>Ga0116231_10007220_pt1 | contig 20535 bp, 12 predicted proteins | sample S1TSphgellanicum_2_FD_89695 | JGI IMG/M metagenome (GOLD analysis project Ga0116231, IMG submission 89695) | Host-associated microbial communities from peat moss isolated from Minnesota, USA - S1T2_Fd - Sphagnum magellanicum MG | ecosystem: Host-associated > Plants > Peat moss > Unclassified...
CCAAAAAAAAAAAGATAAAAAAAAAAAAAAAAAAGATGAAAAAAAAAAAAAATTTTAAAAAGGAAAAAAATGGTGAGTAACAAAAAAAAAAAAAAAAAGCTGTTCATAAATACCATATTTATCGAATGAATTTTTTTTGAGAGAATCAAAAAACAAGAGTTGGATAGATATCATACTTTTGCAAAGGGAAAAAAGAGGGTTCCAAATAACATGAGAGCAGTATAGAGATATCATACTTTTGCAAAGGGGAAAAAAGAGAGAGCCAAATAACAGAAGAGTGGTATAGAGATATCATACTTTTGCGAAGGGAAAAAAAGAGAGATTGAAATAACAAAGAGTGGTATAGAGATATCATACTTTTGCAAAGGGAAAAAAAGAGAGATCCAAATAACATGAGATGTATAGAGATATCATACTTTTGCAAAACAAAAGAAAGAGAGATTTTAGAAAAAAAAGAGCTACATAAAAGCGATATATATCATAATTTGATTCTAGTAAATTAGATCACAGCCATTTCAGATGATGAAAAGTGGAAATTGTTTTGGGGAAAGGAAAGAGAATGAATCCCATTTAGTACCTGACCTCAATCTGACCTCAAATCTCCAAAGGAAAAGTGCAGAATCTGTATTGATGATCCAGTGAGAGCTTTAGAAGGAAAGGGTACCTTACCCATCTTTTGTTCGAGCTCTCTGGTACAGTTATAGAAATCTACTCCATTGTTTGATAGCCAAGCCAAGGGTTGGCTGGCCATGGCTAGCTGCAGGTACAAGAAGATTGGTACAAGAAGAGTTACATGTAAGGGCAACAACAGTTGGGAGGAGATTGACTTCTAGGCATTGAGGTGTTGATTGATTACCTTGCTTGAATTGAAGGAATTCAACTTGGTCATCTTTTTGTACTGATTTTGTTGTTGCTCTAATTGCAAGCTTTGTGATTTGCAAACACACTAGGAACCTTTGTCATGGAAGATTTGCTCCTCAGACACAAGCGGCAACAGCAGAGGTAAATTTGTTCTTATAGAGCCTGAAGTCTATCTGTGATTGTCGCATGCAGAACCACGCAAAGCTTCAGGAACAGGAACACATGTATGTACCTTGTTTGTCCATCCTATTGATTTTGTCATTGTTCTTGTTCTTGGAAGACTTTTTGTGATCTGCAAACAGTGGCACTGTCAAGGTTCAAGGCTGGAGAAAAACAAGGCTCACCACTGAATGATCAATCTCTTGTTCTTGGGTTGATTGCCCACATGAGAAATTTCATTGCAAGGAAGGAATCCAATCAAAACTGGGATCACTGCCATGCTGGGATGCTCCCATGTATCTTTGTGGAAATTCATCATGTGGACAATCGACCCGAGATCAGGAAAGTTGATCAGATTCATAGGAAGTACGGGTGTAAACTTGATCATTTCTCAAGATTTTTGGAGCTCCTCTTGTTTCCACGACATCATAATTCACTCTGTCCACCAGCACTTCATCCAACATGCATGCTGGTGTTCAGCTTCTTCTTCTACTCACCTGAGGCAATTCCATCACATGAAATCAATAGATTAGCTACTGATCTTTTTACAATGAACTGCTTCTCACAAAGTTTCTCAAGCTGAATTCATTCCAATTCTGAGTCTATGGATCTGTCTCAACTTCATGGCTGTGCTTGCCTCTCATGTTGTTAAGCTTCTCAAATGCTGCAGCAAGCAAACATGAGAGCATCTGAAGCATGATGTGCAGAATTCCAGAACACATGGCCAATTATACTTGTGGTTGCAGTTTCAGGAGTAGCTAATTCAACAATCCCTTTTTGCACAAGCATACGACCCAGTGAAAATGTGAGTCCAATCATCCCTGAATTCAAACCTTAAGCTTGATACTGAGTCTTCCTCATTTGAGAACTTGCTACTTCTGCACAAATCAATAATTTGGGTCCCAAGAATCTCTTCAATTTTTCAGTGCTTTATGATCACAATTTTTTTTAAAGCAACCAACATTTGAGCAGTTTTAAAGAAAGGAAAGTATATATCGCTGGAACAATTTAGAGTTGAAATTTGCAAATGCTGAACTGCAGCTGCCACACAAGCACCTCTGGATGGAGAAGTTCTTCGATTCTGCGTAGCAACTCGGAGCCCCTTGACAACAAAGCTTGTTTGAGATCCAAGATGAGCAGATTCAACTTGCTGAGATTTTGCTGCAGCCTCTCGACATCAGGCAAGGCATTGGAACTATTTGTGTCAAATGCTACACAAAGGCATGCAACAATGCATGTCATTTTTGTAGGGGTCCTGAATTTCTGTGTGCCACAGTCAAGTCCAATTTGGGTTCCACAAGCAGCTTGGTGCATTTTCACAATTTTCTCATTAGATTCATACTTTGTGCATATCACTATTGGTTACAACACAAAGTCCTCACAAGAGGACAATCACAGATGAAGTACACACAGATTCAAATTGTACATACAACAAAAACTATCTTCATGATCCTTTCTTTTGAGTGTTTGGTGAGGGAAGGTATGCATATTGCAGAGCCCAAAATACTAATAACTGCTTGATCAGGTGCTACACTCATTGTTAAGTCTGGTTTGACAATTCCATTTCTGAGAACTCTCAATTGCTAAAATCCCACAAGATTCTTCTCCCCATTACTCCTACAATCCCACCCAGATTGTTGGGCAACCCTGGTAGTTCTGGACTTAGGGAGGTCTACATGTCTGGAGATGGTGGTTGATTTGTGTCAACCATTAGAGGGAGGGATAGAGAACAAGAAGTAGAGAGGCCAGTACATTAGGCCAATCCTTTCTTTTGCCTTCCTTTCTCTTCAAACAACACTTCCTTCACCTTCTCTTCTCGTCAAGCTTGTCAGGTATTTTTCTTCTGCACTTTCTCTTCTCTCCTAGCTCAAGTTCTTTCTTTCTTCATCTTCTCTTCCCTTCTCTTCTCTTCAAGCTTGTTGGGTGTGGTTCTTCCTTTCTGTCACTCTAATATATGTGTCTCTTTTCTTCGATTCCAAGGCTTTTTTTTTTGGTCCCCTTCTTCTCTCTTTGTAGGACATTTCTTCCTTTTGAACTGTATTAGATATTGAGCTTCATTTGTTTGTTGTCTGCATTTGCTCCATTATATTTGAGTTTGTGGGTTCTTTTCATGGTGTCTCCTTGTCCATTTTGAAAATGTTAGATGTTTTTCTTGTGACTGGTTTCTTTCTCTACTTCTAGAGATATCAGATTTGATCTTTGCCCCTCTTATTCCTGCCATGTTTCTTCTTGTAACAATTCCCAATATTTGGTGGCTTTTGATAATTTGCATGAGATTTCACTCCATTATCCAATATGTTTGATAACAGCAGCTAACTTGACCTACACAAGAATGTTAAAGGGAGGTGGCAATTGAGGACATTAGTTGAGTGTACTCCCTATTTAAAGACATGAAGCAATCAACAGAATTTCTCATGGAGTATCAGGAACAAGTTATGTTCAAGGAAGTCCAAAAGATGATGGGGCAATTGAAGTGATCAGATGATTCAACTTTTTGCATTAGGACTCAGACCAGAACATCATCCCATGTGCAAGGGATGCACACATGGGGCCACAACAGATGGTAAGGAACTATGGACAGGTACAAGAGAAAACATGAGGACAATTACCATTATGAACTTTGTAACTTGTGTGACCAGACCCAGTCTTGAATTATCATGAAAAGATTATTGTGTACAGAAAGTGGGCACTAGGCACAAAAACAAAAAGTGTACCTAATTGTGTACCAAGACTTGGTAAAATGGAGGCAATCATCAGTAATCACTAATGAGGCTGTAGAATTAGAAACTATGGCAGTTGAGAGTTCTACACTTCAATGTTTCAAATAATATGGCGTTTGAGAACAGGGATGACAACCTCTGGTGAGCTGAGTTGAGGTAGATGGCCTTCTGTGTGGAGAACCTCGACTATGGTAGGACTTCCAAGTGAGCGATGAAGGTAATCAGATACTACCACTGGAACTGCCAAGTCCTTGCTACTCTGTAATATATGACAAGGTACTGTCACCTGCATCCACAACACCATACTTGATGAACATCTTAGTAAGATTGAATAATGACTGACAAAACGTACAAATTTGAAGTCAATCTGTTTCAAGGTCAATCCCCATATCATGGTATTGTTAAACCAGATTTCCATAAGTTCAATAAGATGCGCCTAGTCCTTTTTCAATGTATGAAGTTTGTTATGCTTGCAAAGATGTACCCTGAGATTTTCAGTTTCAACCATTGAAGAGCAACTCTACCGGTGCACTGTACAGTAAATTTTGGATGAAGAAATGTCAAAACATGCCAGTTTGGCTCAGCAAAATGGTTTTGGCCCAAGTGATAGTAATTAATCCCTTACAATAGTGCAATGCAATGTATGTGAATAAATCACCTGTGCCAGTGTGCACCTCAAATCACTTTGGAAAATGGTTTTGGCAAGACTGAAGGCTATGTCAGGCCAAATGTTGAACAAAGTTTGCCCAAATTCTTGAACTGCTGGAGATTGAATGTCTGCTCCCACAACTAAACGTGCGCAAATTTGATTGCATGGCTAGAAACAGTTGGTTCAGATCCTCTTGCTCAAATCCCCCAAAGTAATTTGCATCATTCAGATACCTGAGAACCAGCCATGTAGCAGGATGGATCAATGCAAATGAATAGCATTGACTTCTATAAGTGTACAAAAGAGATCAAGAGGAATGGACATGCAGCAAAAAGAATTAGTAGTAGTAGTAGTAGTAGTAGTAGTAGAAGGAGTACCTTGGAGAAGCAGAAAGCATAATGATTTTGGAGAAGAAAAGGGGTCGCTCAATGGAGGCAAGGCATCCCACCGTGCCAGCTATTGAATGTCCCACATAAATACAAGACTGGACCTCAAGCTCATCAAGAATGGAGAGCAAGTCATCTGCATAGCCATGGAGGGTGGAATAACATTGGAAACTGAAATGCTCAGGGTTTGTGGTCCCAGCACCCATGTTGCCAAAAAGGATGATGTGGTAGTCATCAAGCAAGTGTGGCAACACATGCTTCCAAACAGATTGATCAGTGCCAAAGCCATGACCCAGGACCATGAGGTCATCACCAGTTCCCACAACATTTACATTGTGTGCTGTAAGTGTGGGAGATTCCATGAGATTTGAACACCCATTTACTCAATATTCAAATGATCTCTAGTGCACAATCTCTCTTCAATTGTAGTAACCTTTCCTCCTCCTCCTAGCACCATTGTAGCAAAATCATTACAAAACCCATTGCAAACAAAACCATTGAAGCGAAGTCCTTGCAAAACTCATTGCAAATTCTCAAAGAGTTCCCCAAGTTGATGAGTGTTTGAACTCCGGACAATGTACTTCCTTTTTGAGAAAAAAAGAAGTAATCCAAATCCAATCCTTCAATCCAAATAATCTCATACTTAGAATTTTATTTTATTTTTTAAAACACCTATTTAGGTCAATGATGTACCAATTTTTTATAGGAAGCGAAATTCAATACCTATTATGGGAAATTCTAACTTGTGATCAGAGGTAGCATTGAGATTTTCCTAATTTTTCACCAAATATTTGGTCATTGCATTGCTCCCAAATGTGAGTAGGTACCTATTTAATGCTATGTTATGTGTTGGGTTGAGGGTTCATTTGTGCATTTAACTTGATTCTTGAGCATTTGATAGTTAAGCTTTGGGCTCCTTTTTGCTTCTTCCATTTCCCACATGGTTGATGACCCTGTTTCAAAAGGGTAAATGTTTCAAAAGGTAAGGATAGGGAATTCTTTAATTATGTACCTTATATTAATTATGCAGGTATTAGTAGGTATATGTAGGGTAAATCAAAGTATTTACACAAGTATCACACATTGCCACATGGAGAAACACATAGTTACAATTGGCATTGTCAACATGAACACATGAAATTTCAAACATCCTTTTTTTTCAAATAAGCGTGATAGAATGAAAAACCAATCAACAACCTTAAAAAATACCTTCAAAGCATTCTTATAATGGCACATGGTAATAAAATCTAATAGGGGTTTCAAAGCATATAGTACGAATTTTTTTCAAGGTAATAAGTGTAATGAGGATAAATCAAATGCCAAAATCAAATATATTCAATAGTGAATCGCCATAATTTGAACAAATCTATCATAACCACATATGTTTCAAAATATGATGAATATTGTGGTGTATTATATTTTGTCATATACATTTTTCTTACCCATTTGAAAACAATTCCCCTCCCCCAACTCAGTGTAAATTGCAAATATATACAAGTTGGGTAGAGTGAAAATATGGTAAATTTTAAATAATTTACCAAGTAGAGAGGGTAATTCAAAAGGTAGCAAAAAATACTTCACTGCCCAAATAGGATATGTACATTTACCTTATTATATACCCATGGGTATATCATGGTAAAATACTTACCTTTCCAACACCACTATTGTATTTTATTTTAATGAAACATTGGTATCAATATTCGTATATATCAGTGTTGTCTAAATTTAATTTGTAAAAAAAAGCCTTTGGTCTCATGTATTAAATTTATTTATTTTTAATTGGTACTTGTCCTTGTTAAACATATAATTAACCCACATCAACTCCTTAAACCTAGGTCATGTTTCACAGCTTGGAGAAGGTCTAAAGGGTGGTACAAGTTGTACCCCCTATGAATTCATTCTCTTACATTTCATGTTTTCAGTAGTTTAAGTACCTAGATCCAATCTAAAATAGTTTTAATTGGATTAAAGGGATGCATGGTTTATTTAGTTATGTCTATGGTTTGTTCCTCTTTATCTCTCACTCATCTCGTATTTGCATCCCTCTCACTACCTTTCTTTAAATAATAATTAAACATACCCAAATTTACCTAAAGCTAGCTACAAGATAACAATTCTTAGAGGCCAAGGTTGTTATTTCATGAGCTTATGAATGTGAACATGAGACTGTCAGCATGAGCCTATCAACAAGATGGAATCCTTTCAATAATATATTGATGACATGGACAAAATATGCTCAAAATATTTTTTGTCATGCAAGACATAATATTTATTGATGTGGACAAAATTTTGACAGTGTGGCAAAATATTTTTCCATGTGGACATGGATGAAATTTGAAATGGATGAACTTTTTGGATGAAAAAATAATTAAATTTGTTTTTACAAAAATTGCAAATGATGTTATTTTGATGAATCTAAACAACATGGGTGGGTGAAAATGATAGTTATTACTAACATTAAACTTGTATCTTATATGTAAATTACACCATTGGGCAAACTATCACATAACTATCAAATGAACTTTGTCTTATTTCACATTCATTACATGAAAATTGAAGAGGAGAGCCAATAGAAAATAGAGGTGGATATTTGACAACCATGCATATGTATATTGGTATTTACATCATCCAAACCACTATGCAATTGAAACTATTTTACTTTAGTGAGAAACAAAGAAACTTATAATTCTAGGCAATTAGAACATCAAAATTTCTTAAATTATGTGCAAAATATTCTGTCTACACCTTTGTAGCTTTAGTACGACTTGTTATTTTATGAACTTTGTTCTAGCTTCAAGTTGAATGATGAATGAATGTTTCCATCAACCCATAGAGCATCATATTTTGCAATATGTAATATAGATGTTTACAATGCACCCACTTTCTTCAACTGCCCAATGAGCCTACCATCATTGACATAAAATCCATGTAGGTGCAAGCAAGGAAATCACCAATCATTGCCTCGTATTGTTTACAATTTTCAATTAGACTTGAAATGAATTGATATATTCATCCATAGTTGGGAGGAAGAACATTGGTGTGTGGTAAAATTTGTGTGACAAGAATACATTTGGCCTCCCACTTATTTTGTTATTGAATTGAAATCTTGAATGTTGAAAGACAATGAATATTGTTTTAGTTTTGACTTTTTTGCCAAACATCTACATCCATTGGTCTATTGATAGGGACATATCATCATCAACAAAGAGATTTCTCAAAGCACACCTTATTTCTTGAAGAGGAGGAAACTAACTTCTTCCAACATCATCACCTCATCTTGAGTGAGATTCATCCCTAATTGCACATCCCATATTTGTAGGCACAATTAACCTACCAATTGAATACTTCCTTTCGATACCTCAAACAGAATGATTTTGGTCATCATGACAAAACTAGAACTTGTGTAGCTTTAATGTTGCACTTCTAGCTATGCTTCAATTACCAACATACCAAGGAGTAGGAATGCCACATTTTGTTTTCTTCAAAATGATTATGGCCTTGCAATAATAGTTTGTCTTTTTGCAATATTGAACATTGAATGTTGAACTTGGGGGTGCATTGTTCAATTCGCTAACATCATCACCGCAAAGATGTTCCAACATTTTCTTGTCATTGTGAGTGAGAATTAAGAAGCCCTTTTGTGACTCATTTGATTTGGCAATGCATTGGGTGCAGAGTTGATATGGGGTGAAAGCACACTAAGGTGTAGTAATTTCCAACATATGTTGAGTCTATACTAATGTTAAATAAAGTTCCACATACATTGTAGTAGAATACATTATATTGCACAAGTCATATGACAAGGCTAAACAATTTTTCTTTTACTTTTAAACTTTATCAATGATAGATAATTGTATAAATTATTTACATTTAAAAATTGAGAAGTTGAATTATTAATTCAAATGAATAAAAAACTTTATAAAAAAATCCATATTTCATTGTACTAAAGGATGAAGCTAATAGGATTAATTAGATGAATGGTTGGTAGTAATCCACCAATCCTGTGGGGATTTTTAGGAAGGATAAAGATTGGTGTTTATTATCCAACCAATTAATGGGATGTGAGGAAGGATTGGGACAAGGATAAGGAAAGCCTATTTTCATGGAAGGCATGTGAACCTTGTATGCTATGGGAGAAGGGGGATTAGGAAGAGGATAAAAGGCCCCTATATTTGAAATATTATGATTATTCTAGATTGGATGTGGCTAGGATAATTCTTTTGGGGAAGGAATGTGTTTGTGACATTGTGGATAGAGGAGAAGAGTCTAGAAGTAAAATGTATTCCTATCATTGCAATGGAAAATAGTTGATGGATTTTAATAGATTTTGTTTGGTTTTACTTAAAGTATGAAAAGATACAAAAAGATAATTCATATCAAGATTACATAGAGTTTGTTATTTCTTTTAGTTTTTCATTTTTTTAATAAGATTTATATGCCATTCACTTTTTGGAATAAAAAATACCTTTTGCCAATATTGGACAATAGTTGCCATTGGAAGGCAACAACAAAGAGGTAGATTTAATATTGAAGTTTAAAGGGACTAGAAAGCTGCTCTAAATGGTAAGCAACAACAATATAGGATCTATAAGTGCTACAGAAATAGGCAACAACCACAAAAGGCCTATATGTATTACAAATGGTGGGTAGCAATTGCAAGAAGTTTGCAAATGAATGTGGGTTTTTTTCAAATCTACAGAGGATAGTAGTTGTTATAGGATGGTAGTTATTGTCCAAGGATGATAGCTGCTCCAAAACAATAGCTACAACATGATGGTAGGTAGATAGAAAGCAATCCCTACTACCTTCATATCTTTCCATTTTTCTTTTTTTTTCTTTTATTTGGCATCACTTTCCTTGATGGTAATTAGGTTGCCGAATCTCATAGTTTTACATGTGGTTCATATAATCCATTTGAAATGAAAGCACAACAAAAGGGACATGCAAAAGGAGCAAGCATATTGAAGTCAATTCAATATTCTAGGGAAGCAAATCTGAAGGTCAAAATTGCATAATATGTTTTTTAAGTGTTTCAAAGGAAATTGTTTAAATGCATGTCCAACTTAAAATAATGGAACGCAATGTGATGTGTGAATAATGGCTAGGGCATAAAAAAAGGTTGAGATTTTAAAACAATAAACGTTTTTTCAATAATAAACATTATTTGAAGTAGAAACAAGGGCAAAGGAAACGAAAAGAAGGAACACTTAAACTCCATGGAAGATGTCAAACGTTACAATCAAACCTTGATTGACATGAAAAAAAAATCATTAAAGGGATCCTTAAGAATTCATTAAAATGATTCAACTAGCCTCAAATAACATACAACTTGCATGTATTTTGGACTTATTTCAAGTTAAGCAAATGGAGATATAATATCAAAACAATCAAAAAATTTAATCACTAATGTCATATTTGTTGTAATCCAAAAGGAGTGTGGTAATTAGGCACTTGTTAACATGTGTACCATTTGCAATGTTTAGTAACATTGATGTTGCAAAGGAAGAGATGTTCCCAATGTAGACCTTATTCCATCAATGCCTATATGAACAAATTAACCTTCAAGGTAGCATGCTTGAACATTGACAATATAAGTATTATAACACACCAAGTTGGTCACAAGTTTGGGATTGCACTCTTAATTAAAGTTTCACCCCATGGTTGATCAAAGCCATAATCGAAATTCATTTGCCAAATTATTTTTGGGAAGGTCGTAGTATAAAATCCAATAATCGCTAAGATTATAAATTTAGGGTCAAGAGGCAATAGGGTGTAACAAAGGTATTAACTGATATTTTGTACATTTAATATTGATGAACATTTAATGACACACAATGGGCAAACAAATTGTTTCCCCAATTTTGGATGGCCAAATGTTGTGATCATTTGTAAAGTTGTACATAACTTTTAAATCATTATTTTTCATGTGCATTGAACATTTGAAAGATAAATTACAAATATTTAATATGTGATTGGAAAACTCATAATTGTACGCATAAATTAAAATACATACTACATCTTGATATTGGTTCAAACATATGGCAAAATTATGATGAACATCAAATCCAAAATCAAATGGTTACAAATTTATTTACACAAAAGCATACAATTAGACAAAATATGTATAAATCTTCCTATGAATCTCCATATCACCTAATTTGTGTGTGTTCTTTAATATCAAATGGTTAGCCCCCTTAACTAATGTTTGTGATACTTGGTAAATACAAAATTTCTAATCCTATATTTTGGTCTAAAATTTGGACTGAAATATAATAAAATTAATACTAATAGAGTTTGCTCATTCAAATCTACTTAAAACTAGTTTCAGAAATAAAGTCCAATAATGAAAGTGTGATAAAAACATCAAAACAACAAATTTTGGCTATGGAAACAAAACTTTTCCAAAAATCAAAAGTGTTTTTCTCTCATACTCCATCAAAGTTCCATGTTCTACAATAATACAATGGGTCCTCATCTTTTCTTTTCCAAAGATATTCATCAACAAAAAAATTATATGTTTTATTCAAATTCAAACGATGATAAAAATTGTGATCTAACTAGTATTTCTTAAAACAATAACTTAGGTAAATAGAAATATATTAACTAATTATGACCATAAGTAACTATAGTGACTATTCCCTTAACATCACTCCACTCGTAGTCTAATTTTATGTCCCAAAATTCTAGATTAAAAATGTGTTAAAAAAGGTGAATCTAATGTAGTTTTTGATCCTCTGATTCAAAAACCTAATCTATTTGTACTACAATTTGTTATGTATGTACTACATTTTGCTCTATTTGTAGTTGTTGTACTTCATATTGTTGTTTGAGTTTGTTGTTACTCTTTAGATGTTTCTATCGACAATTGTGTAGTTGTTTGATGATTTATTGTCCTCTATTCTTGTGGCTACAACTTTGGTGTCACTTTTGATTGTTGATATGACTCCAAATCTAATATGACCTGAGTCTACTCCTATTGTTGTAACTTTGATACAACTTGTTGCTGTTGATTTGATTATAAATCTGATATAATCTGAGTATGATTTTGTTGTTGTGTTATGAGATAAGCTCAATCTGACCCTGCTAAATCTCATGAGTTCTGTGTTCCTTAAGTTGTATATGCTCTTTTATGTTTGTGGTTGTAAATGCATACTCTTAATAATTGATTTTTTGCAAAACAAATTATACTTGTTCTAAATTTTGTTCTGATATGATTGTCTTACCAATAACCTCCCTCTTAGGGTTATCCTTCCCTCTTTTGAAGTCTTCTAGTTCTTCCTCTATTATTTTTGTACTTGATGGTCCTGCCCCATTAATATTCCCTTTGTCTTTTTCCTCATTTGAAGTTTTTGGTTTTAAAAAACAAAACCAAAGGCTCATATTCAAATGATGGCATGACTTTTTCCATCTGAAAAATTGTGTGTGTGTATAGCCTTTTATTTCTCTCATACTTTCTATAAAACTTCCCAATACCTTTTTAAACAATGTCCTAAACTACATCTCACCACAAATTTGCATATTTTTCCTCCATTGATAATGCCTTGAGTTTCACCTTAAGCAAAATATTATTTTTTTTGAATTCATTGTTTTCTCTAAATACATTATCATAATTCACTAATACAAAAGTGGGGTGTAATCCACTAGTTTAATCACTATGGGACTTTAAAAATGAAATAAGTTCAGTGTGTTTTAATGATTTCACCTTGGTTAGAGTTATTTCATTATAATATCACTATATAAACATCGTGTTTCACTATTAGTTGACATAATTCACTATTATAATTTATTGTGGTAAATAGGTTTATTTTTATGTTGTTATTTCAAATACTTTATGTTATTTTATGATAGACCTTACATTATTTTAAGTTATTTTAGTTATTCTGACTTGTATCCTAAATTATTATACTTTAAACTATTATACGTTATTCTACCTTAATGTATCCTAGCTAGTTTATTATAGGTTTTTAACTTTAAGTTAATTTTAATTAAATTATTCAACTAACCTTAAGCTATATTTTAGGTTAATTTATTTTAATTTATTAATTTTAGGTTATTCAAAGTCATTCTACTTTATGTTATTATAAGTTATTTAATCCTAAATATAATAATTTAAAATAATTTAAAATATAATATAATGACTTAAAGCAAAATAACCTGAAATAACATATGAAAAATAATTTACAATAAAATAGCTACTAATAGCCTATGATAATATAGCTTAGAATATCCAACAATATTTTATAATAAAATAGCCACCAATAAATAACTACCAATAGCCAATAATAGAATAGGCACCAATAGGCACCAATAAAATAACCAAAATAACCACCAAACTAATAGTCACCAATAGAATATATAGGCATTAATAGAATAGGAGCAAATAACCACCAATATCATAACCACAAATAACCTATGGTAATATAGCCTTCTAATAACCAAAAGTAACCAACAATATCCTCACATAGTCGAAAATAACCTAAGACGAAATAGTTTAAAATAACAAAAAAAAACATAAAATAAATAAAAATAATTTATAATAATTGAAAATGGCCTAAGGTGAAATAACTTAAAATAACCAAAAGTAATTTAGAATAATCGAAAATAATTTAGGGTGAAATAATTTAAAATAACCAAAAATAATTGAGAATATCCATAAATAGATATAAATAATGTAGGGTGAAATAACTTAGAACAATGAAAAGTAACCCTAGAAAAACTAAAAGTAGCCTAACATAAGTAGTATTATTATATTAGCAAAAATCTTATCCATTTATCAAACTTTTTTTTAAAAAAATGATCATTGAAATGTTATTGAATAATTATATTTTTAAAAAAATTGTTCAAATGATTTTACATTTTCAAAAGGAAATAAATGTAATTATGTACATTATTGAAAAAATAATTAAATTAAACTTTAATCATTTTATTTGGACAAAATCTTAATAAAATATGAATTTCCAAAGTTTATGTTTTTGTAATGTTTAAAATGAAATATTTGATAAATAGAAAGTAATGTAACACACTATCACAATGAGTGTGGTGGCTTGATGGTAGGGGTGTTCGCTTTCATCTTAGAGGTCAAGGGATCAAACCTCACAAATAGTGTGTTTGTGGTTAACAATGGTAAGTTGACCAAATATTTTTTTATGTAGTTCTCTATAGTAAATGCTTATTTAGGTTGATTACATGGCCTATATACCTAGGTTGGGTTTTTAACCTAGCATAGGTAGTGACATGTGTCAATAATTCATAGGTTGATAATCATGAAATTATCAATAATATTAAATATTAAATATTTTAAATTTAATTAATTTCCATGCTACCTAGTTAATTAATTAACAAGTGAAATGACTTAATAAATTTGTATTTCACTTGAAAGTAACCTTGTTTCATTAGTGGACTAATTCACTATTCGTAGTAATTAGTCCATGTTCATTGGGGCTTGACAAGTTTCACAATGCTAAAAATGTCCAAATTCATTCAAAATTTAATGAAACCCAAAATGAACTAGGACGCATTTTACTGTAGTGAATGAAAGGTTTTACCTCTTGGGTCTTTTCCAAAAGTTTTTGTAACTTCTCATTAAAAGTTTTCTACTTTTGCAAATTTCTATCCATTTGTGCATGCCTTTGGTTAAATTGCCTTTCTATCTCATTATTGGCTTGATATGCATTTACATTGTGCACTTTGAACTCCTCCAACTCTTTTTGTTACTTCAAAAAAGTCTATTCCATTTTCTTGTAGTCTTTTTAAAGTTTGTTAAGCTTTACATTCAAAATATCCATTTCTACCTTTAAGTTCCAGTAATTGGCATCCGTCTATTTTAAAGTTGCATGCAAGGAATCCCTTTCTACTTTGATGTTCTCCAAATCCTTGTTTTGACTCTCCATGTTCTTGATCTTTTATCTAGTTGCTTGGAGTTCTGCCAATACTTAATTATTCTCCCTATTTCTTATCTTGTAACTTTACTTTGAGCTTCTGCCCTTTCTCCAAAGCCCCTTGCAAATTTTGGATAAATCTATCCTTTTCCTCTATGATCTACTTACTCTTGATCTTTAGATCAAAAAGTCTAAAAAAAATATTTGTCATGTATACACTATATTCTATTGCCTGTTGAAACATACTAACAATTCTTTTGTGTTCATCCAATTCTGCTTCTATCCCTTGCATAGACCTTGGTGTATGAAACCTAGGAATTTGACCTTTGGAGCTTACACCTGATGAACCTAGATTCATGTGTGCAGTTCAAATCATTCATGCATGTTGCAGAACTTGGTTTTGAAGGCAACACACCTTCATTATTTTGTGGTGATGGAATAGATTATTGCACTTCTAGTGGATCCAGGTCAAAATCTTGTATTTGTTCTTTTGTTAATTGTAGAACTTGAAACTTTAACTCCTTTTTGGGCCATCTCTGATGTTCTTGCCCATCCAATTTTTGTTCCTGCTTGGGAGATATTCATTACTATAAAACATGGTTTTTCAAATGTTTCAAGTTGATTAACTAGTTCTTTTTTATTATTAATGGACATGTCCATTTTGATAAGGGGCCCAAAACATGTATTTTTTCATTAATCAACTTGACTAAGGTGACTTATTCGACCAATACATCTAATCAAGTTAAACAACTTTAGTCAAAATGGCCAATAGGGTTTAGTCAAATGGGACATCTAATCAAATTGAACATAAGAAATTGACATCATTAATCAAAATGACCAATGTTTTTTAGTCAAATGGGACATCTTATGCCTATTACATACCTACTTCCTACCTTCCATTTACAATTTTACAACCTACCTACCTACCTACCTACCTATCCACCCACCCACCCACTCACCCACCTACCTAAATACATACTACCTACCTAATTACCTACCTAGATGTATTACCTACCTACCTACTTACCTATCCACCCACCTATAACCTACTTAAATGTCCTACCTACCTACCTACTTAATTACCTATTCACCCACCACTACCTACCCACCCACCTTTCTCTTACAACCTATTTACCTTCATACTTCTTAATCTTATAGCGAAGTGTCAAAATAAACATATGAAATTAAAAAATTAACAAAAGTTGAACACCTTTTGATGGTGTGGTCTATTGGTTAAGGACTTAGTTTATCATTAAGGAGGTCAAGGGTTCAATTCTTAACATTATGGCCTATATACATGCTTAAGGGGCTAAGGTGGGTAGGGTAGGCCAAGTAAGATATACTAGGTTAAGTTAAGGTAGGTCAAGTTGGATAGGGTAGGGTACACTACCATCTACCTACCTACCTTTTTATGACCTACATACCTACCTACATGTTTTTTTATGATCAACCTACCTACTTGCTTGTTTGCATGCCTTTTAATGACCTACCTACCTACCTACCTGCCACAATAAAAAATTATCCAAGCAAAAATTTGACCAATCAAATGGTCTAGTCAAAAAAACCACCCCAATCACAACGGACATGTTGAAATCAACTTGTCCAAAATGATGGAGTGGTGTTTTTTACACCTATTCAAATGGGCTACTTTTAAATTATATTTGCCAATAAAAAAATACCATTTTTCTAATAGTGATCGGTGGTCTCGGATCAAATTTAAGAGATATGGATTTTTCATTTTCTCTCTGATGCTATTGTTGTTACTTCTTTAGTAACTATGTTGTTTGTTGAGGATTAATATTACCTCTCATTCTCATTGCAGTATCCTCCTATTTTCTTTACTTTTTCTACAAAGTCTCTTTCTCATCGTCAGTAGATTGAGAAATCAAAATCGTTCTTTTAATTGTCATAATCTTTGGTTGTTTCTCCTTTTTAAGAGAGATGTGTGTAGGGTTTAGAGGTCTTTTCTTTTTTAATGAACCTCTCCTTCAAAATGTCTCTTCTTATTTTGTCCTCTTATGGTTGTTATGCCTATTTCTTCTTTTCCTATGGCTTTGCTCCTTCTAGTGGAAACCACTTTTTGAAACATAATTTTTAGTACTATGGCAGAATGGCATAGATCCTTTTTTGGTTCTCTTTTGGTTATTCCCTCAATCATGCTTTTATGACACTTTTCCCATCTGATTAATTCTTTGACCAATTGAGAATACATAATTGCATCCCAATTGATAGACTCTCCATGATCTATTATGGAGATTATCATGGCAAATTTATTGCTAAAATACGCACCTTATCCTTCTAATAAATAATAGGCAAAATGGTAGTAATTATATTAACATATTTTGACCTCATCTTTTTTACAACCCACCTTTCATTAATGTTGTAAGTATTATGGACTTTATCAGTTATATTTGCCAATGCTATTTTGGCATTAGACATATCTAACTAATCTACCTTTGTCTCTCCTATATGGTAGATTTTAAAAATTTCTACCAACAAATGTTCATCTACAATTCTTTGCTCCTCCCCCAACATAACCTTGATTCTATTATGTTCAAGATCTAACTTCTAGTTGTTCATAAATTCAACCAAAATGTTATGTCGAGGAATCTTCTAATCAATCTCAAATAAACCTACTAATCCAACACTATTTGCCCAAGCTCTCTTTTCCTCTTTAAAGCTTGTCCAAAGCAAAATGTTCTTTAGATTGTTATTGTAACTCTACTATATAGGAGTAAAACCATAACTAACCTCATCATCCTAGTGAGTCTACATTTTCTTCCCACGTAGATGTGCAACCATTACTTGCCAACTTGTTATTTTCGTGTGCTTCTTGTTGGGAATATAGATTATTTTTTGAATCTGCTCCGAGTAGGCTCCTCTTGATGTAATGGCACTTGTTGTTCTTGTTGCAAATTGTTATTCTGCTACTTTTTTTCAAATTTTGAAATGGAAATTGGACCAACTTGCTCACTAAGACCTACCTATCTCTAGGCTTCTTAAAGTTATATATCTTCAATCTTTCCTTACAATCTTTCTCATTTTTTTTAATTACTTCAAAAGCTTTTTCAAACTTGGATATCGAAGAAGACTTCTAAGAAAAAGAAAAAGAATATACTAGAGAAGGAAAAGGAAGACCTTTTTTTGGAGACCTAGACTGCAAAGGCAAAATGTTTGTAAATTTTTGCTGCTTTCTCAATCTTTCTTATTCCTCTTTCAACTTCTATAACTTCTTTTTAAATTATCTTTGCAATTTCCCCACCAAACTTTCTTCAACACTCATTCTAGAAACAAAAAACGATTGAAACTTACTTATGGAAAATGAAAACAAAGAGTCACTCTGGTGTTTGTCGCCTTTTGAAACATAATCACCTTGTTTCATGAAATGACGTTTCATTTTTCATTTTAGGGCTAGCACTTTAATATTTGTCCTTTTTTCTAATGTTTTGACACATGTCATCTATTGTTAAAGTTCATTTTGACACCAACATGCACTACAATTAATACCTATTGACCTAGAAATGGGTTTAACACTGGATAATTATGATGAAATCTCTAAATCTGATGACCTAGTGTTTTCTACATTACAGATTTCCTCTGGCCTATGTTGAATAATTAGATTAACAGAATTTTGTTTTAACATGGCAAACTTATCTAACCCACAATCGAGTGACTATGAAACTTTATAATCATGGTTGGGGTATTTTTTCATAACCTGTTGTCTCATCAAATTTACTAGGGCTTCTTTTCTCATTATTGTCTATTCAATCCCAATGATTTTTGTTTTGCTTTAATCTTTTGAATTTTCATTAGATTTTTCTTCCATGTGGTTTGAATCTATGGATTGGAAAGACTTTTGATTCTTTGAACTTTAAATCCCTTTCAATGTTTGATTCACATATGTGTATGGTTTCAACTTGTTAACATTGACCAATACTGGATTTGGTTCAAAATTGTTAACATAAACAAAAAGAACAATATTATTGGGTTTTGCCTTTCTGGTCAACTTCTATTTTTGAGTTAAGTTCAAAGTTTATAGCATCTGACATGTCTCTAGATAAATTTTTATTTCCTACATCCATATTGGTTCTACATAAAACAATGATGCATCCATAGTTTGATTTAAGATTCCCAATGGTTTAAACCTATTTGGTAATTTGGACAAAATATCAACAACTACATGTGTTCAATTAGGTATTTAGACTATTGTGAATTCATATTCCAAGAATAACAACCATCTTGTTATCCTTCCTAACACATGTGGTTTGTTGACCAAATATACTAGAGCCATGTGGTTTACATAAAAAACAAATTTGTTTCACAACAAAAAATGTATGAATTTATGTAGAGCATAAACCATTGTTAAGGCTTCTATTTTTGTAGTAATATAATTATGTTATGCTTTATTCAGTAGTTTAGAGGCATATACTATAAGTTAATCATACTTACCAGTTGGGTTTTATATTAGCATTGCACCTATTACCAATAATGATGCATTTATGTGCACATGAAACTCTAACTGCCAATTTGGAGGTATTAGATTGGTGTTTCCATGTATTTTTGCTTGATATGATCCTAAGTTTCTTAACATTTTGTGGTCTAGATAAAAGGTTTTTTTTTTTTTTTCATGAGCTTTGTGATTGGTGCCATGATAAAAGGCAAAGTTATTGATGAAACATCTATAAAATTAAGCCATAACATTAAAGACCTAAATCTATTGTGGGTTTGTAAGTATTGACATATTCATTATTCGCTAAACCTTCTTCAGGTTTGGTATTTTTCCTTGGAAACTATGAACCTTAAAATTAATCCTGAAAACACCATAAAGGCACATTTTTATGGGTTAAGATTGAATCTATATTCTTTACATTTTTTAAAACAAAGTCTAAGCTTCATCAAATGATTCTCCCTATCACTATAAATTGTGAAATCATTCAAACATTATTCATGAACTTGTCTAAGTACTCTCTAAAGGCTCTGTTAACTACTCTCTGGAAAGTTGGTGGCCCATTTTTGACACCAAATGGCATCACCATCCAAACAAAAGCTCCTTAATCTATTATAAAAGTTGTTTTGTATCCATCCTCAGGGGCTATAAAATTTTGACTGTATCCTGAATATCCATTTAAAAATGAAGAAGCTTCAACCCTGTCATAATGTTCAATACTTCATAAAAAAATGGCAAGGATAAGGATTTTTTTTGGTTGCCCTATTCAACTTCCTGAAATCCACACAAATTTTCAAATTTCCATTCTTCTTAGGCACTACCACTATAGTGGATAACCATGTAGCCTCTTTTATTAGTTGAATGAGTCCAGTTATTAATAGTTTATCAATGTCATGTTTGATAACTACAACATAATTAAGGTTCAATCTGTACCTTGCTTGATGTGCTAGTGGTACTAAAGTATCTAATTCAATTATATGTTGAGCCAATTTTGGAAGTATGCCTTTTAGATCCTTATAAGTCCAAGTAAATGCGTCTTTGAACTCCTTGAGTAGCATTTGAAGCTCCTCAATCTTCTCCTTTGCTAATTGTGCATTAACCTTGATGTATTGTGGATTTGCCTTTGTGCCAAGATTCAACTTAACAAGTTGTTGTTCTTCAATCAAAGTCCAACCTACTATTTGAAGATTTTGTATTTGTATTTTGGTTGGTCACTAGTAGAAATCAGCCAAAATGTAACCACTCCATTTACGACTACATGCGACTTGTAGTCGTTTGCGACTGGATTTGGGAACATTTGCAACTACAAAATCAAATTTCAACTATTTTGGTCATTCTCACAACTATGATGCAACTATTAAAATTTTCATCCTATTGATTGGATCGATTTTACATTCATTTTCATCCATTAATAGGTTGATATGTCCCATTAGTC
>Ga0116231_10007221_pt1 | contig 20534 bp, 16 predicted proteins | sample S1TSphgellanicum_2_FD_89695 | JGI IMG/M metagenome (GOLD analysis project Ga0116231, IMG submission 89695) | Host-associated microbial communities from peat moss isolated from Minnesota, USA - S1T2_Fd - Sphagnum magellanicum MG | ecosystem: Host-associated > Plants > Peat moss > Unclassified...
AACCTGTTTTTTTTAAATATTTTGGTTTTAAAGTTGATTTTTTTTTTTGCACTTAAAAAATTAAAAAATAGGGGGAAAAAATTATTTAAAACAAAAAAAAAAAAAAAAAGAAAAAAAGTTGTTTGTTGTGGTGATATCTGCAATGGATTGTTATAAACAAAGTTTGCCTTTCCAAACTTGAATTTTGCAACAACACTTATTCTAATTACATAGTGACTTTTTCATGAGTCTAAAAACATGGAATTCTCCCTTTAAAACTTTTTATATTGCAATTATAAGCATTGTATTGCTTATAATTGACTATGATAACATAATCAAAATTACTTTTTTTAAATTTTTATCAATATAATGAGTTTGAACTAAGAATAAAAACATGTTATTAACCTTTTTTTTTCTATGAAATGTGAATCAAGTTATTGCAATACATTTACAAGCAAATTTTCGAGTTTAGCATCAAGCTTGTGCATCATGCGAATGATCTTTAATGCTTTGCAAAATATTTATGAGTAACAATTACTCCACACTAATGACAATTCATTTGTCATGGCTATTTTGTTGGTTCAATTCCTACACACTCTTTGTTTATGGAGTATTTTGTCATGCTTGGATGTGTATAGTCTTCCAACAATGTTCACATTTAAACCTTGCACAAGGTGGCTGCACCTTTTGTTGGAGTTTTTTTTCCTTCTAATGTTAACCAATTCTTCCAAGTAAGAAAACCCCCTTTGATGACTAATGTGTTACTACGATTGTCAATTTTTTTGATTTAGTGTTTTATTACTTCATGGACACAAATTTCTTTAAAAGCTTGAATTGTCAAGAACCAACTCTTAGATAATTCCAACAATTACAAGGACTTGTGAATGTTCTAAGAAAGGGATGATGGTGTATTTGTTAAAAATTGTCTATCTAGTTTCTTGTTTCCTCTGGTGTACAACTTTGTTTGGTGGAGTTGTTATAAACAATCCATAAATCTTTGTTTTGAAGAAGATCAATAACCATGTTCCATAATCCATCATGTCAACTTGGCTTTGATGTCATGATCACCCATTGAACTGCAATATTATCTCAAATTTTACAAATGCAGGAACTTTGCTAGCATTGCTAATTGTGTTACATAATCCTTCTTTCTCATTCTGATGGTCTTGTATGGTAATGTCTCAATTGAACTTTTCAAACTTTTGCAATCTGAAGATAAAATGCAGCCTGCCTTTAGATCTACTAGATGAAACAATCAAGTCAGGAAGTCATGGCCTATTAAGTGGGCATAGTCCAGTGTACAGCCCACAGCAAAGGCTACCCTCACCTTAATTGTAAGTTAAGGTCTGGATATTGGATCATGGTTACATGAGCTCAAAAAATCATGGGCAACTGGAGATACAATAGATCCAAGACTTGGTAATACTCTATCAAAATGGATTTGGCCTTCTGTGGAGGTATTTGTAGAAAGTCCCAAAAAAGTCTTACTAAATTTCAACCCAAAGACCATTCTAATGTGAGACTTCAACAGTTGATCAATTCGTTAGCTCTTTTGGACATTTCATTTGTAGACAATACCCGCATCAACTATAAACTCAGATGGGATGCTGTGCTAGACTGAAGGCAGTTGTTAGATAGGGGTACATGTATGTACACAGGCAAACTAAGTCAGTTGAAAGTGCTTGGACTTTGCTTGTCCAACTTTCTTTTATGTTCCAGTAGTGGGTAAATGTCGGCTGCCCCCTATTGTCCACATTGTCCTGTCCAATTTAGTCACTTTGGGATCCTGCAATTTCTATTGAAAGTAGTAGACCAAAAAAAACTTGATCAGAGGATCCCAATGCCAAAACTAGTTTTGGCCTACCCAAAAAGTGCTACCACTTGCTCAGAAAAGACCTATTAAAATAAAAAACAAAGACAGAAGAAACACTCCCAAAAAAAAATGTCCTATCCAAGTTAGTACTCTCTAAGAATCAGTAAACAAATAATAAGTCTTGTTCTAGCTGTGCATTGATGTGAAGTCAGTAGAAGAGTTTAGGAGGTTAAGACCAGTGTTGGGTCATCTTTTAATTTTTCAAAGAATTTTTGGTTCTGGGTATTTCAACTTCCTCAAAGAACTGCCCAGCTTCAAGAAAGTCTAAAGAGTTCTTTGACATTTTCATTTTTTCTGGGTCAGAGGTGGATGTGTGTCTTTCAAATTTTGGTATCCATTGATTATGTAGCCTATATTCCCCATCCGACCAGGTGGGGGAACTTCAGTCTAGAATTTATAAACTACCCAACACTGGTTAAGACTTAGGATCGATGATATACGGTATCACTTTCTTGGGTTATCTATGCAGACAAAATTAGCTTTTGTATATTAATGCTCCCCAGCAGCATCTTCAACAGTGAACACTGTGAGCAGCTACTTTTGAGTTCGGCTTCTCTTTGTGGAGTGGATTGGGCCAGGTGATGGATGGCATTTGAATAAAAGAAGTCTCTCCCTGCAGTCATAGTAGGCATCCAAGTTTTCACGTTTATGGCACGTTGTGGGTGGAAGATTTCTAAATGTACCATGACTTACAATTGCTTCAATTGTGATTGGTTTCATATTCTTCAAATGTAGCAACAGTGTGATAAATTTTGCTTCTTTTCTGGGAAAACACATTCTTTTTCCTAAAAGATTTAAGGTGTCAATTCTGCTCTAAAAAGCACAAACGCAACACTTCCCTGAAAGGGATTGAATTTTGCAATTTAAGAAGCCCGAAATAATAGGCAGGCCCTTCAAAGGGGCACCCATTTTCCTGAGAGAGTTACCTCATATGAGGTGAGTAGGATGAGCCAAAGTCCAAGTCTCACTCACCAACCATGAAGTGACTCCCAGCAAGGAAAATACCTCCCTTACCAAAAGATTTTTAGGATTTTTTTTCCTTTAAAAAAAATATTACATTTCCATATCATCTTACGAAATACTGTTCACTGTCCTGGGTTCTTATGGGGATTCTTAGGGGATCCATGAAATTATGCTATATAACCCCATTGAAAATTATAAAGCTTTTCAGCTCAAAAATCTTTACGTATGCTTTAAACTAAGCAATTGTTCTAATACACAAGCATATTTTAGTCGGTCCTGGGTAACTTAAGTCAGCCACCCGTAACTTAAGCCTAAATTAAGCTTGCCAATCTTCAAAGCAAGTTGGAATCCCTTGGGGTTTGCTCCAAGAGTCCAACCAGGCAAAGAAAAGAGAAAAAGATTGAAGTCTCTTACTTTAAGAAAAGATGCACTGCATCCAAAGAGGGAAGAAAAAAAAAACATAACAAAACAACACCCATTGCCTAGTAGTGGGGTTCACATGGAGCCATGCAAAGCCCCATTACCTAGTGTCAGGTGGGCTTCCTGGGATCAAAACCTAACATATGGAGGTGGCCCAAAAACTGCATGTGCCTCTTCTTGTTCCCTGATGAATCAACATGCCTGCACTCTCTCTCTCTCTTTAATAAACAAGCAAAAATGTTTGTAAATTTCCTCCAAACTATGAGATTGCTAGACCTCTTGGTTTCAACATTATAACATAATGTAGAGCCCAAGCCCCAAAGAGATCAGTACAACAACTGGGTTCTCAGTAAACCCAGTTGTTGGTATTGATCTCTTCCATCAGCCCCAGCTATGTACATATTTTCTAGTGTACATTTTTATGTACAAATATGTATAACATATCCCGATAACTTTCACATTTCTCCAGAAATGAATCTCCATTTTGATGATGTAAAACTGCCACCTTTTATTAAGAGAAATTGTATCCAGTGTTTTTTTTTGGGCTAAAAATTTGCCAAAATACAAACTAAAAGAATTGCAGTGACCTTACCAAGCAAACTTTTTTTAAATGGTATTTTCACCGAATTGAATTGTTTTTAAAAAAGTGTTGCTGATCCTTGCCTACACAAACATTGACAAGTGTCGCACAAATAAAGCAACACTAAAACCTCCCATCACTAAAAGGCTATGAGCTCAAGGAGCTGTTTGCCTAAAGCTCTCCTATGTTGAGGAATAGATTGCCTAAAAGGCAATGTCCATGGCCATGAGGTTGTTTTATTTGGCATGACCATAGCCATTAGATTTGTCGAAGTAGCTCCATCCCAGGGATGAAGTTCACCTAAATCTAATACCAATCATGGAACATGTATATAAACGTAACACTGACTAATTTTTACCTATTCAAGCCTCAAGGTTGAATGGTGCTACAAGACCCATGGGACTTCAGGAGTTGTGATTTGAGAAGAGCAATGCTTCACAAGCTCGAAGTCAACTATCTTTGAAAGCTTCAACCCTTTCAAGCTTGTCATAAAATTTAGAATGGGAATGTGCATTTGTGTTTGTTTGCAAAGTGATTGATTTTTCATTTTATTTTTTGTGGAGGAATCATTTTGTAGAGTGTGGTGCATGGCAAAACCATTTTGCATAGCACTAAAAAGTTTTTGGCACAAGAATCCGATGCAAGTTGTAACAAGGAGTCTTGATGCATTTTGTTGAAGCTTGATGTTTTAATCTTCTAATTTCATCATCAAGTTTTGTGACTTCTTCTCTTCTTCAAATCACAAATTTGGAATTTGAATAAAGTGCCTAGGTTCTTTTACAATTTGACTAGCTTTTGAATTAAACGTTTGTACTTTCTTTTGTGTTGTTGTATGCAAGCTTGTATTTTGTGTATATGTACAAGGTATTGTTTGGTTATTAGCTTTTTACTTCTTCGATTGAATTTTTTGTCCTTAAATTTTCTTTCCCTAAAGCATTTCCTATGTAGTTACTAATATTATTATTGCTTCATCAAGTAGTGCCAAAAAAAAAAATTACAAATTCATAGATTTGGAGCAAGAGCTCAAACTCCCAAACCTTGGTGTTAAAAAGTAGTAATATGAATTCAATCAAAAGTTTCAAGATGTTTGCACAACATGATTCTGATGGGTAGAATCAGTGATTGATGGGAATGGCCTAGTTGATGACCTTTGTGAGATACAAAGTTTGTTTTGAAATTGAGGATATAAAAAATTTATTGATACACAACTTGGTTATTTAATGTAAGGAAGAAAAAATCACTTTTGTTATGCCAATGGTGAAAGTTGGGGCATTCTATTAAAGCAAGAAGTGTGCACATGTCAAAAACAAGGCTTTGTTTGCCCAAATCTTTCATAAATTTTTTTTCAACATTTTTTTAATTAAGATTTGACATTTAACAAGAAAATATTTTTTTAATTTTTTGTTATTATATGCTTGTTAACAATAGACCAATCATAGATTTTGAAAGCATGAAGTCCCTTCTTGATTTGTTGAAAATTAAGCATTGTTCAAAAAATAATTAGTTTGATAATGCAAGGTGAGGTATGTCAAAAGCTCTCCATACCATCTTCATTCAATCGACCAAGTTTACATTGGATAGGGCTTTTTTATTTTGCTTTGTCTTGTGATAAGGTTACTTTAGTTGGAAACCGATCTTGGCCATCAATTTATGCATGCAACATTTAAAATTGGATAAGGGTTCCCATGTTGTTGTTGCTAGAACATGTAATGGATGGTTTTAATGTAGCAAACCTCATTACAATGATTATGCAAACATTTCATGAGAATGGAAGTATTCTTAACTTTGATGTCATTTCCTAAAAAATATGTATTTCGATGTTGTTAGGTTAGTGCATTTCAAGGTTGCCACATGGTTGTTACTATCCAAATTAATTTTAATTTGCTCCATTACTAATTGAAGTTCATTGCAAGGCACATCAAACAAATCTAGTTGTCCAAACCCTTTCTATTTTGCACATGGTCAATTATTTTGAAGGAGTCACGGTTTCGTTTCATAAATATTTTTGCAGTTTTTCAAAGAGGCATTTGGAATTGGCTAAGTTGGAGGAGATCATGGAAACAAAAGGCTTGAAGATCTCGAACAATGTCCAAACCTATCAGATATTTATGTTGAGCTCATTCAAACAAATGTTGAAAAAATTGTCCATTGTTACTAAAAAATGGCATTAAATAGCCATGTAATACCATCTATTGCCTCCAACTTGGAGCATTTAATTAACGTTGAGAGTTTCTTGAGCCTTGTTTCCATTTTCCTCTTCTAAATGCAATGAATTTTTTTATTAAACTAGCACAAGCCCATGATACCTTCATCATTAATTTAGTGCAAGCAATTAAACTAACCCAAGTAGTGTTCAATGAAATGTTGGAACATATGCATGATACAATTTTGATGAAATGGATTACAAATTTCAATGGTGGCATTGATTTCTTAGCATTTAAATGTCAAACAAACCACATTTGGGCCAAAGCTCATGATTCTAACATGGATGAAATTTTATGTGACCAAGAGCTTTTTTTACCAAGTTGTGGAAGGTGTCACATTTCAATGTTTTCAAACAAATTTAAAATTATGGGCTAAGTTGCACACCCACTTTCCACAATAGGGGGTGAATGAAGCTTTAGGGATTAAAAAAATCCATAAATTCAGCTTATCTTCACCTTGTCTTTGGGCTTCCTTTCACCTCCTAACCCCTTTTTCAATGGTATCCGTAAAGTAAGGAAATTTTATTAAATATGGGTATGAAATGTTGAAACTCAGCATTTAATGCACAAGGTTCGAGAGGAATTATAGTAGTTATACAAGTAGGAACAATGAAAATATATGTAGGAATAACGAAAGTGTTCAAGAAAAAAGAAAGACGTGGTGAGACTCAATTTACCACCAAAATTGATGGTTTTAAAAATTTTCACCCCCCATTTAATGCTAATGTATTTTTTTGCAATTTTAAAAAAAATCTCACCACATTTATGACCAAACTCAAGGTTCTGGTGTTGTCTTTTCTTTATTTTATTAATAACTAGATAATTTAATGTGTATCCTTACTATTAATTGTTTGAAGAATGTGATGAATCATTCAACATCCATATGAATGTTGTTAAGGTTTTATTTTGTACCCTAAAGATGGGATTTGTTAAAGAAGTGGTTATTCAAGCATTGTGTGCATATAACCCTATATGTGCAAAGATCCATGTTTAAAATGGCAATGAAAAGTAATGCCAAAGTTGTTTTAGGCTTTGAAAATACTATCAGTTCTCTAACCGAAATGTCAAGGATCATAACCAATTTTGTTGTCCTATTTCACAACATTTCAAAGTATTTAAAACTAACAAAAAACACCATGATTCATTCAAATGTTGTGTCCAATGGAGGATGAATGAACATTTATCATGTGTGTTTAAAATTATGTGTGTGTTCACATGTTTGGGCACTCTGTTTTTTACAATGTAAAATTTTCTTTTGATAAAATTATGAGTATTTGGCCAACAAACAAGCATTAATATGTTTTCAATGCTTAAGGGCTCTTCAATTGTAGGTTGCCCATTACCAAGTGCTTGCATCCCTTGGTGCCTTGGGTAGTTTAACTTTGATTTTATTTTATAAAATTTATGTTTTATTTTGATTTCATGGTCTTCAAGTGTTTTGATTTTCTAATTTTTTGTTGTTGTACTTGAGTAGAGAACACAATCTTCATGGAGCCATGTGATCCTTTATTTTCATGATCCTTTCCCTAGATGTGTTCTCGTTTGTTTAAAGACATTACTAATCTATCAACTTGCAAGAGATATTATGTGGCAATGGCCAGAAATTTTATGAGCAATTTTTTTATAACTAGGGTTTGATCCCCTACTTTTGTGATTAGTTGAAACTATTTAGTAAGGTGCCATGTAGGCTATGTATTATAGCCAAATTTTCATTGTTGACTATCTATTTTCTGCCAATTTTGAATGCACACAAAAATAATGATCGTCGGAGTGTTGTTACCTTACTACCCTCAAATATGTAATCAACAAGATCACCCCTAAATATGTCACCAACAAGGTTCACAAAAATTAACATTTTGTCTCACAAAATTTGTCATGCCAAAAAATAGAAATTGATTGCATTATTTCCCTTCTTTGCCTTGACATTTCCACAAAAAAGTGCAATCATTCCTTTCCTAAGGCTAGGCTACAATCTGTGTAACTTTTCAAAACATTAAAAATAAAATCCTGACTGTAACATGAAGGAAAAAGGAATTGGAGAAAGGAATGAAGTACGTCCTAGTATAATGGCTAGGTTCCATATTTCAATTTTTGGACATGAATGATGGATTTGTGTCAATGTTGGTTGCACAACATTGCACTAGAAAGCTCTACCTTCCATTATCCATATTTCAATTTGAGATATGAATGATGCATTTTTGTCAAGGTGGGTTGTACAATGGTTTTGGATTTCATATTAATATATTAAGGTGATATTCCTTTCTAGAACCTAATTTTACTCATGACCAAAGTGAAGTAGCTAGTGACCCATGTCCCACAACTTGTGCCCTGCCATTAGCCCAGGCCAAAAATGTTGACAAACAGATTTGGAAATAAAAGTTTCATGCAGCCAATGAGAAGGCTTAGCATTGCACTAATGAGGGGTTCAGATTTTCTCTTTGTTGGGTGGGGGGGGGCTGCTGCTTCTCACACTCTTTTTGCTTTTATTTTTTCCCTTGTTCTCAATGTGTTCCTATCATGTTCCCATAGGGTTCCCTCAAGTCAATACCCAAGATGTTCCCAATATCACCTCACTTCCATCCCATATGGTTTGCCCAAAGTTCAACTCCCATGTACAGAAACTGAAAAGGTGAGCACTAGTTTTGCACATTTGTTTCTATTTTGCTACTGGGGTCCAAAGAGGTGCTTCTATTGAGGAGTGCCCAATTTTCCAACAGACTTGGTGATGGGCTAACCAATTTGGTCCCTCCCAAAAAAAACAAAAAAAAGTGTGAGAGCACCCATGAACTAATTAATATGAATCACACTATGTTCATTGGGTCCCACAAAAGATAAAATTATGTTCAATGTAAAGGTTCACAATTTTGGACTTCATGTTACCATATTAAGGTGATATGCATTTTCTAGAACCCAATATTATTCATGACTAAAGTCAAGGAGCTAATGTGCATTATTGGGTCCCACAAAAGCTAAAAATTGTGTTGGAGGTTGGAAGCACAATTTCAACACCATTGCAAAGTGGTCATCTAGGTTGGCATGCTCACGCCAAGATGTTGCCCCCATGTCACCCAACTATAGTCCAAACTATCATTGCAAAAGGCCACATCTGGCACCACCAACTTCCAAGGCCACCCATGACACATTAATGTGTTCTTCATTCACCCTTAATTGAAGGGGGATCATCAGAGATCACCTGCTAAAGCCCAAGTTGTGAACTTGTTATATACATCAAATTCAGCATAGCAAGTGTCCAGATTCCAGAATAGTGAACAGTACATAAATGGGTATTTGTTTCTTATGCTCAGCAATCTCCTTCCAGTTGTTGTGTCTATATATGGCACATTAACTCATTCCAAACAAATCCGGCATAACTCACTTTGGAACAAAATCTGCAGTGAGTTTGTTCTCTGTTTGTTCTGAGTGAGTTATGTCATGGATGCTCTCATTCACAACAAATCTCACATAGGCCTAACTCACTTCACAACAGAACAAATCTGCAGTGAGTTTATAGTTTGTATCCTGCATGAGTTTTGTCATCCAAACTCATTCAGGACAAATCTCTCATAGCCTAACTCACTTCGCAACAGAACAAATCTGCAGTGAGTTTATAGTTTGTACCCTGCATGAGTTTTGTCATCGAGACTCATTCAGGACAAATCTCTCATAGCCTAACTCACTCAACACAAATCTGCTGTGAGTTTATGCCAGTGTTGGGTTTGTGACTTGTGACCAGGCACCAAACTTACGGCCCTCACCTACTTAAAGGCAAAGATAAAAGTGTGAAGCAGCGTTTATTATATACATTTATATAGTCTAGGGTAAGGTAAAAGACCAAATGCCATGGGCCTTACCAGAACAAAGGCCTTGAAGATGGAGCTGAGCACACAGACCCAATTCCAAACAAGCTTCTGGCCGAGGGATTTACCAAGTGCAAAGATTGTATTTTTTTCCTTGTGATACATGGCAGATACCTGCCTAGTACTAGGAGAAAAATTAGAACAGAAAAGGATACCAGATGTTTCGAAACACCTGCCCTACACAGATTACAGGCTGCAACATGGCCTCCAATTCCAGAATGAAAATCCACCCAGGTCTGTACTAGAGAGAGAGAGAATGCCACGGTGTGGAGCAATATATTAGACTTTTCTCTTCAATCCAACAAAGGATTGCAATAATACTCTTGGACAACTGCTGCTTCTGAATCCTTGCCAAGCAAATTTCATGCAGGATTGTCTGGTACATGGTTGTCACGTTTGTCAAACTGGGACAGCATTTGACAGTGGGACTCACTCAACAGAGCTTGAAGCTCAGCTGCACAAACAATATAATTATATCTTGCTGGGAAAATTCTGCCAGAGTGAACTTAGCAGCACTCACCAGTGCACTCACCACCCAAAGGATGAATGGTCTGTGGATAGGCAACACTTTTTCGTTATATTCCAATCCCATAGCTAACCACGGCGGTTAGCAATATACTAAACCATCCACATGTATCTACCTACCCATCGAGGCCTTACCTACTTATGTACCTACAAAGTATACAAAGACACCAAATGCTATACCTACTTTTACGTACCTACACAATGCCTGTTTCCATTTCCTACCTACTTACCAATGATACTTACCCACCTGACATAGGTAGTTTAACCTTGGTAGTGTGAGGGGGAAGTAGGAGGGTTTACTTAGTTGTGGATGAAGTTGTGGTTCATTCACAACTGTGTTGTAAAGGGTTTCCAATGAATGGTGCACTGGTGGCTGCTGGGTTATATGTATAATCTGGAAAAATCCTGACTACTGAAACTTGTGCCTGAGGGAAAATCCACCTTGAAATTGGTTGTCTGCCAGCTTCTTCTAGCTGGACTTTTAGATTTGGGACAGAGGCCGAAAGTAAGTAGAAGAAGAAGGAGAAGAAGAAGAAGAAGAAGAAGAAGTATTCTATTCTTGTCAGTAGCAAACACTTGATTCATGACATCATGCAACAGTTCCTTGTTTGGAGTCTGCACTGCACAAGGCCCACAAACCTAAAACTTCCTAAGAGTTTTCAGTACAAATTAGAAAGAAGTACTTCTAAAAGCCCTTTGATTGTTTGTATATGACCTCCCATGTTATGCTACCCACTTCCCACAACTCAGGGGATTCAGGGTTTAAGGTGACTTTGTAAGATATGAGCACTACTTTGCAACTTTGGGTGTTGTGATTGCTGACACTTGTGACCTAGTGGAATGGCCAAATATTCCACTCTTGTACTGGAAGATCCACTACTTCTCTTGTTCACCATGAGGATGATCCTTAGAACCAAAACTAATATGTTGATGAAGAACCACAACTAAGTTACCAAGGTTCCACCTTGGTATCTTGTAAACCCTATCCTACTAGATAATTACCAATGTAAGTGGGTAAGTCTCATCCCAATATAGTTAGGGAATGTAAGTGGTTACTATAATACTATGTGAGTAGGTAAGTAGGTGGGGAACATTCTCAAAGTCAGGGCCCTAGGATGAGGTGGTAGCCAAGTTTGGCCAAGCATTTTGGAAACATCTTTCAGACTTTTGAACTTTACTTATGATAAAGGAAGAGATGAACTTCATTGTGAATTTAAGATAATTGATCATGAGGTGTAGAGGAGAATTCTTACACCTACTCCTTAAGGTGGAAAGATCTTATGAACCATAAATATGCATAATTTTCTTTCACTCTAAAGGAATAAGTGTAAAATCCAATATTCATGCATATGTGGTGCCTTCCAAATACATTATAAATTTTTTTTAATGTTTTACATACGTTTATGATAATATTCATCTCATGTTTTATGATGGGTATGAATAAGGTTCATGGGTCATCTTTGAAAGACAAGGATTGGCTAACTACTACTTTGCCTTAGGTTTTTTATTTTAGTGAAAGCACCAACCCAAGGGCCAAACCTACACCAAATCATTTTCAATTGAAAGGTTTCTAAAGTTTTGTTAAATATCAATTTGTTTTCACATACAAAAGGGGCAAGTGACATGCATTTCATTTTATGCCCACATAGAAGAAGGATTGCAAAGTTTTACAAGATACTTCAAACCTCATTTTCCTTTTTTGCAAAGAAAGGACCAAAAGGAACAAGAGGAAATGGTTCCTACAATTCCTTTCCTTCCAAGGATAGACAAGATTTCAAAGCTCCAACACCCAAAAATGGGTGAGAATCAAAAACAAGAAATTGAAGATGCATATGTTTCCCTCTCCATCCAATTTTATGGATGAAATCAATGGTTTTATATGGGAGCTAACACCTTTTGGGAAGAGAAAGGGGGAGGGGTGGGCAAGGTGAAGGGGTGCAATCATAGGGGTCCCAAAGGGGTGCAATTGAAAATATCAAGTCTTATTAATATGTTTAAGTTGTGATAATCTTGTTGGGATCTTGGTTTAGATATTTGTCAATGTCACATCCAACCTAAACATCCATACCAATTGGTTTTTATTTGAATGTAAAATCTCAACTAGATTTTAGATGAGGATTATAATGAAGTTAAGTCAAGCAAGGCCAAGTCAATCCCATATTCACATATTTCATGTAATTTCATCCATAGCCTTCCCAAATGAAATATTCACATATTTTATGCAAGTTTGTAGACAAATAGATGAAGGTTCACTAGTTTGAGATAAGGTATTGAGGTTGTTGTATTGGTGTTGCCATGTATTCTCCTTTTGTGATGTTCTTCAACTCCTTCTAACCCGAGTTGTTTACAATCCAAACACCTTGTGCTTATAGTTCCAATTTGCATGGTCTATTTTAGTTCATTTGCTAAACACATGTTAAAGGAATTGTCATTAACCTTGTGGCTCTCTTCAACCTCTTTCATTACATGCACATGAAGTTACCAAAATGTCTTTCACCAAAATTGATGACAAGTGTTGCACTCTATCCACCATGATATTGGTAATCCATTATAGGAACTTAGAATATGATCATTATATGGCACAATATGTTTTTAATAGAACTAATCAACATTTTCAAGCAATTTTAATAGTCACACAATGCACAATTCATTCCATATGTATGTTTTTCCTTCCCCTCAAAACTAAAACATATTTCTTTTATTGTTAATCTCTTGAAAATTCTCACTATTAAGATCTAGCTAGAACCAACCTTTTTTTTTCATCTTCCTAGTCTCAATATAATAACCTTTTAGATAAAACTCCCAAAATTCACACTCAAATTAACTTACTAATCCTTTTGAACATTTATCTAACACCTTAGAGGACTTCCAGTCATCAATGCAAATCTTTCTAAATCTTCAAATAATTAATTTTTTTCCAAGTATTCTTTCAATGCATGCCATAAAACTCAATTGTAAATAAATCAATTATGACTCATGCCTCCACATAAAACTAACAAACACAAGGCTCTTAAACAAAATGTGATGTCTTTTTAACCCCTTAGGAGAAATTTTCAAATTAAAAAAATGTTCACTATTACAAAATGTGGATGTAGTTCATTAGTCCCTGTTCATTAGACCAATGAATTCATTGCATCCCCATTAGATCTTGTTCATTATGACTAGAAAATTCACTGAAAATCCAATGAAATCATTTGATATACAAGGACACCTTTTATTGTAGTGGTTCAAAAGGTGTCAATTTATCACTTCCAAACCATCCATTACCCAACAAAAAGGAAGAAAAATAGTTGAAAATATAAAAACAAACTCAAATCAATATAATGCATTAATATTTTCATTTCATAATCAAAGCACTTGTAATGTTGCATCCAACTATATTGTTAACTATAATTAAGAATTTTTTTGGGTCAACCTTTGATATAATGGTGCTTAACTTCTTTGTATGATGTGTGTGTCATATATTTTGTATTGAAGTCATTTTTTTAGCCAAGAAAAACATTGGTTCTAAATCATGAAGTGAAAAAGTTGAAAAGAATTTTCATGACCATCTTGTTATTAGTTATGGATTTTGTACTAAGTTCATTAGTTTGACTATAGGAATAGTGGTTATGGATCATGAAGTGAAAAAGTTGATGGTAGTTTTCATAACCATCTTGAAAGTGGTTGGGTGTTCAATTCAACATTTAGTCATCCTCCATGTTAAATTTAATAAATAGTATACCTAAGGTGGGTTCATTATATATAATTTTTTGAAAAGAAATGTTGGAACCTACGGGTTAAATCTTGAAAGAAGAAAAAGCAACCATGTCACCTCTTTAACCATGTCATCCTTACCATAATCAAGAAATGTCCAACTTTGAAAAAAAACAAAAACATTATGTTAAGGGCATTGTTCCATGTGGAAAGGCCCACCATAGAGTATAAAGGTATGTAAAGTAAAGCCTTGAAGTGGGAACATTCCCAAAATAATGGGCATATGAAAAGGTAGGAAAATGGTTTAGCCTTGTGTTTTGGATAAATGAAGGCCATGTTATCAAAGAACCGTGGGTAAAACCTTGGGTCTAAGGTGTAATGTCTTGACAATAGGACTTTCTTTAATTTAACAACCAATGAGTTCTTCAACTCTAAGGTAATTACGCCTATCATTGAACCCACCTTAGCAAACATTTGATTAATGAATAGAAAACCCCATGGCCAATTAGCCAAACACCTTATGATGGTTAAACTATGATTGTTGATTGAACACCACATGGAAAAAAAAATTGGAATTTCAAAATATTTCAACCAGGAATATTATTACAAAAAAATTTATCATGGATGCAAGATGTAATATTCACTCTTGAACAAGGTGTTCATGAAGATTATAAAAACATTCGGTGTTAAAGTTGTCACATCCCAACACACACAAATGTTCACAAATTTAAAAATATTTCAATGCATGGGATTTTAAATGTTTGGTGAAGGATGTCATATGAAACACATTTGTAAATTTTGTAGTTCATTATGTGACATCATTGTTTGGTAATGAACTTTTGATTGTCTTGGTACGATGCACACACAACAACATAAACATGCAAAAATATGTATGTATGGGGCTTTAAGTGTTTGGTTAAGGGTGTGAAATAGGACAAACTTATAGATATTTTAATTCATAATGTCATCTAAATTGTTTGGGCATGGGAATGATCTATTACATTCAAAGGGGTCGAACATCACCAATAAGGCCTTAAACCCTAACTAAGTTGCAAAATCAATCTATGGGGTGCTTTTTGCAAGAATCCAAATAAATAAGCAAATTTAAAGGACACATTCTAAACTTGGGATATTGCAATGCAAAATTTATAATGAGTTTAAGGAACACCAAAAAGATTCTTAAACTTGCAAATTTTCCCTCCAAGATAGGATCATCACAATTTTATCAAGACATATAGATAAGCACAAGTTTTACTTAAATGAACATTTATACCTTTTAACTATGAAAAAACATGTCCAACTTACTAAAATCTATAATAAAGGAGTTCCAAATTTTTTTAGAGATTCTTATACCTTGTGGAAGGAGGTTGAGAGGAATAATAAAAAGAAACTAGTGTAGATGTGAAAAAAAAAAGAAAAAAGTGATGAATGTAGAATTTGAAGAATAATGCAAAAAGTAATAATAGGAGAATCTAGCAAAATAGTTAGAATAGAACTATTAAAACAACAACATAAAATATTAACATAATAGTTAAAATAAATAAGTTTCATGAAAGGAGAATTGAAGAAATAAACAATCTTTACATGAAGAAATATGTTAAGTCCTTATATTATCATTGGGTAGCCAAACATGTGGTCATACAAGTTGGAAACGATGCAAGGCAAGTTGATCATTGCATATTTCAACATGTTCCAGCCAGCTTTCATTGCTTGAAATTCACAACTATTGCTTACACAACAACAATAGACCAAAACTTGGAATGGGAGGAATTTGCAAATTTTTTATATCTTATCGATATTACATGGGTGACACAATGGCATGTTATTCAAATGTTTATTGACCTAACTAACTTTTTGTATTATTTGTTCGATTTTAGGAAGGACAATGGGATACCTCTCATGGGCCCCAAAAACACAAGCCCCATCTTTTGGAGACTAAAGCCAAAAGGAGCTAGTGCCACATGTTCAATGTGGATGGTAAGAAAAGGAGCTACATGTTAGATTAAATGTGCATCAATTTGAAAATAATGTTTCTCCTCCCCTTGCATAAGCAACAATACAATTTTTTTTTAAAATCATGATAAAAACTTGTTGCATGCCCTAAAGGCATATGGATAGATGAACAATTTGAAACGGCCATGGATGCAATGGAAAGAAAGGTGACTTCCGTGAAGAAGGCCATCAAGCATTAGGACATACTAATGTCATCATTATATGACCATTTGAATGACAAGACCAAATAAGTGCATGAAAAGTAACCCATCATGTGTCCTAACAGAGGAAGAGGACATAATTGATGTTGTTATTTGGATTTTAAACATGCAAAATGTGGATTGTTTGTATCATCGTTACAACCCAAGTTCAAGGTGGGAAAACTCATTCAAGGTTGAGTACCCACACCATTTTGAAATGGTTTATCTAAGAATTCCTAATGGTATTGGTTCCAATGTAAGCATCCAAAATTATGCATACATCTTGAAGTGGGCCTAGAAACTTCTAAAGCTTAAGGTTTAACTAACTAATCCTACAACTCATATCAAAATTATAAACATTTTACAATCAACACAAGTACAAATTAAATCACATTTAAAATTTAAACAAGATAAGAATTCTAATAGGCAAACCATGTGGAGGTTTCATTTTAGTTAAGTGGATTTCATAACAAGTTTATATCATCATCCCCAAATCTAAAGAATGGTTGACTATGAACTATGTAATCAATAAAAAAAACCAAGTTCTACCATGATTGTACATTTTTAGAAGTGAAAGACTATGAGATCATGATTTTACCAACAAGTGCAAGCCAAGGACCTATATGGTAATGTAGAAAAAAACTTAGATGACTATATTTTTTTTCAAGGAATTCCTAAGGTTTTTCAAGAAATTTTTACTAGGTGGGTTTTCAAACAAATTAACATCTTTCAATTCTAGATGGGCATGGATTTCATGGATCTTTACAGGTGATAGAGCACTCACATGCATTTGAATTAAATATGGTCACACTCCCAAGTCATATGTCACACACATTACAACTTTTATATTTTTCTTGTTTCAAGCCCTTCAAACAAAATTTTAAATTAAAAAATAAAATGTAATGATTAAAAATAGATACTTAGAATTAAACAAGATCAAGTTGGTTACCTATGTAGACACAACATTAGACAAAACACTAACCAAAGATAATATCAACTCTAAATTCAAGGGCATAAGCATTTGGCTTTTAAACCTTGGTGCAATGAATGAAAAATTATTTGCTTAGTGGAATGTATACAACAAGAAAGAACATCAAAACAAATGAACAAAATTATAATTCTAATGATAAAACTAATGATAGTCCTAGATGGGGGGAAAAATCTATTCTTACATCCCTCATAAATATTGAAGGAACAAGTGTAGTAATAGATGGAAAAGATTTTGATAACCTTTCTTTCACACAAAGGTACTATGTGGAAATGCCAAGGAATCCAACTACCATTGAAGAAATTTTGGAAAGTGATGATCTATTCATTGACTTGGACTAAAAACGTGGAAAACTTCTGCAAGAGTTGCAAAATAAGGTGAACAATATTGAGAACTTGTCATTTGCAAACCTATTACATTACCATGCTTACTTACATAGACAACCAAAGGCAAAGAATCCTCAATGGATTATTGATAATCTCATGTGGTCACATTTGTTGAATATATAGGAATCCTATGAAAAAAAGGCCATGGAAATGGAAGCAACAAACCAAATCAAAGAAAACAAATGAAAGGAAAGAGAAAAGAAAAAGGCTTGAAGGGTGGGAAATACTTAGATTATGGCTAAATGCACAGCTCAAAGGAACATTGAAAGCTGATAAATAACATATTTACAACATGTTTTCCTACAATCATAGGGAATATAGAGATCAATTGCACTACAACGTTCAAGTAGTATTAATGAGACAACCATAACAATACTAAAAGGATACAATCTAAGCTTTAGATCACAAGCTCAAAAATAGGTTAAACAAATAACACAAGCTAGGTTGACAATAATAGGACATGTTCCTACAAGTTTCAATTAAATTTGTTAAGCCTTTGGCAGTGAAAGGGAAGAGGCAGTAGACGAGTTTTACACCAAGAAACACATCTATTCCACTCCAACACTAACATCATATCCCCATAGTAGAACCACATAGTTGGAACCAACAAGAAATGCAAATTGTAAGAAAAACATGACTTGCACGAATCTAAAGTAGAGCTTGCAAGAGAAAGAAAGAATTGTGACTACTAAGAGAGTTCATGATTGTTAAGAAAAAACTTAAAGAATAGAGATTGTGTGAGAACAAGAACTTGCAAAGGAAAAATAGAAGGATTATGCACCACGACAACCGATATGCATTCCAATTGCTAAGATGTGATCAAGTTTGTGGTTGCTAGAAGAGAGAGAAAATGTGAGCTTGCAAAAAAATCAATTGCCTTGTGATTGTTGAAAAAAAGAATGAGCAACCAAAAAAGAAAGTGTGAACAACCAAAAGAATTAGAAAACAAACTATCATTTGCAACCAATTTTTGCAACTAAAAAATGTCATTTGTAAGTAATTTTTTATTACAAAAATTGGTTGTAAACAATTTTTTTTTAGTAAAACAAATTGACATTTGTGATCGTTAAGATGAGATTGTGAGTGGCTAAAAAAGAAAGTGTAAACAACCAAGAAAGAATCAATGAACAATTAAGAAAAAAAAAATTTGCAAAAGAAAAAGTTCTTCAAGAAGAAAAGCTTGAAGGAAAAAGAAAGTACAATCCTAAAGAAAACTTGTTCATAGAGAGAGAATGGGCAATGCAATAAAGAAAGTGAGTGATGCAAGAGTGAAAAGGAATTGTGATCACCAAGATGCATTACAATGTTGTTGTTGAAGACCAATATCACTAGCATATGAAGAAGTTCATGCATTGTTGCCACTTTTAAAAGAAGCTCCTTGACTTACAAAAAGAACGTGGACAAGGGGCATGGTGAAGGAGGTAGTAGCTTAACAGAAAAAGCTTTCATGAGAAAGAAAATGAACAACCATTGAAAATCTCTAACTTGAAATATGAAGGAGATGCAAATGCAAGCTTTGCACGTAAAAACTATGCAAGCTTGTAAGCTTTGTGCAAAAAGTTTCACTCACAAATGGGTCCTCTCACTCACATTCACAACTTGATCTTTTCACTAAACAATTGCCTCCCTCAAACAATTTAGTTGCCTCCTTCTCTTGAGCACCAAAATGGTGTTAACCCACAAACATTAAGTTGTTAGGTTTTTCCAAACACTTGGAATTTTGTGACCATAAGTTTTGAAGCCCATGATTAGTGGCAAATTTGGACGATACACTATTGATGAACTATGGGTGAAAGGAAATAGAGTGGTTGAAAGGAATTGGGGTGGATTTGCATAATTGAACAATAAACCATAGAGTAGGTGATGAATAGAATCTAGAAGGTGGTTGTTTGGCACTTAGTAGAATATACAATGTACGTTCAAATGTCAATAAGTGTGTGAGAAAAAATAATTCAATAAAAATACCCCTTTTATTTCTAGACCTTTATATCTTGCTTGGTATTTTTCACAATATTTGTGACTATGGATGCGCCTAGTTTAGCTCTACAGTTCATCGTCACACTCCAAAGGCAACCAAAACCATTGTGTGGATTTACAAAGTTCTAATTCACTATGTGCTCAACAATAGATGTAGCTACCCTAGTTGAGATGAACCGAGATGCATTATGTAGGTGGTTGGGGCTACATCCTAGCAAAACTCCATCCTAGTTGCACCTAGACATGGAATGATAAATTTTAGTTGAGGAGGTCCGCTAAATTACACTAAGATTTTCAGCCAAGGCTGTTATGGGTACATACATCCCACACTCATAGGCTTACCGATCATGAAGCATGGAGACAAAACACTATCATGAACCTAGATATAGATAGATCACAAGGCATAGGAGGGGAAGGTTGTTCTTATGGCTACTCCAAACTTACACATATAAAACAGGGCATAAGATCCCTCTTATTTTCTAGGAGGGAAATTCACCCATATAAGGGTGACCTCCAACTACACTTTTAACTTGAAAATGTTTGTGTGAAACAACTGGGTTGAGCATGAGGAAGATGAGCATCTGCAACCGCCCCCCTTTGGTCAGGTTAAATCGTCAAAGCTTTGTATAGGACAAGAGTAGGACAAGAGGTTGGTCCTCGGGCAGATGAGAGGGAGGAGGGGCCTATTTATTTACCAATTGTAAAAGAATTAAAAATTGCTGGTAGCATAAACGGGTATAAAAAACAACTTACACATTGCACACGATTTGATCCGTATCTTCTATCTTTTGCATGACAAACAACGTCATACAAGAAATCAAAAGAATGTTAGGTCTTTAGTGTTACATTCCCTTATATGAGGTGGGCAAAGGGGCGGTGTGGTGTGGTGTGGTG
>Ga0116231_10007224_pt1 | contig 20521 bp, 19 predicted proteins | sample S1TSphgellanicum_2_FD_89695 | JGI IMG/M metagenome (GOLD analysis project Ga0116231, IMG submission 89695) | Host-associated microbial communities from peat moss isolated from Minnesota, USA - S1T2_Fd - Sphagnum magellanicum MG | ecosystem: Host-associated > Plants > Peat moss > Unclassified...
CATTGTTTTTAAAAAAAAGGTTTTTTTTTTTTTTTTAGGGGGAGATTTAAATCCGTATTATTTTAAGGGGTCTTTTTTTTTTAATTTTTTCCACCTTCCCCTCCAACAACCTTTTTTTTTTTTTTTTTTGCTTATATATAACCAAAATGATATACTAAAAATTGAAAGTGCTAAAATCATGAGCTTTTGAAAAAATTTAATGGCCATTATTGCGTCAAAATTTAAGAAAATTTGTCAAATCTTTATACATTGTTCAAGTAGGTAGCCAAAAGTATAGTAGGATGTTTAAAAAAACCATTTTCATATTTAGCTTGTAGCCAAATTTGGCCAATCTTCATGTGGATCATTGTCATTTTGGCTATAACACAAAATTTCCTTTAAGAAAAACACTACCTAATTGCATGGGCCAATTTCATAACTCCCAAGAAATGGCAAAGTCCCATGGAAATAAGGCCCTTAGGCTACAATAAACACTATCATTCTTGTGAGTTGGGACCATTATTAAAAAATGGTCCCAACCCATAGAGCCAAGAAGTATGGTCACATAGGACTCCCACTCCTGGTTGGTACTTGTAAATGGAGCCCTAGTGTAAAGGATTTGGTCCCAATTTGGAGCTCTAGGCCAATCAGATTGCAGGATTAAAATTGGGACCTATAAATCAGGCCCTAGGGTGAAGCGGCCCTTAGACTCAGGTCTGCAGTCCCTTGTAAGAGACCCTAAAGAGGGCCAGCTGCACCACTCTGTAACTGGGAGTACCTAAGAGACCTTGAAGTAGGCCTGAGACCGTGTCCTTTCCTCTGTTGGGTATTTGCACAAGTGTTAGGGTTTAGGGTTTAAGAGACGAAGCGTTTTTAGGATTTAGGGTTTACGAACCAAAGCGGGAGGAGAGATTTTGGTGAAGGATCTCGGCGAGAGCGAAGGATTCAGCGAGAGTAAGGGAGAAGCGAGCGAGGGGCGCAGGAGGATGACGATAGTGTGGAGCAGGCAAGCATTACGACGTTGTCAAGATCTTTGAGAAAGAAATCCAAAGAGGAAAACGTCTAGGAGAGGAAGAGGAGCATACACTTTTTTCTCTCTCCCATTTTTTGCTTCTTCTTTTTGCTCTTCTTCTTCTTCTGCTTCTTTCTCTTTGCCACTCTTCCTGCCGGGAAGAGAAGAGCTTCACCAGATCGAGGCATGGAGTCTGAGGTAATGTGGTGGTTTTTTTTTTCCTCATTGATTTTGTCACTTTGTCTTTGGTTCTGCGCACACACAAACGGGTTTAGGGTTTAGGTTTTGTGTTTAATGTCTTTTCTTGCATCTTTGTTTATGGTGGCGTAATTTGGATTTAGGATTTTGTTGTTGTAAGGTGGTACAGATTGCTTCTGAGAAAGATGGGACGAAAGAAGCAGCAGTCGTTGCCAAGTACAAACGTGGTGCTAAAACTTCCTTGAAGGTATTAGCTGCTGTTTTCAATGTTAGTCGTCTCTTGGTTTCTTCAGTCTTGCTTGATATGTGAAGAACACCAGCAGCATCCAGGGTATGGTGGAAGCCACAGTGCTGTAATGTTTTGTCATGATTTTCAGAAAGCGCTGGGACTTTGAAGTATGTTCTATGTGATGGGCATAATAGGGGTTGAAGAAACTGTAGAGTTTTCAGTAGGTGTCTTCCTGACACTTCTGTGTGCATCTAATCTGCGGTCTCATTTTTTTGGATGTAGTAATGGAATTGACAGTGTGGTTCTGATTGATCTAGGGCATAGTGAACAAAAAGCTGAAGCGGCAGCTGGTAGAAAAAGAGGTTTTGTTTGAGGAGGCTGCTTTGACAGCATCCAAAGTTGAGCAGGTCAGTAATCCAAACTCCTTTTTCCTGGATGCTTTTGGCAACTATGCAAATGGAACTCAAGAGCTTGCTTTCAGCCTGAGAGATCTGCAGGGATTTCAACCCTTCCATGCACTGTGATTACAGTGGTTATTACCGAGTGAAGGAGGATACTTGGAAGCAGAGGGCTTGGAAGACACCCGCCACTTCAGCCAAGAGTCCATTGTAAAAGAAGTCGATGTTACAAGTGCACGAAAGGCCTTTGACCTCTCTCTTCCAGGTCAGTTTGCCGTAGTATATTAAAAGTTGCTATGTGTCTTTCAGCCAATCTACACATGGCAGTGAGAGCAGTAAGAGTTTCATCCTTTTCTTTTTGGATGTATGAATTTCTGACTTTCCTACTATTGAGTTTGTTTGATCAGATTGTTTGTGCAGCACCACATGAAGCTTCAGTCCTCCTTTTTGTTTTGTTACTGTGTTGCCATCCTCACTGAGTGTGGATGGATGTGTGGTGAACAATTTGCAGACTTAGGGCCATATGTGCAAGATTACAATAGCAGTGGCCGTTATCTGGTACTAGCTGGCCACAAGGGTCATCTAGCCATCATGGACTGGAAGCAGGCTCGGCTTATCATGGAGCTGCAGGTTGCATTGCATTTGCCATGACATGATTGCCTGAACATGATTTGGAGTATATACGCATATCCTGTCTGATGATCACTTGGTGTTGAAACATCAGGATCAGTCATCTGCATGTTTTGCTGCCCTGCCATTTCTTGCAGTTACACATTAAATTCTCTTCATAATTGGCAGGTGAGGGAGACTGTAAGGGATGTGAAGTATCTGCACAATGAGCTCTTCTTTGCCGTTGCCCAAAAGAAGTATGTTTTGTTAACTTCTACTTTGACTGCTGTGGTTGATGTCCAATTTAAGAGTTTGTTTATATAGTTGGCACTTTGTTCATAGATGCAATGTGTACAGTTATATCTGGTGATGGAAACTGATCATTGTCTGTTGTTGTTAATGTCTGTTGTATGCAACAACTTAAGTATTCACCCTGTGGACAACTGTGCAGGTATGTTTACATTTATGATAAGAAAGGTGTTGAAATTCACTGTCTTCGGGTAGGACCATGTCTCAAATTCCATCCTAGCTTTCTTTATGATGTCTATATTTAACTAGGGCCTTTGTGTAATTTGTTACAGATAATTCCAGCTGCTGTGTCATAGTTGGCACGCTACAAACTTGACTGCTATAGTTTGTCAACAAGGTTACCGGACTTGAAGTTTTGCATCAACATATAGTTCTTCTTGAATGACTGAGCAGATGCCTGAATTTGTGTGCGGTGCAGGATCATATCTCACCGTTGAAATTGGAGTTTCTTCCGCATCATTTTTTGCTAGCAAGTGTAGACAAGGGAGGAGTATTGCGGTACCAAGACACAAGCACAGGACACATGGTGGCACAACATAGAACTCACTTGGGGCGCAGTGGTGTGATGCGCATGAACCCATACAACTCAGTGATGGGATTGGGTCATAGTAATGGATCTGTCACCATGTGGTCACCAAACATGTCCACCCCACTTGCAACTATCCTTTGCCAGCGGGGTCCTGTAACTGCAGTTGCATTTGAACAGGCAGGTTTGCAAATGGTTACTGGAGGTATGGATGGGAAAGTGAAGGTATGGGATGTGAGGAAACTGGTCCCATTGCACACATATTTTGCTCCAACGACTCCAAAGTCACTTGATATCAGTCAGAAGGGTCTGCTTGCTGTTGCAAGTGGCTCTAAAATTGAAATATGGCGGGATGCATTGACCTCAAAACAGGTTAGCTTCATTACTTTTACTCCTTGTAGTTTGCTCCTTAGTAGTCTTATTATTGGGGAGCCATGCAAAAAGCTTAAAATTCTCTATTTAGAACTTTCAGAGAGTGATGGTTGTAATTTTCTTTGTTTACAAGTTAGTCCATGTTTTTTGTTTTGTCTACTTCATGAGATATCATTGTGAAGTTTCAGAATCTTTGACTGCTCATGAGCTTTCCAACAGTGGAAGACTTCCCAAGTCAATTCTTGTAGACAGAGCCAGGTTATTATGATTTAGTGTGTTGTGAGAAAAGTGAGTGGGATGTACTAGTAGGGTTCATGTTTCCATTCAATGTTGATAATCACTCTTTGGTATCTGGAGAGCTTTGCAATCTCAATGTGTTGGGTACCGATATGTTGTATCTAAACTCTGGATTTCTGGCTTAACTTGAAGGTAAAACCATATATGACACACCGGTTGGCGAAGGCAGCACAGGCGCAAGACCTTTCATTTTGCCCCTATGAGGATGTGCTGGCTGTTGGTCATTCGATGGGGCTCTCTTCCTTGCTGGTGCCTGGATCTGGGGAGCCGAATTTTGATACATATGTGGCTAATCCATTTGAGACTGTAAAACAGCGACGTGAGGCTGAAGTTCATTCATTACTGGACAAATTACCATCTGAGTTAATTGTCCTGGATCCAACTCAAGTGGGTGCAGTCCAACGTTCTGGCAAGGAAAATGTCTTGGCTAAGTCTTCTCTCAGAAGAGAAGCAAACATAGCTAATGCTGTTGCGGCTGGAAAACCTGTGGCAGTAAAGCACAAGACAAAAGGACGTGACAAACCAAGCAAACGGCATCGCAAGAAGTTTACAAATGTGATAACAGCCACCCGGGCCAAGATTGCTGAGCAATCTGCAGCCAAAGCCAAAGCATCACAAGAGAAACCTGTCAGTGAGGATAATGACTCTATCCCAAGAGCGCTTGCTCGATTTAAGCGGAAGGGATGAGCCTTGTATTGTAAGCCTATGTCAGAAGGAAGTGAAAAAAGTCTGGTTGCATGTGTCAATGAGAGTGATCAACAAATTGATGATGTCATCACAAGAGATGACCAGCTACCATTTTTGTTGGGACTGATACTGGGACACGTAGTAGCTGTACAATTTCTGTTGGTGGAATTCTACAACTACTCATGCTTCAGTGTTGGGAATTGAAAGGGCAAGAATTGAGTCATTTTTGCAGTTGGAAACCTGGTATTTGGGGGTTGCTTTTGGGGTAGTAGTGAAAGAAAGGAAAAGAATGTGAAAGTTGAGAGAGGCCTTTGTTGAACCCTTGTTTTTCCAATATTCTTTATGAAGGGCAATGGACTGAGGGGCATGAGGCCCCACAGGTTCCTGCCCCACCCTGTTCACTGAGGGCTACTACCCTCTGTCACCTTACCCTACTAATTTTTACACCATGTTTTAGTGTGGTAGGACATTATAAAAATTACTTGGGTGTGTCCTTTAACTGAGATTTAGCAGAACTTAACAAGCCTTGGGAGCCTGCTTGACCATGTCCTTTCTCCAATGGGATCAGGTGGCAACTTTAAGAAATAAAACCGTTACAAATGGTGTAAATGTGCAAGTTCTTCTTTCTCATCGTTTGTAGATGACTAAACCCTAAACTCTAAACCCTGTATGTGATTACAAGATGATGTGACCTCCACATCCATTTTACCCATCCCTGCAGCTCACTCAATGCTGCTGTCAGCTTCTTTTGAAGGAAGAAGGGTGTTTTCTTGATGCAAACCCTAGTCTTCTCAGGATTCATGGCCACAAGCTTTCATGACGTGTAAGTGCAGGTGGGTTCAAAATGCAACTCAATTGAAAGAGTGTAAAAGCTGAGTTGGGTAAGAAGTGTGGAATCCATCTATTCCTTATAGTTTGCTGAATGGTCCTTGAAATGTGGGACCAAAGGAAAACAACATTATTCCATTAACACTTTGTAATTCAGCCCTTCTTTTCATACTGGAGAAATTAGACTGAGACATAAAATAAAAACTTGAAAATGAATTTTGAAGGGTTTTTCAATTGCCAAAAGTGAGAAAAAAAAAGGAGAATTTGTCTGATTTCTACATTTTGTTTTCACTGTGTAGCCATAAATATAGAAGTTTGAGTAAGATATTTGTATTTCATGAATGGTGTATAGCCAGATTTGGCTAAATCTTCCTAAGGATAAGAGCCATTTTTTCTGCAGCTTCGAATGGATCATCACTACTTATGCAACATTTAAAAAACTCCTTGGAAAAACACTGCTAGTGGACATTCCTCAAAAAATGAGATCAAATGAAACTACATCATTCCATAGTCCCTCCCTTACATACAGATTCAACAAATGCAGAAGTAGACCACCCTTAGTTGTGGATGTGAGGATGTCAAAACATGTTTTTCCCTTTGTTCAATAAAGTTATCTGTGAAGTCAGGCGATTAGGGCGTGAGAACGGCCAGTTTGAACATAATAGGGCATCGAATGCATAAATACGAATGAAAATTTTCAAAACTAAATAACTAGGACCCAAACTAGTTTTTCCACCAATTTTGGTGGTAAACTGAGTTTCATCCCTCTTTCCTTTTTCCTGAGCTCCTTCACTGCCGCTACATTTGTTTTCAGTGCTCTTACCTGTACAACTACTATAATTACTCTCGAACCTTGTGCATTAAATGCTGAGTTTCAGCATTTCATACTGAGATTTAACAAGATTTCATTACTTTCTGGACATCACTGAAAGAGGGGATAGGGGGTGAAAGAGAGGGTGACTTTATGGATTACTTTAATAGTCTATGTCTAATTCCAGTAGAGTAAACAAGGCTCCAAGTTACATGCTAAAAAAGAACTCATAGAGAGAGACAAGACAAATGCCACAATAGCAATTGCAAATAATAGCCACTTCACCAAATGGCTACTGCCCCTAGTCAAGGGTGAGCTCTATGCCAATCATATTAATGAAATTAAAGCCATTGTAGGGCAATGTGAGGGGATTGGGGTATGGGGAATGGGATAGATAATGATTGGATTGAGTTTAGGTGCAAGTGGATGTGTAAATTTTTGATGTGGGAGGATGAGATTTGGAATCATGCTTCTGAAGAGGAAGACATGTGAAAGTGCACTCATCCTCTTTGACTAGCAATGAGGTTTAGGAGGGGTCAACTAGCCATCCTCTAGAACAAACTGTGTTCAAAAGAGGGTTGTATTTGTAGAGTTTTTCCAGCAATACATTTTTCAAATTTTGATCATGGCAATATGTGAATTCAATGAATTGGATGTAAATTGAAAGCCCCTAGGCCGAGTGAAGGCTTTTGCTTTTAAATAACAAGTGTTTGTTGAAAGGTATGTTCTTTTGAAATGGATGTTTGGATTAAAAGTGACACTTGTTTAATACCCTAGAATCACATGGATCCTTTGGATGTGCTTGAATGCTCATCAATCTCTTGAACGATTGCATACATTAGGAAATCATGTCACCTCACCAAGTTTCATTGTGTCGAAGCCCTCCATGTGACGCTTTTTACAACTATGTATGATAAGTTGGAAAATCCATAGATTCAAAAAGAATCCTTTTATTACATTAATTTTATGATTGTTGGGCATTTGAGCACGTGCAAAGGATCCATGTGATTGTAGGGCATGCAACAAATCTCATCTTTTGGTCAAGACATCCATTTCAAAAGAATGAAAGTAAGTTGTAAGAAACATACATTATTTAAAAACAAATGCATTCAACCAAAGTTCATCCATCAAGCTCCCTTTGAGAAAATGAGATGTGCTCTTTGGTTATAACCTTGTTCTATTTGAATAATACACTTTGGGAAAATGAGATGTGTTCTTTGGTTATAGCCTTGTTCTATTTGAATAATACACTTTGGGAAAACGAGATGTGTTCTTTGGTTATAGCCTTGTTCTATTTGAATAATACACTTTTGTACTTTTTGTCTTGCCATACTTTGTGTGGCTATATACTATGAAAAATGGTATCAAGATTAAGGGATTGCAAGGAGGAGAAAGATTTTTTCACGTGTTTTCATGCATGGCAAGGAAGAATATGTCCAAAGCTTAAAAAACTAAAACTAACCTAGTGGTGGATTGCAAACCCAAGGTTGATAATTTCACAAATGTGAATACAATGTTAAGAAAGGTGTACAATTGGATGGACCACCCAAACTTGTATCATCATAGGCTTGGTGCATGGTAGGACATCACATGTATTTTGTTTTAAAAAATTGGAAGCATTGTGGACTGCCACATATTTCAACTTCCATTCTTTTGCATTGAGAAATTGAAGTTTGTTGAAATTAATGACAAATAGACTAGTTTCTCTCGCCACCATTTTGTTAGGGCGTTCCCTCATTGCATCTATTATATTTTTTTGTCTTATTCTCATGTTATTATGTTGTTGGGGTTCTCACTAATTGATGGGGTGTGGTGAATGATCACTTATCTTCCACATTTGAGTCGCTTGCTATTGCATCCTTTAAATGTTTCAAACTATGAAGCCCAAAAACAATCTTTGAATCTTCATTTCCTCATTAGCTTGTTGTGGAGGTTATTTTGTTAGTTGACTTTGGGATGAATGAATTTAATCACATGAATTTTTTTTTCAACTATTATAGAATGTTTATTAGATTGATGAATTTTTTTGGTACCATTTGAAAAAAATGTACCTCAATATGGCCCCTACTTTTTAAATTCTCAAAACATCTATTACACCAACTTATAAGATTCATGCAATTCATCGTTTGCATCCCAAAATCCAAAACAACCTTTTTGTTGCACCTACACATGGAGGTTTGACCATTCGTTTGTTAGTATTGTAAATGGCTACCACACTCAAATACTCTGGCAAAATAACTTCAACATGAAGTTTGATGTGGAATAATTTGGGAATTTCATGTCCAAACTACTGAACATTAGTTTTATTTTAGATTTAGGAAATTTGAAATGAAAAAAAATGCCAATTAAAATTAGAAATTACCTTTGCATTTAGTTTTCAATTAAACCAAAACCTTATTCTCCATGTTCATCATCACCCTCACCATCATCCTCAAATGCAACTATTAGTTTTTCAACTAATAGTTGGTTCGGGGTGACCATTTCACCAATTGTATCATTCACATTTGGAAGGGGGGTAAAAACACACTACACTGAACCAAAAAGGGCAGTTGCATGTCCATTTTTATGGTCCAAATCTAGTGATTTAAAAAAATTAAAATTAAAATGATGTTGAAGTTCACATTTTTTCCATTTCCAAGTTCATACCACCATAGTTTAAACAATTTTTTTAAACCTCTTAAAACATGGGTCTTGAAAAAATCAATTTAGGTATCAAAATGGACATTACAAAATTTCATTTTCATTTTAAATTTTAAATTTCTTGAGAAACTTTTTCTTGCTTGATTTTTTCATTTTAAGTGTTATATATGGTACCTCAATATGAAGTGGTAAAAAGTTGTAGGCTTAATTTCCAACTCCACCGGAAGAAAAAAATCCATAATGATATTTTTTTGGGGGTAGTATGGACTATGACATTGGATGTACTATCCTTTGTAAAGTCCACCTTGGAACATTTATCCTTTTGGTAATTTTTTTTTTGGGTTTGAAATATTATAATGTAAGTTTCAATTTTTCATCTCATTTTTGCCAAATTTTTCAAATAAATCCAAATACAATGCAATAATATTTGACTCACCCAAAAGAAACTACCGTTGTGACTTCCAAAAACATCCATTGTAGTGTGTTTTTACCGAGGGGGGCATGTGTTTGTTCAAATACATTTGTCATTCTTAGACCTACATAATCAACGTTATTAACAAATCAAACATGGGAATATCTACATTTGATTCCTTGCTAAATTTTGACTTGTACCCTTTTGGTTCTTAATGCAAGACAATGCAACCTTCTAATTACCTTGTGACCTAAAATCATTTGCAGAAAAAACTTGGTTATTATGCATTGGAAACCTTAAGGACTAAGCAAAAAAATGGGTCGAATGTTCAAAGTCCACCAAAGTGAACCAGATTCATCATGTTTCATAATTGTGGTAGAACTTTCGTAATTTGCCACCACATAGTTGCAAAGAAGTACAATAGTTTGAAACTTACCATAATCTAGTTCTAGTATTTCCTCAATCCATCCAACATATTTTAAGGATGCACCACATAGTTTTTGTCATTCAAATGTGAACAACATTTGTGTTCAAACATTACTGCCACCTTTGAATTTAAACATGACAAATGGCGTTCAACACTTGCCATTCGTAAGTGGTTTCCAAATGCATACATAGATCAATAGCCAATAGCCATTTTTGAAGGTGGTCTACTAATTGAGATCATGTATTATGTGACCTCCACACCTACAGCAGCCATGTCTTTTGCAACAATATTGACAAACCACGATTGAAAAGGTAATAAGTCTGCCAAGTTGTTTGGGTAAACAAGTTGTCTCCTATTCCTTCTTGTTGTCCCATGTGCAAACACTTCCCTTACAATTGTTCATTGTTGTTAACCTATTTAATACCTCCTACATAATAATTAACCAACTATGAATCAAGTTTTGGTTCTCGGCAAAACATAAATATCATGTTTAGGTAGAGTAATCCATGGGTTCACATTTAATGTTGTGGTGAATTAGGGCAACAATGATTGGGTAAAACATTCCATCAAATGAACAACATGGCACTTTACAAAATATGGTAACAAAGGACTTAAACATGAACTTTAGATGCCTAAAATACATCTTAGATCGTAAATGATAATATTTTGCATGAATTATAATCAAAGTTGTAAAAACACTTGGATTTTAGTTGCACCGTTGTTGGATTGTGGTTGCATTATCGAACACAAAAATGTGGGCCCATCCTTTAAAATCAACACCCAATCTACAAGGGCACTTGTTGCCTTCAAGTATTTCATCGTGCATTGTCAACTCCACTTTACCATCCCACACTCTCCTCCTTGTAGACTTCATTTCTTGAATATATTAAGTACAAACACCTAATGCTTCTTGAATGGCATACTTAGTTTCCATGTTTATTTTTGGTTGTGCTTGGTTTCTAACATGTATTTTTTTAGGGCTTTCATGTATCGTTCCATGCGGTACATCCATTGTGTGTGAATTGGGCCACACATGTCAAGTTCTTCCATGAGGTGGACTACCATATGTGACATCACATCAAAGCATGTAGGAGGGAAGACCTTTTCTAAAATACACATGGTTTTTGCAAGTTCAACTTTTAACACTTCCATGGTATTTAGGTCAATCACTTTCAAGCAAAGTTTGTTAAACACTCAATGTTTTAAGTTGATAAGGGACTTTCATCTTTCTTCTTACATCAATGTATGGAGGCAAAGGGGTAGTAACTATTGCATAAGGACATGGTAATCATGAGGTTGTAATCTTTTTAGCTTTCCATCCTTGGCTATCCTACTTCCCAACTTTGCAACATAATTTGTTGGAGTCCTCAACAATTTGATAATTTCTAGGAAAAAATTTCTTCTTTTCTTTTGTCAACACAGGGTGCAATTGGTTTTGTGTAACTAAAATTAAGCAATTGTTTCAACCAAAGTTCAGGTCGGATGCCAACCTCTTCCATATCCTTCCGACAACCACTATATCTTTATCTCCAAAGGTTGTTTTCGACATGTTTTTGCATATGTTTTTCTCACAATGCATCACATCCAATTGTGCCTCACTATTAAAAACTATCACATGACAACAAAACACACAATAACCCAAATAAGTTGAAAACTGAGTCTTGTGAATAAATTAATATTAAAATTGGTGACTATTTCAACATCTCATGTAGACATTGGAACCCATAGTCTAGTATGCACCTTATGTCATGTGCATCTCCAACCAGATTGTTTGTTTGACCCACAAATTACAAAAATTTTAAGGTTGCATGTTGGACCAATTAAATGCACCAATGAAAGGTATCTTACTACACATGGTGTAACCTAGGACTTTATGGGATTATAATCAATTCCACAAGTTACTTGAAAACCTATTAGATGGACAAGATTTAAATAATGTCCTCCAAATACTAGTAGCATGTTAATATGAAACAACATCAAATGTAGATATGGTTGTGTTGTTAATTGAAAATTAAAGGAGCGAGATAATGTTCATCAAGGGGTAATTAGTGCATTTGGTATACCATTTATTCCTATTCATATTTAAATAAGGTGCTAAAATCCCATACTTGCCACATGTGAGAAGAATACCCCTTAAGTCCTAGCACTAGGACCAAACCAATTTCTTGAAATCATCATAAACTAGACCACCAATAATCTAGACTAGCCAAAGTGAAGTAGTACCTTCTAGTACCGCTTTATTAATGGTATTTCAGATATTATCACAAATGTAGGTGAATTTAATCCCAAATCAAAAGCAAAAAAATATCACATATTCAACAAATATCTAGCCCAACAACAAACCACTAATTAGGTAAAATCCCATGTTATTCACATGTAGAATGAACTTAGATCAAATGTATAGGCAAGTGGTTGCTTAAAGCAAATGGCATCCACATAGTTGAGATTGTACAATGTGATGTACTAAAAAATATGGGTACAAAAAATTAGATCAGATTTTGTTTTTTACCTCCCAATATGGTAAACAAAAAAAGATGCTTTTCCTTTTCACACAATGGATATGAATAGGGTCGTTTTTAGGGTTTGTAGCATGCACTTTCCTACTTAGCCATTCCTCACATTCTTTTGCCTTTCTAAAAAAAACTAGTAGTAGATATTCGAGATGGTGCAAGTCTAGGCTTTGGCTGTCCATCAAAATTCACACAATTCCTCCAATATGGGTGCTACCTCCCAAGGTAGCATCAATGTCCAAAGTAGACATTTTTCTTTAAGTGAGATGAACATCTTGTTTCCACATTTGGACCACACAAAGGGCAACCCAAATAGCCCTTCATTTGGCACTCCACAAACAAGCCATATGCAAGAAAATCATGGATGTCCCACAAGCAAATGACTTACATAAAAAATCTTTGAAACCCCTTGTTCTTAGTGACATCATATGTTAGAACCTCTACCATAATGCTTCCAATTCTTCAACCAATGGCTACAAAAAAAATATCAATGTTATCATTTACTAATTTTCCCCCTAGAATCAATAATGTCAACATCACAAATAACCATTTAATTATCAACTAAGGTGGTAGGGTATAGTTCAAAAAGATTTGCCAAGTAGAATGGTTTGTTGACAGGTCAACATATGGATCAACACAATCAAGGGCTAAACCTAGCCTGATGTTGCGTGGGTTTGCTACAAGTCTTAACCAAATGTTGTCCACATGTTTCCAAGCTTTTGAATCACATACTAAACGCACCATTTCATCATCACTCTTGTTTACATCATGCCAAGACATGAATTCCACAAGTGAAAAACATCAATACATTTGTTTCAAACAAGGAATTAATGGGAAATGTTGAAGCACCTTACAAGGGGCACAATTTGATGCATCAATAAACTATGATTTCTTGCACTTCGAACAAGATGTAGCATCACTTAAGTCCTTTCTAAACAAGACATCCATTGTAACAAATATGAATGGACTTGTAGCCCAAGCTCAACCATTGAATCACCCTTTTAGCATGGAACATTGACTTTGGCAAGTTGTTGCCCTTTGGGAATAGGTCAATCCCTAGAAATGAAAAGACGTCATCAGCAAATATGTTCACCCCATGTATAGTCATTAGATTTAGGATCAACAAGATGGCAACAAGACAGCTAATGGGACACCCTTCAAAAAGTGTGGTACAATCCTCTTGGAACATTTGGGTCATGGCCATGTTGTCTAAATTCCCCTCTTGTTCTATATCCAAGTTTGGAAGTTAATTGTTTTATTATCCATAATGCTCCCCATCAACCCCTATTCCATCTCCAAAATGTCCTCCTCATGCCTATGCAGAGCTACCTTAGTGGTCCTTCGTAATTCATTAGACCTTCCAAGTGCTTCAATAACCATCCTATCCATTTCCATTTGTTGGTCAAGGCCCAACATCGGGTCCTTATTGGCATCATCCAATTCTTGATCCAAGTGGTTGGTAATTGCTTGGGTTCCATTGGCAAGCTTTCATATCACAATCACAAAGACACCAACATGAAAGTTCATGGAGACAAATTTCTTATAGTAAAGAAATGAAATGAAAATTCAATAATTGTGTATAAATGGAAGTTTTGAACCATGGGCTTTTACAAGAAGTCAAGATTTACACCATTTATTTACTTTGGAATAAAATGAACATACCATTAATGGTTTAGTGTAGAGATAATGACAACCGATTTTCCTAAAATGCTACCTTGTTGCGGACCTTAATATTGGCCTTCCAGCTCCAAAACACATGTTGCATGGGCGCTTGTATTTTGTTTATCTTAATTGGTCAATGATAGTCTCCTCTTCCTTATGCAATTTGTCTTCCCATGTTTCTTAATGGCCTATAGCTTTCACAAGCCTAGTTGGCTCCATGCTGGTGTAATCCTTATCTAACACAAAACATATGTTGAGTTGTTTCAATTAATTTTTAATGGATTGTTAGTTATTCAACTTTTAACAATTTATAAATTGCAAATCTTATTGAAGGAATTTAATTTGAAACAAACAACTATAAACATAAGAAGGATAAAAAAGGATTTAGCATAAAATTGTGAACTTTTCCTAGGAGTTGTCAGTTAACTCTAGTAATTAGGAATACAAATCAAGCTACATGGACTCAAATAGTTGTATTTAAGTGATTTTTTTTTTCAAGCAACAATGTGAGTTGTGACTCATTATCTTTTTTCAAAATTTTCTAGCAAGAAAAATAATTGGTTTAGACATAATCACTTAAGAAAATTGAATGTTCCTCTCATTGCAAACAAATCTAGGACATAAATCAAATCAACAAAATATGGCATCATCAATGGTTCCAAGATCAAATAACACTAAAATTGATTAGAGGTAGTATAGCGGGAAATTGATCCCAAAAACACCTTTCAACCAATGCCATCCAAAAGGTAGTTATAATGGCATACTGTTCCCACTATATGACAAAAGGGCAGTACTTAGCTAGCATGCTAAATCACCCTCACAACATGAAGCCACAAATGGTTCATGGTTAAAAAACAACAACCCAAGTGTACGTTAGTGAGCTCAATTTGATTACCTTTGATGTTAGGCATTAGATTTTCCTTTGGTGGGCACAATGTCACCAAGGCACTCAAGGTTGCTTGCCCCACAAACACAAGATGCATAAATTCCTTTCCAAAAGGGGTAGGAAAATGAAAATTTAAAAAAATCTCTGAAAAATGAACCCACACATTGGACCAATACTTCATGTGTGGCCTAAAACAGGGTGAGAATTCAAGAAAATAGTGAAAGAAAAGGTGCATTGGGCTTAAATGATGATTGACTATTGAGGGGAAAAAATTCATTGGGGTGTGAACGTTGCACCACTTTTGGCTAAATCCATTAAAGTTGTGTCGAAAACATTGTAGAGTGGTTGAACTATTGTCAAATGGAAGAATAAACATCAAATTGATGAACGAAAAAAGGGTAGTGCGTTCAGATGAAATGTAAAACAATTGACTCAAATTATGTATGAAATCATTTTGTTACAACTTTAAAGTTTTGACTAGTAATTCAATATTGGTAATGGTTTTGGTTATTAGCCAAAAGAAATCCCACGAAAGGGCTGCCCATTAAATTGACTATTTTTTTTTGCTAATTTTTTTTTTGGGATTGTTTTTCATACCTTAAGCTCCACCTTTTCCTTCCCAAGTTGTTGGTGTTCCATTTTTCTATTTATGTTCCTTTCTCCCTTTGTTGGAATCACACAACCTTTAATTCCATTATAGTTCACAAGTCGATGTTGCACCTTTTTTCCATTTGCTCTTCTTTCCCTCTACTAGAATCACACAACCTTTTTTATTTTGTTATAGTTCACAAATCGTTATTGCACCTCTTTTCTTATGCTCCTCTTTCCTTCAAGCTCTCCACCTTCGCTTTATAAGCTAAGCTACTTCAAGTTGTTGCTACAACTCTAGGTCCCCCTTGCTTCTGCACTTGGTGAGTGAGCCAACACCAAACTCCAAAAGACCTACTGTTGTTGTTGCACTCAAAGGAAGAAGGAGAAAGCATTAGGGTTACATCCAATAAACCAAAAACCTTTTATCCTAAATTATGTCACCACTTGGCAACATCACATTGGTTCAAGAGGGAGGAGAAATTTTTGGGTTCGAAATCCTACATGGATGTGCACATCCATGTTTATTGACCTCTATACCTTTGAAATTTCCAATGACTTTGGTGCTTGTTAGATAAAAATAAGGATTCATGATATGTTTGTTCTTCCTTTAAGGCTATTGATAAAGACCCATATAACAAGTAGTAAAATTTCTGTGGTGGGCCAATGGATATACAATTTTCTATTGAAAGTGCCAAATATTTGGAATGCCTTGAATTCTTTAGCTTTGTGTACATAACCTCACAATCATCCATCGTAATTCCAAATTCATGCATTCCAAGTCTTTTGTCTATTTCAATTTGTGATGTAAATTTTTACAAGGTTATAATATGCTAGTAGTTATTTAACATGGGTAATGCTAAAGTACATTGTTGTTCATCAAACATAGGCATGAAGGGGGTAAGTTTCCTTGGATGGTACCATTAGGAACATTCACACTTTGATTTTCTTAGACCCATTGAACTTTGCAAAATCATAGGAAACACATAGATAAATATTTTCATTTTTTCTAACAAGTACATCTATTAGGTTCCATAGATTTTGAATTTTCAATAATATTGAAAATATTGTGTATTTTGATGTTTATAGTTATTTGAATTAAAAAAAAATTTCAAGAATGTAACGATGGTTCTTTTCCTTGAACTTGTTAAGAACACAAATTTCAAACATGATTTGGGAATTTTCTTAGGATTTTTTTTCGTAAAGTAATTTGGAAGTCATTCTATTTTTAACTTTTTACCATGCAATTAATTGAATAATTATAATTTAGTTATGAATGTTCAAAGTTAAGGCTATCAATTTTTGAAGGGGCCATTTTTAATAAGATTATGATTTTTTCACAATTTATGATTTTTTAATTCCAAAATAAACTTCAAGCCATATATTAGTGCATGCAATTGATAAACATGATAAAAAAAGAAAATTTATAATTGTGAAAACATTTAAAGTAAAGGGCCCAAGAAAATGATTTGGTTGTTTTTGTTCTGTTTTCATTATTTGAGGTGGTTTTTAATGGTACCACCCAAGGATATTTTCACCCTACACAATTTATGTAAAATTACAAATCAAAGTTCTAGATGGCCATCTTGCAAATAAATTATTGATGAATAGTTTGGGGAATAATTATTGTGGAATGCATGGACATATGGTTGATCTGTTTTTAGTTGGACATAAAACAAGCCCTTATAGTGTTTGGATTCAGAAAAGGTTTTATTTGAGGTTCATCAATTAACATAAAACTACACATTTGGTGCGATTAGGGATTTTGGCCTTTTCTATTATCACTAATGCAATCCAAGTTCATCATTATGAATGCCTTTGTCATTGGGACCATTGTGAACCCCATGAACCAAAAAGTTTTTTGAATTTGTAAGGAACAACCGTGGGAACATGGTGAACCAATTTAACTTTTGGGACTTGAATATGGGATGAAGGTCTTTTTTATGATTCACCATGGATGGGATGTAACATGAATTAATTTTTTTTTGGGCCAAAAGGAACACCACTTAGAACTTTTGACTTTTCTTGGGAAAAAAAGAATAAATAGAACTATTTTCTCATTCCTTTCACTTGTTTCTTTCCATAAATGGATGATTAACCTCATAGTTGGCATACATCTTATTGGTTTTTGTCTTTTCCCAACAATGTTGTGTAACAAATTTAAATTCACAATATAACCAAAAGGGAACCCACATGAGTTAATTTTTTTTGGGGGGCCAAAAGGGACACTACCTAAAGCTTTTTACTGTCCTTGGAACAAAAAGAACAAAGAGAACTATTCTTTCTTGTTCCTTCCACTTGTTTTTTATCATGAATGGATAATTAATCTCATAGTGGTTTTTTTCTTTTCCCAACAAGGTTGTGTAACAAATCTAAATATAATGTGGGTATTTATGGGTTTAATGCATGCTTGGTTTATGTGTTACTAGTTAGTAGGACATCTATGGCCAATTGCTCCCTACTTACAACACCCATGGTTACCTCATCAATTTGGGTTTTACTTCCTACGTCCACTTTTTCATGTACTTCAACTGTTATGACAACATCGCCAACTGCACCTATGCCATCCTTTAAATAAATGATTTTTTCATTAGATTCTATTACCACTAGTATTTCAATGTTTTGGTCATTAGTTTTTGGAAATTTCTATTTTTCAAGTGAAAAGCTTCCAAAAATCAATTAACTATTAACCGGGGGCAATATTTACTTTTTAACTATAGAACACAATCCATATTAGGTTATGGTCTTTTCCCCCCAAACTTATATTTAGAGAGAAGATAAGTTTTGGGCACCAAATTTGCACCTTTTCCAAGATTATATTATGCTTTTATAGTATGTTTTCCTTTCATGCTAAATTTTAACATGTTGAAGATTTATTTTGGGGGAATTTTCTGGGGTGTTATTTATATTTATAAAATTATTTTTTGGAACCTTAGTTTTACTTAGTTTTGGAGTGGTGTTTTTTTCAAAGGTTTTGGATGGGGCGGGGGGGGTGGGGTGGATTTGATGTGGAACTTTTGGGGTGGTGTTTGAGGGTTTGTTTTTATTTTGGCTTTTGGGGGAAAACTTACATATGTGATTTGACAAAACTTAAAGGGAATATTTAGAGTACAACCATTACTTGTACCATCCTTTTCCACCTTGAAAATGCAATATTAGTTTCTTTAATTAAAACCTAGCTTGGTGATTTCATCTTGTGGGTGGATGTGAAGTGTAATAGAAGTTTAAAACTTGGTAAGATGTTCAACACCCCCTAACAAGTTCTGTTCAATCACTAGTACAAAAGTGGGTGTAATTCATTAGCTTAAATCACTATGGAACTTTAAAATTGAAATAAGTTCATTGCATTTTAATGATTTCACCTTGTTTAAAGTTATTTCATTATAATATCAATATGTAAATATCGTGTTTCATTACTAGTTGACATAATTCACTATTATAATTTATTGTGATAAATAAGTTTATTCTTATGTTGTTGTTTTAAATATTTTATGTTAATTTATAATATATCTTATATTATTTTTGGTTACTTTAATTATTCTAATTTATACCTTAAGTCATTACGAGTTATTATAAATTATTATAGGTTAATATACACTAAATTATTGTACCTTATTTTATTTTAAGGTATCATAATTATTTTATTATAACTTTTTACTTTAAGTTATTTAAAATTAATTATTCAATTAACTTTAGGTTATACATTATGTTATTTTATTTTAAGTTAATATATGTTATTTCAAATTATATTTTTATGTTATTCAAGGTCATTCTAATTTATGTTATTAAAATTATTTTATCCTAAGTATAAAAATTTAAAATAATATAAAATAAAATATAATGACCTAAGGTAAAATAACCTAAAATAATAAATAAAAACCTATGAAAAATATTAAAAATATCCCAAAATAAAAAAATTACCAATAGCCTATGATAATATAACAAAAAATATCCAACAATAATTCATAATAAAATAGTCATCAATAGTCATAATATAACCTAAAATTCAAAAAAAAAAAACCACCAGTGGCCATTAATAAAATAACCATCAATAACCATTAATAAAACAAATGAGGGCAACCTGTGGCTATGCCACTCCAGCCACCCGTGGCACCTCGCCCGACCCCCCGCAGCGGTTGCCCTGGCCTGTTTTATCAAATAACCGTCGGTCTAGGTTCTTGTTTCAAACTTCTTTTGAAAAACAAGAACAGACCCCTGATGGTTATCAGGTCGGTTCCCAGGATTCATAACAGCCGTTCTCCCAATCAAATCAAATTATGAATCCCTAGGAAAAAAAAATTCAGTGTTGGTGAGTAAAATAGTGCACGTGTATAGGGTCTAGGTCAAGGCCCCAGAGAAATAATTTAATTTTTTCTCTGAGGACCTCGTTTCAGGTCCCCAACGATGGGTTTTCTTTTTGGGAACCTCATTTCAGGTCCGTCTCGAGGTCTGGACCGGGTACTGAGAATCTCGATTCAGGTCCTTTATCGAGGATTCTGGCCACCTCGGTTCAGGTCCTTGAAGTTGTCAGATGGGTAATAATTGTCACAGAGATCGAAATTCCCAAATCAAGAAATTCCTCAACTTATCCGGCACCCCCCTTCTACAAAGCACACAAGGAACGGGTAGTGCGTGAAATTTTTTTCCAGGCACTGTCCGGATAGACAAACAAACAGACAGATAGACACCACTGTAGCTTTAATATATAAGATAGTCACCAATAACCATTAATAAAATAGCCACCAATAATCATTAATAAAATAGTCACCAATAACCATTAATAAAATAGTCACCAATAACCATTAACAAAATAGTCACCAATAACCATTAATAAAATAGTCACCAATAACCATTAATAAAATAACCACTAATAACCATTAATAAAATAACCACTAATAACCATTAATAAAATAGTCACCAATAACCATTAATAAAATAGTCACCAATAACCATTAATAAAATAGTCACCAATAACCATTAATAAAATAGCCACTAATAACCATTAATAAAATAGCCACCAATAACCATTAATAAAATAACCAGCAATAACCATTAATAAAATAACCAGCAATAACCATTAATAAAATAACCAGCAATAACCATTAATAAAATAACCAGCAATAACCATTAATAAAATAACC
>Ga0116231_10007225_pt1 | contig 20520 bp, 16 predicted proteins | sample S1TSphgellanicum_2_FD_89695 | JGI IMG/M metagenome (GOLD analysis project Ga0116231, IMG submission 89695) | Host-associated microbial communities from peat moss isolated from Minnesota, USA - S1T2_Fd - Sphagnum magellanicum MG | ecosystem: Host-associated > Plants > Peat moss > Unclassified...
AGCCGTGTAGCCGAGATGTTGTTGCGCGAGCTGCGGAATCAGCACGGCGCTGCCGTACAAGATCACCGCGAAGCTCGCGATCGCGCAGCAACCGAGCGCGAAATTGCGGTCCTTGAGAACGCGAATATCGACGACGGGTTTGGGCGTGTACAGCAACCACGCAATGGCGGCCGCGGCCGCGGCGATCGCGGCAGCCCAGCGAATGAACATCGAGGCAAACCAATCGGCGTCCTCGCCGCGATCGAGCATGATCTGGAAGGCAGCGAAGGTGAGCGCGATCAAGCCGATGCCGATGTAATCGATCGACACGTTGTTCTGCCGCTTCACCCACGGCGGGTCCTCGACGAGGCTGAGCACGGCAAAGGTGGTAAGCACGCCGATCGGCACGTTGATGAAAAACACCCAGCGCCAGCTGAAGCTGTCGGTGATCCAACCGCCGATGGTCGGGCCGAACACCGGCGCCACGACGGTCGCCACCGCGGTCAAGGAGAAGGCGCGGCCGCGCTGCTCCGGCGGAAAGGTGTCGAGGATGATGGACTGTTGGTTGGGCTGCAGGCCGCCGCCGAAGAAGCCCTGCAGGATGCGAAAGACGATCAGCTGCGGAAGACTCGAGGCGATCCCGCAGAGAAACGAGCACAGCGTGAATGCAGCGATGCAGATCACGAAGTAGCGCTTGCGGCCGAGCAGCTTGCCGAAGAAACCCGAGATTGGCAGCACGATGCTGTTCGACACCAAATAAGAAGTCAGGCACCAGGTCGCCTCGTCATAACTCGCCGACAAGGTCCCGGAGATATGCGGCAGCGCGACGTTGACGATCGTCGTGTCGAGCACCTCCATGAACGCCGCCAGAGTCACGACGACCGCGATGAGCCAGGGATTGCCCGCGGGCCGCCAATCGCTGTCGGGGTTCGGCGGCGCCGCCTCGCTCACGGAAAATGCACCACCGGCTCCGCCGACAGGCCGAGCGGCAAGGGTCGGTCAGGGTCCAAGCCCTTGTCGAAGACGATCTTGACCGGCACTCGCTGCACGATCTTGACGAAATTTCCGGTCGCATTCTCGGCCGGGAACGCCGAGAAACGCGCGCCCGTGCCGTACTGGATGCTCTGCACGTGCCCCTGGAGCTTGACCGCGGAATACGCGTCGATCTCGATGTCCACCACATCGCCGATGCGCATGCGGCCGAGCTGCGACTCCTTGAAGTTCGCCGTCACCCAGACCTGCGGCGTCACGATCATGAACATGGTCTGGTCCGCCGCGAGATAGCCGCCGAGCTGGGCGCTGCGCATCGTGATGAAGCCGTCGGAAGGCGCGCGGATCTCCGTGTAGCCGACATTCAAATCGGCTTGATCGAGTTGCGCCTGCGCCTGCGCGACTTGCGCCTGGCGTTCGGCGACGGTCGCCTCGGCCTGGGCCACCTGCTCGGGTATCAACCGGGCAATCGCGACTTGCGCCTTTGCGCTCTGCAAGCTCGAGAGCGCGCTTTGCTGTTGGCTGGTCGACTGATCAATGCTTTCCTCGGTGGTCGCGCGCCGGTCGACCTCGTGCTGGCGCGCATAGGAAGCGTTTGCGTCGGCGAGCGCGGCAGCGGCCGATTGCTGCTGCGCCTCGGCCGACCGCAGCTGCTCGGGAAATTGGACACGTGCGATGCGCAGCGCGTCCTCGGCCGACTTCAGCTGCGCCCGGGCAAGATCGAGCGCCGCCCGGTCGGCCGCCTGCGCGGCGACGTAGTCGCGCGGGTCGATGCGCAGCAGCAAGTCGCCCTTCTTGACGAGGCTGTTGTCGTCGACATAGAGACCGACGACGTAGCCGGACACCTTGGGCGCCATCGTGATCACGTTGCCGTCGGTATACGCGTCGTCGGTCGACACCTCGTTGCGATCAGCGAACCAGATGATGAACGCCACGATCGCCGCGACGATGACGACGATGCCGACGATGATCAACGGCATCTTGCTGCGCGGCTGCTTCGATTGTTCGTCGTCGCCGTGCTTGTCGTCGCCGTCCTTGTTGCCAGAATCCTTTTTCTGATCGCCACCCTTGTCGGCGCCGCGGCCTTGCTCGTCGCTGCCTTGCTTGTCGCTGCCTTGGTCGCCGCTCTTGCTCTCGTCCGCGCCCTGCGTCGCGATGCGCTTGGACTCCGCGCCGCGCCGAGAATCGTCGTTCGCATTCCACACGGATCCCTGATCCTCCAGCTCATCGAACGACATGCGGACTCCTCGTGGCAAGAACGTTCCTACTCGGCGATCTCAGTTATAGCTCTGGAAACTCATCTGTCAATTGGATCATTGACCGAGTGGAATAAATACATGCTTCGCGAAACCGGTTTGAAAATTATTCCGTATGGAATATCCGAGGGGTGATCTCTATACTCGCGCCGATGAACCGCGCCGCGCGGCCCCGAACGAAGAGGCGACTGCGTTACGACCCGACCAGCGCGTATGCACGCGGGGCGGAAACTCGCGCCAGGCTGATCGCCGCCGGACTCGCGCTGTTCGGTAGCCGCGGGTTCGTGGGTGCCTCGACGCGCGACATCGCGGCGGCCGCAGGCTTGAATGCTCCGTCACTGCAATATTATTTCGACAGCAAGGAGGGTCTTTATCTCGCCTGCGCACGCGAAGTCGCGGCGCGGATTTGGAACAGCGTCTCGGCGCGGGTCGTGGCGGCAGAGCACGAACTGAGCGTCGATACCGGCGACGACGCCTTGATCGGTGCGTTTTGCGATATCCAAAGCGGTCTGCTCGCGTTTCTGCACGGCGGCGACGAAAGCGGGTTCTTGCTGGCCGCACTCGCGCAGGCAGGTCTCGGCCCCACCGCCGGATTGCGCCTGGTGCATCGCGGCACCCGGCGGATCTCGCAGGTGCTGTCCGGGATCATCGGGCGACTGAGCGGGCGCGCAAGCAGCGATCCTGAGTGTCTGATCCGCACGATGGGTCTGATCGGTCAGGTTTTATCGTTCGGCGTGATGCAGCACAGGGCGCTGCGCTCGCTGCGCAGCCGCCGCTTCGAGGCGCGCACCTCGGCGACAGTGCAGCGGGTCATGCGGGAACAGTGTTCTGCGGCGCTGCGCGCGCTGATCGGGCCGCGGCGCCGGCGGGGGAGGCCGCGCCGCGCGTCAGACAGCGACTGACGCCGCTTCGCTCCCCTTGCCGCTATGCATCGTGCCGTCCGATCGCCGAGACTGGCGACCCTGGTTCAACTGACAACGAGGAGACCGCGATGGACAAAGATCGTATCGAAGGTTCGGCGAAACAGATCAAAGGTGGCATCAAGGAAGCCGCTGGCAAGGTATTGGGGGACGCCAAGCTGACCACCGAAGGCAAGGCCGACAAAGCCGGCGGGAAGTTGCAAAACGCCGTCGGTGGCGTCAAGGATGCCCTCAAGAAGCCTTGAAGCCGAGCCTTGCGGGTCGAACCTGGCCCACGCCCGTGGGTCGGGTTCAGCGCTGCCATGGCGCTGCGAGACAAGTTCTTGACGCAAACGGATCAGCCGCGGATCGCGACAGTGACCATACTGTCGACAGTAAAGTCATGACCCGTCGCGTGAAATCGCAAGAATGACGGGGCACCGTCGCGGAGCCCGACCATGGACGAGCAACTGACCGCAGAACCGATCGCGCGCGTAGATGAATCTGCGCCGTAGCAGAAATGCGAAAATCGTCGCGACCATGGGTCCGGCGAGTTCGACGCCGGAAGTCGCACGGCGCTTGTTCCTTGCGGGCGTCGACGTATTCCGACTCAATTTCAGTCATGGCGCGGCCGACGATCATCGCGCGCGCTTCGCGCTGCTGCGCGAATTGGAGCGAGAGACCGGCAGACCCATCGGCATCCTCGCGGACCTGCAGGGCCCGAAGCTGCGCGTCGGCGGCTTCGCGCAGGGGCCGGTCGTGCTCGTCGCGGACCAGCGGTTTCGCCTCGATCTCGACCCGGCTCCGGGCAGTGCCGAGCGCGCCGGCTTGCCCCATCCGGAGATCTTTGCCGTGCTCGAGCCCGGCGCGGAGTTGCTGCTCGATGATGGCCGTTTGCGGCTCGTGGTCGAGCGCTGCGGCGGAGATTTCGCCGATACGCGTGTCGCCGTGGGCGGACGTCTGTCGGCGAACAAGGGGGTCAACGTGCCGGGCTTGGTGCTGCCGCTCACCGCCTTGACCGCGAAGGACCGCAGGGATCTCGACCTCGCCCTGGAACTCGGCGCGGACTGGATCGCGCTGTCGTTCGTGCAGCGCCCCGAGGATGTCCACGAGGCACGCGCCATCATCGCCGGCCGTGCGGCCGTCATGTCCAAGCTCGAGAAACCCGCGGCGATCGCGCGGCTCGCGGAAATCGTCGCAGCTTCCGACGCCGTCATGGTGGCGCGCGGCGATCTCGGCGTCGAAATGCCCGCGGAACAAGTGCCCGCCATCCAGAAGCGCATCGTGCGGGTGTGTCGCGAGATGGGCAAGCCCGTGGTCGTGGCCACGCAAATGCTCGAGTCCATGATCGACAGTCCGGTACCGACCCGGGCTGAGGCATCGGACGTCGCCACCGCGGTCTACGACGGCGCCGATGCCGTCATGCTCTCGGCGGAATCGGCTTCCGGAAAATACCCGATCGAAGCGGTCGCCATGATGAACCGGATCATCGCGCAGGTGGAAACGGACCCGCTCTATCGTCAAGTCATCAATGCCTCGCATCCGCCGGAACGTGAGGACGATGTCGCCGATGCGGTCCAGCGCGGTCCGCTGCGCTGTGGCCATGCTGCATGCCGCGGCCATCGTCTGCTATACGCGCTCCGGTCATACGAGTCTGCGAGTGGCGCGCGAGCGGCCGGAATCGCCCGTGCTGAGCCTGACGCCGATCGTCGCGACGGCACGCCGTTTGAGTCTCGTCTGGGGGATTCATTCCGTTCAAATCGACGGCGTCAGCGACGTCAACGAGATGACCGCGGTGGCATGCGAAATCGCAAGGCGCGAAGGCTTTGCGATCTCGGGCCAGTTCATCGTCGCGCTCGCTGGCATGCCCTTCGGCAGCGCCGGCACCACCAACCTGATGCGTATCGCCACCGCCTGAAACCTCTCCAGACTATGCGTCCCTCCAGACCATGAGTCCCGCCACGCTCAGCGTCCGAGCCAGCGGTTTCGCTGCGTGCGTTTCACGCTGCCGGGCTACGACCTCGAGAAACCGGCACGCGTGTCGCGCATCGTGAGCGTCGATGTCGGTGACTATAATTTGGCTTCTCGGGCAAGCTGCGGAGAACCGCGCTGGTGCCAGGTAGGATAAGGGGGCGGCACGTCGCTCGCGGCGTCGAGCGCTGCGACCTGCGCGCCGGTGAGCTGCCAGCCCACCGCGCCCAAGTTGTCGCGCAGTTGCGCCTCGTCCCGCGCGCCGATGATCAGACTCGCAACGGTGGGCTTCTGCAACAGCCAGTTGAGCGCGATCTGCGGGATCGTCTTGCCGGTTTCGCTTGCAACCGCGTCCAGAGCGTCGACGATGCGAAACAGCCGCTCTGGATCGAAATGCGGGCCGGTACCCGCGATGTCGTGCGCACGCGTGCCGGGTTTGGCCGGCTGGCCCCGCCGGATGCGCCCCGTGAGCTTGCCCCAACCGAGCGGGCTCCAGATCAGCGCGCCCACGCCCTGATCATGCCCGAGCGGCAGCAGTTCCCATTCGTAGTCGCGATTGAGCAGCGAGTAATACACCTGGTGAGCGACGTGACGCGCATAGCCATAGCGGTCCGCGACGCTCAAGGACTTCATTAAATGCCAGCCGCTGAAGTTCGAAGCTCCGACGTAGCGGACCTTGCCGGCGCGCACGAGTTGATCGAGGGTCGCGAGGGTCTCCTCGACGGGCGTATTGAGGTCCTGACCATGGAGTTGCAGCAGGTCGATGTGCTCGACCCCGAGCCTGCCCAAGCATTTGTCGACGGCCTCGAGCAGATGCTGGCGCGAAGACCCGTAGTCATTGGCGCCCGGTCCGACCGGAAAAGTCACCTTGGTCGAGAGCAGCAAACGATGTCGGCGCCCCTGGACCGCTCGGCCGAGAATGCTCTCGGCGAGCCCGTCGGAGTAAACGTCGGCGGTGTCGAACAAGCTCACACCATGCTCGAGGCAAACGTCGACGAGGCGCGCGGCGCCCGAGGCATCGGTCGAGCCCCAGGCTTTGAAGAACTCATTGCCGCCGCCGAACGTGGCGGTGCCGAAGGAGAGTGCGGGGACGCGCAGGCCGGAAGCCCCCAAGCGGCGATATTCCATGTGCAGAGCTCCTCTAGCTGCAGGGTTCTAGGGTGGCGCGATGTTAGCAAACAAGCTGCCTCGAGCCTCGAGCCTCGAGCCGCAAGCCGAACGTAGGCGCGACGCCAGTGTACGCTGGCGCACAGATCGAATCGCGGACAAGCGCCAAGATCGGGGCAACCGATCGACGGGAACCGTGAGGATCTGTGCCCGCATGAGTATCGCCTTGATGGAGGCGACGGCGCCGGCGGCCGGCAGCCGCGCCCCGGATTTTTCGCTGCCGAGCGCCCCGGATGCACGCATCGCGCTGTCGGATCTGCGCGGCAAGCCCGTCGTGCTCGTGTTCTACCCGGCCGACTGGAGTCCGGTCTGCGGCGATCAGCTTGCGCTCTACAACGACCTCGGCGCCGAATTCGGTGCGTTCGACGCGCAGCTGCTCGGCATCTCGGTCGACGGCGTTTGGTGCCACGCGGCATACTCCCAGGCGCGCAAGCTGCATTTTCCCCTGCTCGCCGACTTCGAACCCAAGGGCGAGGTCGCCGGCCTCTACGGTGTCTACCGGCGCGGCGACGGTTGCGCCGAGCGGGCGCTGTTCGTGCTCGACAGCGACGGCATCATTCGCTGGAGCCATGTCGTGCCGATCCAAGTGAACCCGGGCGCGGACGGGATACTCGCGGCGCTCGAATCCCTGCCGCGGCGCGCCGCGGCACTGGCGCCTCGCGCCGCGTTCGACTGATGCCCTGCGTGGGCTAGGCCCGCGGTCATTCAAAGTCCGCTCTGTCCTGCCGCTGGGCCGAGCCCGTCGGCCTGATCAGGATGGCTATCGACCACTTCAAATTGTGCAACGGCCACCGCGATGCTCGAAGCGGCGGACTCAGCCCGCTTCTTTGCCATCGTGCGCGCTCCTCGCGGTACGTCGCAACAGTACGATCGCGACGACCATGACCAATATCAAACCGGCCAGCACGGTCAGTTCGATCATCGAGGCATTGAACAGGGCATGGGACTCGCCGCTCCAGTTACCCGGTTTACTCTCCTGCGAGGACTCGAGGGTGATCACGAGCACGCGCCGGATCGAGGCGATCAGACCGACGACCAAGAACGGTTCGCAGACGAGTGCGCCGGAGCGAAACGAGACACGCACGGTGTGCAGGATCTCGATGACCATGAGCACGAACAACAGCCGGTCGATCAGGACCAGCAGCGAGTCGGCGGCACCCCGGGATTGCGCTGCCTCGACCGCGGACGATCCCGCCCCGATCATGCCGAGTACGGCGGCGAAGGCGAGCATCAAGCCGAGCAAGACATAGGCAATGAGTTCGACGTTGACGAAGATACGATTGGCGAGCGACCCGATTCGCGTCAAAACAGACCCTCCTGAATGTCCCGCCTAGCATACGGCATCAGGCAACGTCGAAGCCGGCGGCCGCGGCGATCAGCACTGCGTTCGTGCCGCCGAAGGCGAACGAGTTGGACATGACGGCCCGCAGCGCCGCGCCGCCGCGGGCGCGACCCGCCACGTAATCGAGATCGCAAGCGGGGTCCGGCGCATCGAGATGCATGGTCGGCGGCAGCACACCACGCTCGAGACTGCCGACGGCAATCACGAATTCGAGGGCTCCGGCGGCACCGAGCAGATGGCCGTGCATCGATTTGGTCGAACTGACCGGCAGGACGGCGCTATGCGCGCCGAAAACCTCTTTGAGCGCCTGGGTTTCGACCGGATCGTTTTGCAGTGTCGCTGTACCGTGCGCGTTGACGTAGCCGACCGCCGACGGCTCGATTCGCGCGGAACGCAGCGCCGCCCGCATGGCCGCCGCCTGCCCGGCGACGCTGGGCCGGGTGATGTGCGTAGCGTCCGTGGTCAGACCGTAGCCGCGCAATTCGGCGTGGATCGTCGCGCCGCGCGCCTCCGCCCGCCGCCAGTCCTCGAGCACGACGAACGCCGCTCCCTCGCCGAGTACGAAACCGGTACGGCGCGCCGAGAACGGACGGCAGGACTCGGCGGGGTCGTGCGCATCGACACTCGCGGTCGTGCGCATCGCTTCCCAGGCCCGCAGCACACCGAAGCACAGCGGCGCCTCGGCGCCGCCGGCAAGCATCACGTCCACGTCGGCGTAGGCGATGCGCCGTGCCGCCTCGCCGATCGCGACCGCCGAGGAAGAACAGGCGGTCGAATAGGTGAGATTCGGTCCGCGCAAGCCGTATTCGATGCCGATCCAGGAAGCCGGCGCGTTGTGCATCGAGCCGAGCACGGTGTACGGTTTGACGCGGTCGGAATGCTCAGCATAAATCGTATGATAACCCTCGTCGGAGGTTGCCGCTCCGCCGCTGCCGGTACCGACACTGACGCCGCATCGATCGAGATCGGCCGCGCCGAGATCGAGCCGCGCATCGGCAACCGCCTGTGCGGCGGCGATCAGTGCCAGTTGACTGACCCGGTCGAGCATGCGCAGCCGCGCCGTCTCGAAGTGTGCGCCGACGTCGCAGTCGACCTCGGCTGCGATCGGCGAACGCAGCCCCGCGAACGCCGCCTGAGTCAGACGTCTGACGCCCGAACGTCCGGCGAGCAGACTCGTGAACAGCTCGGGCACATCGCGCCCGAGCGGCGCGAGCACGCCCATGCCGGTGATCGCAACCCGACGCATGAGTCATCCCGTCGCATGCAGATCGGCATCGGGAGCGAGCGGCGAGCCGCCCCGGGCAAGCAAGCCGTCGATGTAGGCGACGACGTCTTGCACGGTCTCCAGATTGGCGGGGATGTCGTCGCGAATCGCGAGTTTGTAGCGATCCTCGATCTTGAACATGAGTTCGAGCAAATCGAGCGAGTCGATGCCTAGGGCGGTCAACGATGCCTGGGGCGCGATCTGCTCGCGGCCCAGATCGAACTCGTGCATCAAGATGTCCTGCAGGGTTGCGAGCGTGGTCATGCGAGCTCCGGTGACTTGAGGTGGGAAATGTGCGCGCTTCGGGTCTTGCCGGCGAGACGGGTCGCGGTCGCGAGCAGCCGTGGCCAGCGCCGCAGCACGGCGCCCGCCGCAGCTGCGAGCGGCGGCCGCATGGCCAGATGGGCATAGGTCGCCGCCAGGCGCAGGCGCGGCAGAAACGCGGCCCGCCAGGCCGCTGCGTAGCGGTATTGCGCGGCGGCGCCCCGCTCGGCGTCGAAGGCTGAGGCCGGCTGGGCGCTCAAAATCGGCGCAAGAATTGCGGCGGACTGCAAGGCCATGCTGATCCCTTCGCCGATCAAAGGATGCGATTCGCCTGCGGCATTGCCGACTGGAAAGATCCCGCCGCCTTGAAAGTTGCCGCCGCGCGGTCCGAGCCGCACGCCGGGACGCAAGGGACCCACTGACAGCCATGCACCCTGGCGCAGGGCGCCGCCCAGCAGCTCGCGCACGCCGCGGCATTCGCGGCGCAGATACGCCTCCACGGCCGCTCCCGCGCTTAGCGAGGGCTGCGCGGCGCGACAGGCTGCGAGCGTGTCGCGCCGAATGCAACAAGCGAGGGTTGTGCGTCCCGATTCGCCGAGCACCATGCCGCCATAGGCGCCGCGCACCGCCAGCACGGGCAGAAATCCGGGACTGATGGACGCCCGCAGGTACGTGGCCTTGAAGGCGAACAGATCCCCGGCGCGATTCGCCGCACGCGCCGCGTGGCCTTCCCCGGCGACTTGCGGTCCGCGTTGCCACGAGCCGTGCGCATCGATGAGGATCCGCGCTTCGAGACGCCGAGCCGGCTCGCCGCGGGCCATCACTTCGACCGAGTAGGCGCCGATCGTGCCCGCGACGGCGCTCACGCGCTGCGGCTGCAATACGGTGACGCCGAGTTCCCGTGCCCGACCCAGCAACAAGGGATCGAGATGGTCGCGGCCGAGCGCGCGGCCGAAGGCGTACGGACCCACCGTGCATGCCGGCATGTCGGCGGCGATCGTAGTCATCGCGTGCATCCATCCGACCCGGCGCAGCTCCGCGCCGGCGAGCGCGCGGAATTGAGCGCCCACGCCGAGGCGGTCGAGCAGTTCGAGATTGCCCGCGGCAATGCACTCGCCGCAAACCTTGCGGCGCGGGAAGGCATGCTGTTCGACGAGACCGACGCGCCAGCCCGATGCGGCAAGCAGAATGGCCGACGCAGCGCCGGCCGGCCCGCCGCCAATCACGAGCGCATCATAGGCGCTGCTCATGCAGACAATCGTCGCGCCGTGAAGCAATGCGTGAACGGCCGGACCAGGCGCTCGTCGAGCCGCCACTGCTGCGTCTGCGGCCACAAAGCCGTCAACTCGGCGCCGGCAAATCCCGCAACGACGCTCGCCACCGCGTCGTTGCGCGTGACGGCATTCGCACCGAGAAAAAACACCAGCCGGCTGGCCCAGTGCGCGAAGCGGCCACGCCGCGGCTCGCAGGCGATGAACGCATCCGCCACGGCGGCTGTGCGGCGCAGCACAGCGGCGAGTTCGGGCGCCTCGAAGTGATGCAGAAAAAGATTGGCGACGCATAAATCGAATCGCGCCGACTCGCTCGCATGCGCCCAGGCAAGTACATCACAGCGCAGCAAGCGGACGCGCCAACCGAGCGCGGTGTAGGCGCCGAGCGTTTCCGCCGAGACGCAATCGAGCCGGTCGAGCAGCGTCAGGTCCACGTCGCGCCACGGTGGACGCAGCGCCGCGGCGACACGCAGCAAGAGCGTGCCGTCGCCGGCCCCGAGTTCGAGCAAGCGCAGCGGCTGCACGGGCAGCCGCAGTCGAGCGAGCGCCGCCCGCAGGATCGAGGCCGAGCGCATGACCCGATTGACGCGCTGCAAATCGCGCCGCGAACGCCGGGCTTGCGGCTCATCGGCATCGAGTCCATCGAGGATTTCGCGTTCCACCCGGCGTTGCAAACTCACGGTGTTCACTCCACGGCCAGCAAGGCGCCGTGGCAGGTGAAACCGGCGCCGAACGAAGACATCCACCAGAAGCCCCCGGGGGCCGCGTCGGCAAGCGCGGCTTCGAGCACGAAGTAGACGAAGGCGCTGCTCAAGTTGCCGTACTCGCGCAGAGCCGTGCGGCTGTAACGCAGGTCCTCGGTTGCCATCCCCAGAGTCTCCTGCAGTGCGATCAATACGTCGCGGCCGCCCGCATGCAGGATCCAGCCACTGATCGCGTCGCGGGCAACGCCGACGTCGATGAGGGCACGGCACAGAACTTGTTGCGCGTGCTCGGCTGCCAGGCGCGGCACTTCGCGCGTCAAGATATTGCGCAACAGCCCGCCGCGCTGCTCGAAGCGCAAGGACTCGCGCGCCGCAGGATCGGTCAGTGAGCGGCTGCCGCGCCATTCGATGCGGCGTCGCGCCGCGCCCGGCAGCCGGGACAGCACGGCCGCGCCAGCGCCGTCGCCGAACAGACAGGCGCTGATCAATACGCCGGGATCGTTGTCGAGATACATCGCGGCGCTGCATACTTCGACGCAAATCGACAGCACGTGCTCGGCTTGACCGGCGCCGACCAGCGCATTGCCCAACTGCCAGTTCGGCAGCGCCCCCGCACAACCCTGGCCGACCAGATCGAAGCCGAGCACCTCGGCGCGCAGCCCCAAGTCCTCGAGCACATAGCCGCTCAAGCCCGGACACAAATAGCCGGTACAGGTGCTGACGATCACGGCGTCGATGGCCGCAGGCGAGATCCCGGCGCGTTGCAAGGCAAGCGCGCCCGCCTCGGCCGCAAGTTGCGGCGCATGGCGCGCGTAGCGCCTCTGCAGCGTGTCGGGGTCGATTGCAAACACTTCGTCGAGGTTCGTGAGCGCGAGACGGCGGGCTTCGATGCCATTGTTGCGGGTCAGGACCATTTTCGCGACCGCGCGCGACCGCGCGTCGAGCCGATCGAACCAGGCTGAGCGGGAAAATGCATCCCAGCATTCACCCTTGGTGTAGCGCCGCGCGGGCAAGGCGGTGCCGATGGAATTGACGAACATGGTTGTTCTATGACTCTTTATATGGAAGCGGCCGCGTCTCGGAATCGTTTCACAAGGCGGCTGCAATCGCCATAGGCGGGCGGCGTGAAATGGACTGCTGCCCGCCCGGCGGGCCGTCGCAGTCTCCGATGCGCGGTCGAGCGACGCCGACGCACACGCTCAAGTCCCGTAGCGCCGTGTGCCCGCGGCAAGGGTCTGACGCTGCCGGATCCGTGCGGCGTCCATGAGGATACGCCCCGCCCAACGGTAGACGTTGTTTTCCTTCACGGTGCGCCGCATCAAAACCATGCGATTGCGGCGCTCGTCGCGGCCCATGGTCAACGCAGCTTCCATCGCGTCGGCCGTCTCGGTGACGTCGAAGGGGTTGATCAGCACCGCCTCCGGCAGTTCGCGCGACGCCCCCGCGAAGGTGCTGAGTATCAATACGCCGTCCTCATCGTCGCGCGCCGCGACGAACTCCTTGGCGACGAGATTCATGCCATCGTGCAAGCTGTTGACGAGGCAAAAGTCCGCGGCGCGGTACAGCTCGAATACGCTCTGCGGCTCCTGGTGCTGGCTGAGCAGCACGATCGGTTGCCATTCACCGTTCGAAAACTTCTGATTGATCCGCTCTACTTCGCTGAGGGTTTCACGCTGCAAGGCCTGATACGCCGGCAGCTGCGTGCGCGAGGGCGCGGCCACTTGCAGCAGCGTGATGCGCCCGCGCCGGCGCGGATTGCGGTCGAGCAGCAATTCGAGTGCCTGGAAGCGCTCGAGGATGCCCTTCGTGAAGTCCCAGCGCTCCACGCCGAGACCGACGCTGACATCCGCGCCGATGCGATGGCGCTCGCGCGCGAGTTCACGACAGCGCCGCACGCCGGGCAGGCTCTTCAGCCAGCGTGGCGGCCATTCGATCGAGATCGGATAGGAGGCGACGCGGCACACGTGACCCTGGAGAGTCACGGTCATGTGTTCACGGTCAATCTGACACTCGACGAAACGATCGACGGTATCGAGAAAATTCTGACAATGGTAGAGCGTGTGGAAGCCGAGAATGTCAGCCGATAGCATGTGGACCAGCAGCTCGCTCTTCCAGGGGCAGACACCGAAGGTTTCCGCATTCGGCCAGGGGATGTGCCAGAACAGCACGATCGTCGCCTTCGGGATTCTTGCCCGGATGACGCGCGGCAACAGAGCGAAGTGAAAGTCTTGAATCAGGATGACGGGGTTGTCGCTGCTCGATTCGGCGCGGACCACCTCGGCGAATTTCGCGTTGACTTCGACATAGGTCATCCAGTCGCTGGCACGAAACGCCGGGCGCACGTAGGCAAGATGACACAGCGGCCAGATACCCTCGTTCGAGAACCCATAGTAATAGCCCTCCTCTTGCGCCTTCGTGAGCCAGACACGGCGCAAGACATAGGCAGGATCGTCCGGCGGGACACGCAGGCGGTCGAAGCGATCGACGACCTCGCGGTCGGCCGCGCCGCTGCCATGCGCGACCCAGACCCCGGCGCAAGCGCGCACGATGGGCTCGAGTGCGGTCACCATGCCGCTCGCCGGCACCTGCACTTGCGGACGACCGTCGGCATCCCGATTGTGGATGTACGGTTCGCGGTTCGAGACGATGATGACCTGCGGCGAGAACAGATGATCGCTGACCACCTGGCGCAGCGCCTGGGGCGTCCAGTTCTCGTGGAAGTCGATCTCCAGCCGCTGCCTCTGTTCCATTTCCGCCAGCGCCTGACGGACCTGGGACAGCACCGGCAGCGTGCCGCGCGACGAGGCCGCGTCGTCGAGGAACCGCTTGCCGCGTATGTCGCCGATCAACACACGGACCCAGCGTCTGATCTGCAGCCAGGCGACGAACACCACCAGCAGAGCGAGCAGCAGCACCGAGATGGCGAGGAACAACAGCAGAAAATCGCGGACGCTGCGCTGCCGGCGGTCGACGAACGACAGATCGTGCACGAGCAGCACGCGAAACGGCGCTTTGCTGGAATCGAAGCGGAATTGCGACACCTGGATCGAGCCGCCGGCCAACTGCAGGATGCGGGTCGATTCGGGTCGCCGGCCAAGATCGAGATCGCAGCTCACGGCAAGCGGCGCGCGCTCCGTGCGCAAGATCGTCGTGTTGTCGGGGCGGCACAGCACGATCGCCATGAGACGCTGGTCGTTGGTGATCCGCGCGAGATAAGTACGCAGCTTCTCGCCGTTGCCGTCGGCGACGAGATCCTCGATGGGTTCCTCCATCGAACTCATCACCAGCTGCGCGCGCAACTCGATGTCGGCGCGAAACCACTCGGTGAGCAGCCGATCGACGTACGGCAGCGCGAAATACGCGACGACGCAGGATGCCAGCGTGACGGGGAGTACGAAGCGCACTAAGATCGAACGGTACACCTCGTCTCCGCGGCAACAGTCGAAGCAAAATGCTAACAGATATATTCGCCCTTAAATTCCGTCTGAATGATTGATCGCGCTTTGAAAAAATTACAAGCGCCGCCGCTGCCCGCGATCGATTGCTGCCTGTTCCTCGACGTCGACGGCACACTCATCGATTTCACCTCGAACCCGGCCGGCGCGCGTGCGGACCCTGAATTGAAGGCCATGTTGCAGGCCCTTAGGTCCGGGCTGGGCGGCGCGCTCGCGCTGGTGAGCGGCCGCAGCCTCGCCTCACTTGACCGCATGTTCGATCCGCTGCGCGCCGCGGCAGCTGGCTTGCACGGCATCGAACGACGCAGCGCAACAGGCGTATTGCACGGCGACAACCGGCCGGATGCGCGGCTCGATCCGGCGCGCGCAGTCTTGCACGCGTTTACCGCCGATCGACCCAACACCTTGCTCGAGGACAAGGCGCGGGCGCTCGCACTGCACTTCCGAGCGGCGCCGCATCTCGAACCCGAAGCTCGGGCCGCGATGCGCGCCATTGCGGCGCAACTCGGCGAGGAATATCAGGTGCTCGACGGTAACATGGTGGTCGAGCTCAAGCCGAGCCACTATACGAAGGGAACGGCCATCGAAGCATTCCTGCAGGAGCCGCCGTTCTTGCATCGCAAACCGGTATTCATCGGTGACGACCTCACCGATTGCGACGGATTCGCCGCTGTCGAGGCTCACGGCGGCATGTCGATCGCGGTCGGTGATCGGGTGAGTGCGCAGCACGGCTGTGAAGATCCGCAAGCCGTCCGCGCCTGGCTCGGGCGCTTTGCCTCGAGCCTCAATCCGCGGGCAGAAGCCTTCCCGGCGATATATCCCGGATCGAGGTGACCAGTTCGATCAAGGTCGGACCCGCATGCGCGCGCGCCGCCCGCAACGCGGGTGCGAACTCTGCCGTCGCGGCGACGCGCCAAGCACCTAGCCCGAATGCCCGCGCGAGCGCAACGAAATCCGGGTTGGCGAGATCCGTCGCCATGCGGCGCCCCGGGAAGCGGCTCTCCTGATGCATGCGGATCGTGCCATAGGATCCATTGTTGATGACGAGATAGATGATGCTCAGGCCGAGTTGGGCCGCCGTCGCGAGTTCCTGTACGGCCATGAGAAAGCACCCGTCGCCGGCAACCCCAACGACAGAGCGTTCGGGAAAGCACAGTTTGGCGGCAATTGCGGCCGGCACCGCATAACCCATTGCGCCGCTGCCGGGTGCAAGCTGGGACGGAAAGGCATCGTGCGCATAGAACCGATGCAGCCAGGCCGCGTAATTGCCGGCGCCATTGGCGATCAGCGCCCGCGGCCCGAGGCTGTCGCGCAACTCACGAAACACCAGCGAGAGATTGACGGCGCCGGAGACCTCGACCGGGGCCATGAACGCCTCCTGTTCGGCGCGCGCCGCGCGCGTCCACGCGAGCCAGCGCGCGCCGCCCGCCAACTGCGGCGCGGCCGCGGCGAGAGCGGCGGCGACCGTACCGGGCCGGGCCGCGAGCGCGAGACCCGCCGGATACAGTGCCGACAGGCTCTCGGCGTCGGGGTGGACGTGCACGAGTCGGGCGCCCGTGCTGGCGCGATCGAGCCACTGATAGCCACCGGTCTCGACGTCACCGAGCGGGGCACCGAGCACGAGCAACAGATCCGCGTCGCGCAGTCGCTGTACCAGGGCCGGGAAGGTGCCGAAGCCGAGTTCCCCGGCGTAGCACGGGTGCCCGTTCGCAAACAGATCCTTGCGGCGAAAGCCGGTCACGACGGGAACCTGCCACGCCTCGGCGCAGCGCTGCGCGGCGGCGACGTCGGCGGCCGACCAGCCGCCCCCGCCCAACCAGACCAAGGGCTTCGTGGCAGCGGCGAGACGCGCGGCGATCGCGGCAACCGATTCGCTCGCGACGTCGGGCCGCGGAGCCGCGCCGATGGCGACTGGCGCCGACTCGCAGGGTTCGCCGAGGACGTCTTCGGGAAGACCAATCACGACCGGGCCGGGCCGCCCCGTCGTGGCGAGTTGAAATGCGCGATCGACGATTTCGCCCGCCCGGGCGCCGACCTCGATGCGCAGCACTGCCTTGGCCAAATCGCCGAAGGTCTGTGCCAGATCGACCTCCTGAAAGGCACGGCGAAAACGGTCCTCGCGCGAGATTTCCCCGACGAACAGCAGCATGGGCGTCGCGTCCTGCTGGGCGGTATGCACGCCGATGCTGGCGTGCGCGAGTCCCGGGCCGCGCGTCACCAAGGCAATGCCGGGCCGGCCCGTGAGCTTCGCGCTTGCCTCCGCCATGTTGGTCGCGGCTGCCTCGTGCCGACAGGTCACGACCTGGATGCAAGCCCGATGATCGTAGAGCGCATCCAGCACGTCCAGATAGCTCTCACCCGCGACCGTGAAGACACGCGCCGTCTCGTGCGCACGCAGGCGCTCGACGATCACGTCGGCCACGCGTCGTTTGCTCAGCATCGATTCCTCATAGCCTCGCCCTGTAGGTTTCGCTCGTTTGGGGCGCGAAGCATAGCTCGAAGCCGGCAGCCTGTCCCCGCGGCCCGGTGCGCGGGCCGCCGCCATGTCAGGGGGCGGACGAATTCGCTATGCTATTGCCATGCTACAGCCTTTTCACCTGGCCATTCCCGTCCACGATCTCGACGCCGCGCGCGCTTTCTACGGCGGCGTGCTCGGCTGTCCCGAGGGCCGCAGTGCTGCCGCCTGGATCGATTTCAATCTGTTCGGACACCAGCTCGTCGTGCATCTCGACCACAGCGCCCGGGCGCACGTGAGGACTTCGAATCCGGTCGATGGCCATGACGTGCCGGTGCCGCATTTCGGCGTGGTGCTCGAGTGGCAGCATTGGCAAGGCCTCGCGGCCCGGCTGCGTGCCGCGGGCACGCACTTCGAGATCGAACCGCAGGTGCGTTTCCGTGGTCAACCGGGCGAACAGGCAACGTTTTTCCTGTTCGATCCCTCCGGCAACGCGCTCGAATTCAAGTCGTTCCAGGATCCGCAGCAATTATTCGCGCGCTGATGCCGGCGAGCGCCGTGCCCGCAGCGCGGCATGAGGCCAGCTCCGGTGAGCGCCAAACCGCGACTTGCGCCAAATTAACGCAGATGTCACGTGTGCTAACCTGCAGGCGGTTTTAACATTCGGGCATGCGGCAGTGCGGATGCAGGCCAGTACCGATGCGGGGCCGCGCGAACTCCCCGGAGTCGTGCGACTCCAATTGAACACCCGGGCGTGCGTCCGTAACGGCAAGAAAACCGCTGTAATGAAACTTCAATTCGCTCTCGGCCTCGCCCTCTGTGCATACGCCTGTGCCGTGCAAGCGGGCCCCGCGCCCTTCGATCTGGTCGGCCCGACTCTCGAAGTCAAGGTGACTCGCGACGGCGCAACCTTACCGATTGCCGAGGTTCCGAATCTCGCATCGGGCGATCGCCTGTGGATCAAGGCCGATCTGCCGCCGACCCAATCGGTGCATTATTTGCTGATCGCCGCGTTCCTGAACGGCGCAACCAATCCGCCGCCGCCGAGCTGGTTCTACCGCTGCGAGACCTGGAGCGAACGTTGTGCGCGCGACGGCCTGACCGTGACCGTCCCGGCCGAGGCGCAGCAGGTGCTCGTGTTTCTCGCACCCGAAACGGGCGGGGATTTTCGCACCCTGGTCAGCGCGGTCCGTGGCCGCCCAGGGGTGTTCGTACGTACTTCCCAGGATTTGAACCAGGCTGCACTCGACCGATCGCGCCTCGAAACCTACCTGCGCACGATCCGTTCCTACGACGAGACCGATCCTGGCAAGCTCAAGGAGGTAGCCCCTCTGTTGGCGCGCAGTCTCGCGATTCGCGTCGACGACAAGTGTCTCGAAAAGCTGCCCGCCTTGCAGGCGCCTTGCCTGATGCAGGGCCAGGAGACGCTGATCCTCAACGATGGCCATAGCACCTCGATCGTGGAAGCCCTGACTTCGGGACCCGCGGCGGACCTGGCGATGGAGGCAAGTTACACGCCGCAGCTCAGCTACGGCTACTACAGTCCCTATGTCGCCTCGGTGCTCGACATCGCGCGGCTTCTGGATTTGTTCCGCACGGCTCAGTACCAGTACATCCCGGCGCTGCCTTCCGCGAAGGGCGATCGCCTGGCGCTGACGCTCAATACCGCGCCCTCGTTCAACAACCCCAAGTCGGTGCTGGTCACCGCACTACCAGCGGTCGAGAAGCCGCAATTGCCGCCGCTGCACGCGCTCGATCCGAAGGAAATCTACTGCGCGCGCAAAGCCACTCTGGTCCTGCCGGTCGAGGGCGCGCCGCTGGTGTTTTCTACGGCCTACGCCCACGATATGACGCTGCGCCTTACCGGCAGCGACGGCAAGACGATCGATCTACCGGTGAAGAAAGATCCCGGTCAGGGCGGCCTGGTCGTCGATACCGCCGCCATCAGCGATTCGAGCCTCGGGGATAACGTCGAAGGCGAACTGCGCGGACTCTGGGGCTTCGACAACTACGACGGGCCGACATTCAGTCTGGTCAACGCGCATGCTCAGCCTTGGCAAGTACTCGCCGGCAACCAGACTCCCTTGATCGTCGGTCGTGACGAAACCGTGCATTTGCAGGCGAACAACGTCAGCTGCATCGACACGATCATGCTGAAGGATCCTGCCGGCAAGGATCTCAAAGTCGACTGGAAGTCGGTCAAGCCCAACGAAGTAGAGTTGAAGCTGCCCTTGACGGGGGCCCAGCCCGGCGACGTCACCCTGCTCGTCTCGCAGTACGGCACCAGCGCACCGCAGCCGGTGCAGTTGCGTGCGTTCTCCGAGGCAAGTCATCTCGAAGGCTTCGAGATTCACGCCGGGGACCCTGAAGGGACGCTGCGGGGCAGCCGGCTCGACGAAGTCGAGAGCCTCACCCTCAATGGACTGATCTTCAGGCCGGACAAGCTTTCGGATCGCAACGGCGAGGACGAACTGACGATGAGCCTGTCGGGACCGATGGAAGTCGGCGCGCTCAAACCCGACACGGTTTTGACGGCGCACGTGATGCTCAAGGACGGACGCCAGTACAACCTGAACGCGAACATCGATGCGCCGCGGCCGAGCGTGCGTCTGATCAGCAAGAGCGTAGAGCCCTCGCCTTCGAGCAGCGACAGCAACATTCTGCTGAAGGATCAAAACGAGTTGCCGCAGGATGCCAAGCTGATCTTTTCCCTGCGCTCCCAGTCGCCTGCGCGCTTCGCCCGCGACGAGATGATCGAGGTAGCGACCGACGATGCGAGCTACACGACGACACTGAGTGTCGCGAACGGCGGCCTGACGCTGGAAGATGCGCACGTTGCGCTCGCGACGCTGGATCCGGCCAAGGCCTTCGGAACCTCGGCTTTCGGACCCCTGCAATTCCGGGTCAGCGCGAACGGCGTGACCGGCGAGTGGCAGCCGCTGGCAACGCTCGTGCGCCTGCCGGTGCTCAAAGCCCTGCAATGCCCGGCCACACCGGAGCTCGCTTGCAAGCTGACCGGCAGCAACTTGTTTCTGGTCGACTCGCTATCCGAGGATCCGCACTTCACGCACCCGGTGCACGTGCCGGACGGTTTCCCGGGCCCGACCCTGCCCGTGCCGCATCTGACCGACGGACAGCTGTACGTGCGGCTGCGGGATGATCCGGCGGTGATCAGTGCGGCACGATTGACGGCACAGCAACTACCCCCGTCACCCGAAGAACTGGCCCGTGCGGATGCCCGGCATGCCGCGGCCCCGGCGAGCGACGAGGCGGCGCCCGTCACACCGCAGCCGGTCAATCCGCCGACGACGCCCCCCGGCGTGATTGCCCACCCCACGACAGTGACTCCTGGTGCGATTACCCAGCCGGCGCCCGCAACTGCGGGCGCGACCAGCCCCGACACGAGCGCGACCGCCGCGAATGCAAGCCCTGGCCCTGGCACGACTCAGACCACTGGGGCGACTCCGATGAGCGGCGCCACCACGACCAACGGCGCCACCACG
>Ga0116231_10007226_pt1 | contig 20520 bp, 17 predicted proteins | sample S1TSphgellanicum_2_FD_89695 | JGI IMG/M metagenome (GOLD analysis project Ga0116231, IMG submission 89695) | Host-associated microbial communities from peat moss isolated from Minnesota, USA - S1T2_Fd - Sphagnum magellanicum MG | ecosystem: Host-associated > Plants > Peat moss > Unclassified...
AATAATTTATATTTTTTTTATATAAATTAATTATATTTTGTTGATGAGTTTTTTTTAAAATTCCATTTTTTTTTTTTTTTTTTTTTTTTCTTTTTTTGTTGTCAATTTTGTAATGTAGCCAAAGTGGTGATGATCCATAGGAAGTTGTAGCCAAATTTAGATAAATAAATAAATAAATATCCAGCAAATAGAGGCTGGTAAATTAAATTATGTTATAATTAGCACTTAATTAGTTTGCTAATTACGTTCGAAGGAAGGTCGGTAATCGTACCCTAATTGGTGGCCTCCGCTGAATTAGGGTTAGGGTTTTCGAACGTCGCCTGCGGAACAGTTGATTGTGGTGGTCTTTTGAATTAGGGTTAGGGTTTTGATCTTCCCGTCCGGAAGAGTGTATTGTGGTGGTCTATCGTGGTGGTGGTGTTGGTGGACGAGAGATTTGAAGACTGGTAAAGCATGGAGGCGCTAGTGCAGAAGAGGAATGGTCTTCAACACGCAGCCTTCCATGGTGAGACCAGGACCAATCCCAATGAGCAAACCGTAGTCTTTGCCCTCGCCAGTGGTGCTGGCAGCCGCTTCGATGGAGGTTTTGCGGATGTGATCCAGGACGAACAACACACAGGCACTGGCCAAATTGCCATAGTTGCGAAGAATCTCACGACTGGCAGCTAATTTCTGTGGTACTAGTTTCAGTTGAGTTTCAATCTGGTTCAAGATGGCAACTCCTCCGGGATGAACACCCCAGAAAAGCTCGTTGCATTCCTTGTTTTCTGCTTCAACTCTAGCGTCATTCACAAACTCTTCGATGCTCTTGGACACCAGTTTGGGAATCTCTGGTGCAAGATGGTAGTACATACCAGCTTCTGTCAAATGACCATCGATTGCTTTCTCGCTGTCAGGAACTACCATCTCACCGGACCATTGAATCTCGAATAATGGATGTTCCAGTTGTGGGATGGGATCAGAACCCACAATCACTGCAGCTGCACCATCTCCAAACAGTCCTTGTCCCACTAAGCCATCAAGGTATTCTTCATTGGGTGCTCGGAAGAAGATGGCCGTACACTCACTGCATAGTACCAAGACACGAGCGCCTTTGTTATTCTCGGCCAAATCCTTTGCCACTCGCAGTGCCGCAACTCCGCCCCAGCAACCGGTAGAATACATCATCACGCGTCTCACTTTGGGTGAAAGACCCAAGGACTTGGCGACAAGGAGATCCACTCCCGGCAAGTTTTCAATGCTGGTGGTAGCAAAAACGATGTGAGTGATCTCTGAGACTGATCGACCCCATTCCTTGATTGCCTTCTCAGCTGCCTCTTTCGCCAGCTTGGGTACCCATTCCATCACTACTCGATGACGATCAGTCATAGAGGGATCCATGTAGGAGGCTAACGATGGAATCTCCTCTAGAAGCTCCCTCCGCACCACCATATGACGCTTGTCAATCTGCATCTTCCCGCATATCCTCTTGAACTTGGCCTTCAACTCCGTCTTGTGGTTGCATTGGGTGATATCAAAGTAGTAATCCGCGTAAGTACTTTGCTCGTGAACGAACGGCGGCACAGATGTCGCGATTGCCAGCAAGGTAGCTGGACCTTCCGCTGCAGGCTGCACTCTAACAGAGCTACTTGTCTTATACTTCTTAACCTCACCATTATTCTCTACAGCAGCAGCAGGTGCCATAACAGCAGTCGAAATTCCGATCACAATCAACTACACAATATATAGTTAAAACTTCGATCGTCGCAATCTGGACAGTGAACGGCAACAAAATTCAAATCACCTTGTCTTTACACTTAACAAAACTACCCAATTGATTAATATTATCAAAGATTACTGCAGCTGCTAGCTAGTAATACTAGATTTGCGCCTGCAATCTCAATACTTGCAGAAGCTGGAAGAATTAGAAGCAAACTTGCAGCTTACTAGTAATGAAATAACTGACCCAATTATTTAGCCTGGACATGAATTAGAACCTCACAAACACTAGACGATCAGTAGACAATTCTATATTATGAATTGTTGTTGCTGCTGCTGCTGCAAAGATCGACCGATCCCTTGAAATTTATATCATGCCATGGATCATGAGATGAGCATTTCTTGTATTGCTGCTGCAGTTTTTTTTTTTTTTTTTTTCTGAATCCTGATTCCCCCACTCAACTGCAAATCGGTTTTTGGTCGTCTTCTGAGTTTTGACGGAAGTCAAGCGTGCTGAAGTCCAGGAGCTAGTTAGACTACGACTACGTCGCCGCCGCAACCCGCCTCACTGGTTGGGAGTGGATGGCTGGGTGGCGGCTTGGACAGGTCAAGGTCAGCTAAAACATTTAAAGCTAATTTAATGTTCAGAGTTAGGGTAAACTGGCTCATCATCGATCGCTTGCCTAAACAGTTATTTATATGTTCATCATATGTGCTTCATTTTGAGTGATTTAAAATGTTATGGGTGCGCTACCTCAAGCTCTAGAAATCATCTTTGAAGTGCAAAGGAAAAGGATTAATGAAAAAATAACAGCAAAACCATGATTTTTTTTTCCCCGTTCTCTTTGGATCCCTCTTACTTTCAAACCTCATAACTTTCTTATTTCTTATTCATTTTAAAGAATTTAAAGTGCTATATATGAGTGTCACCTGAAGTTTTACAAATCATCTTTGAACTCCAATAGAACCAGAGTAACATACAATGATTTTTTTTTGGAGTGTTTGAGAACTGGCCTTTGTAATGAATGTTCGATGATTTGTTCTTTTGAGTTCTTGACCCGCTTTACTTTGGGGGCCTGTAACTTTTTCATTTCTGATCAGTTTTTGATGATTGTTAATGTGTCTGTCAAGAGGAGGGGTTCAAGTTTTGTTTCGACACAAAAAACAATGGAGCCCTCCCCTTGGATCCGATCAGCCTTGGAAGCTTAAGTGTTCGATAACCCACCAGTCTACCCTACAACCCCCAAAATTTCTTTTTTTTCTTTTCTCTGAACATTTTAATTAAAAAAAATTCGATGGTTGATTATCAGAGTAATAACTTTTTAATTTTAATTTTCTGATGTTTTGTCATTGGCTAGCATGAATCCTTAGAGGAGGCATTCACATGAAAATGGTTACAGGTAGGTTTTTAAAACCTGTCTAAATAGTTTTTTTAAAAAACACACATTTAACAAAAAAAATGCTACCGCACTAAAAATAGAGTCCAAACCATGCCAAAAAAAGAAAAAGAAAACAACAATTCAATTTTTTAAAAAAATGGCAATTTCTCCAAAAAATAAGGAATATAGCAACAAAATATATATTTCCCTTTTCTGTCCTTTTTTCCCCACATTTTGGTGAGATTTTGCACTGAAAAAAAATATTTCCATGAAGTTTTGTAATTTCTTTAAATTTCGACATTTCAAACAAATAATTTAATTACTGCTGAACCTAAAAAGGTACTATTATATATATATATATATATATATATATAGATATATAGTGTTAAATAGGCTTGTGTGTGTATAGGTATGAAGAAAAAAAATGTTGTGGCCATTGAAATTGCATTGGATTTTGGTGGTGGTCTGAATTTGTTTTTCTAAGTTATCTTGAGTGAACTGCAGTCAATGTATAGGTAATAGCTATTTTACAAATAGGGTTCTTGCACATTACTTATGCATTTAAAAAATTTTTAAAATTATTTTTTTCTTTCTCTTTTTTTCTCTTCAATTTTGTGATATAAGAGATCTGTTGAATTTTCCCACAAAATAGAAAAAAATAGTCAAATTTAATTTCTAAAAAATTCCCAAAAATGCCCAAAATTCTGGTGAAATTTTGCAAGTTGGCAATTTTTTTTCAGAAATGTGATAAAAGGAGTGAAGGTGGAAAAAGGCAAATGGTAGGTCATTGTGCGAAGTTTTCTTCTGTTGTGCAAATGAATTATAAAAAATCCTATTGTGTGGACATATGACAAAGGGTGCACAAAAGGGTTTACCTCGTCCAGGTGGTCACTTTGTAAATGCTTTAAGGGCAAAAGTGATTTGTCCCTAGGGTTTGTTTGAACCCCATGGAAGGTAATGACATAGTTTCCAATGACCAAACAACATAACATTTGTAGTAAATGTAACAAGCTTCTTAATTGACCAAGAAACTTCTATAGAAAGGGTGTGTAGGATCATGCATTCTACATGGTTTTCAGTAACCAATTGACCACAAGATTGTCTAGGGATTGATTTCTTCATGCTACTATTGCCTCTTCCTTTAAGGCCAACTCTTTTTGACCCCAAAGGACATTTTGGGCAGCCCGAAAAAAACTTCCCCAAGTATTCAACTTAGAAAACTTAAAGCCACCCCCCCCCCCAAATGGATGTCAAGGCACTTTGCACCAAGTCCAAAAGATTGTCTAGGATTCATTCTTCATGCTACTATTATTGCCTCTTCTTTTAAGGAGAACTCTTTTTGACCTCAAAGGGCACTTTGGGCAACATGAAAAAAAAACTTCTCCAAGTCTTCACCTTACAAACCTTAAAGCCAAACCCCCCTATGGAAGTCAAGGCACTTGCACTAAGTGTAGCTGTTTTAGCTAGGGCCAAGTTATGGTTATTTTCTTGGGCCCTAAGTGCGGCCGGTCAAAATTTGGCCTCCATGGTGAAAATTCACTGCGTCAACCTTTGTTGGTTGAAGTGGGATGAATCATGATATTTTGGCTTGTAGAAACTTGAGATTAGTTATAGAGTCAATAGGGAAACTCAATATGTGAACATTGTTTTGCAATGTATGTATCAATTTTTTGAACAGCTGAATATGAAAGGAAATCATGCTTGAATTGAGTGGTAAGTCTTCAAATGTTGCCACGTCCTCAACTGATTTTTCCTTCAAAAACCTGGTTCTTTTGGAATTTATTTGAATTTTCAGCAGCAAAAATCAATTTAAAATAAATGTCTCCCACTATCTGAATCCAAATATTACCAAATAAATTCCATTAAATCCTGCTTGTCAAGATCTTTCCAACAACACCAAAGGCACATTCCAATTCCTCTGAAATTTTCAGTTACGATTTAATTTAATTGTTAGTGAAGAAATCATTCAATATTCAAGAACTTCTGCACCACACATCCAAAAGCGATGAAACCAAGCCGATGCACCCCTCTTCCTCGAGAGCTTTCCAAAGAGACCAAGAACATGATCTGAAGCATCCCAGTTTGGTGGATCTCATCAGTACAAAACAAAACAAAACAAACAAACTACCTTGCTTCATAGATAGATGTCACCATACACGCTGCTGCTTGAGGTCAAAATCACATCTCAGACTGAAAGGTCCCCATGAGTCATAACCAAAACCACAAGGACAAAAATATTTCTCACATCCAAGTTTAGTTATTTGGCTTTTGTCAGCCCTGCCCATAAAACTAAAACTGGGACTGCAAATGGGTGAGAGACTACTAATAGCAACCCAGCTAGACCAATCAAATTATCTAGCCAATCAAGAACAGATGTTAGGCTTTGGAGTGCCTTTACCCAGCCACAGCACCCTGTGCAAAAATGCAGGGCCAAAACCATTTTTGCTGACGTAGGGTGGGTGGCTCACGTGGAGGAATGGGCATGGTGCATCCATTTTTGAAAGCGTCAATAGCCTTGGAACCTTCAATTCTAACATGGACACATCAATATTAGTGTGTTTTCTTTGCACTTAACCATAAAAAATAAAATTCTAAAATAATTGATTATGAAAACGAAATTTGTTATCAAAGCTTGTTTCTTGAATTAAGCAAATTACTGTATAAATTGTAGAATTAGCCTTTAAAGTTGGTAACGATTTTCATTTCAATTTCTTAACTTTCCTAATAAAATAATTTTAGTGTGTTTTTCCTACTTATGAATTTGGTGATTTTGTGCCAAGATTCATTCCATTTGGAGGACATTACCATTTGAAGATTATAATTGCAAACACAAATCATTATTGCATAAATGACATAACCTTATAGTAGGAAATGTAATTAGAGAGATGAAATGGAAAGGAAATAAAAATGGCTCAAGTCCCACCTAGTTTTAATGTTTCATTTCAACTAATAACAAGAAATATCAAAGTCTCAAGTTCAATTACCAACAAGTAATTGGTTGCGTTGTTGTATTCTATCACTATTTCAGTCATTTTCGTAGGTGAGATAGGTAGCCATGTCCTTTGTTCATTTTAAAAAAAATAAATTACCTTTTAAAAATCATAAATTATGAAAGACACACACAACTATTGAATCCATAGTGGGAACATCATGATGCACATTAAAATATTTTCAAGTTTGGGAGATGAATTCTCAAATGGCAATAGTGGAAATAAGGTAAAAGGAAAGAGAATGTGGGGCATGTTTTTAAAATTCATGCATTAGTGGTGTGTCACAGTTTTGGGATGGGGATTAAGGTGAAGTGACAAATTAACAAACATCTCATGCATTAGTTGTTTACATAAGCTAAACAATATAAGTGGTTTGTGAAAATGAAGTTAACTTTGGATCATAAATTTGCTTTGAACTCATTACATTTATATGACTTAGATTTATGAAAAAGTGACCATTCTTCTCCTTGTAGCGTACTTTAGATTTTTGTTGTGACATTTTTTTGGGCTTTCAAATGGGTGTCCTAAAATTTCCAAGTTATAAATCTTATGATTTTGCATGTTCATAACTTTTTCATATGAACCTTGATTGAAAAACTTTCAATTTTGAAGTTGTAGATGTCAACAAGATCCTTTCAATGCTATTTTGCAAGCTTCCATCAAAGATCATTTGACCTTTTCACTTTGATTTTTAATGATTAAAAGTCAAATTGTCAAGTTGATTCTCAACCTTTTTTCTGATCATTTGCATTACAATTTTTTTTCAATCTTTATGATTTGATAATGAAAATTGTGTGAATTTTTTTTTTTCATGGGTTTGAATGTTTTGCACTCAAATGTTGTGCATTAAAAAAAAACAAATAATGCAGTGTTGTGCAGTTCTCATTTTTTTGTGAGAATTGTCAATTCTAGTTATCGCAACCATTTTAGACAACCTTTAAGGTTCTCATAAATAATTTTTTAAAAATGATTTTGATAACCTTTAAAGGTTTTAAATTCTTGGAAAAAACAATTCCCACTAGTTTTCAACCTTGTCGATTTTCATAAAAAATTATTAGCCCTAGTTTTCAACGTTGGTTCTCACATGTCGGTTTTCAAAATTTGAAAATCCAATATGTTTAATTATTTAATTTTATGTAAAATTTTAATTAATTACTTGCAAAAATTGAAATTTTTTTTTTTTTAATTAAAAATTTCTTGTTCAAATTCACTTTCAAATTCTTGTAATTCATCTTATAATTGTTCATCCATCTCAATAAACTTTACTAAATCATTAGGCCGATTTTTGCAAAAAAAAATTAAAATTTTCAAGTTTTTGATTGTAGATGACATCTTCTAAGGTTGGTGAATATGCTAGCTAAAAAAAAAAATCCTTTCTATTTTTATTTGTGATCCAACAATTCCTAATATTTGTCGAGCAAGAAAACCAACAATGGGGAACATAGATTCATGTTTTTGCCACCATTGCAAAGGGCATTCAATTTTTTTAAAAATCCACTCGAAATTTCCTAAAAATCAGGAGTTCTTTATTAATTAGTTTTGCCATTGGTTCACTTGTGTTAGTAGTCATCTCAAAAATATCCAAGCTGCTATCTTCATAAGATCTGTGCTCTATAGATTCAACATCATAGTTTTCCACAAGATGTAAATGATGATAACATTTCAAAAACATAGGCTGCAAGGATTTCTAATCATATTTTTCTACAATAGAAATGCTTTGCTCATGACCAACAAATGAAGATATTAAATGAAAGCTTTTAAATCATGGATCTAACATCAAGGAAAACATGTTATGGGTTTTTCTTTCTTCATAAGTTTTTAGAAATGAAAGAAAAGAATCAAGGACACCACAAACTTCTTTCTTAATGTTTGAAGTAAACAAAGATAATTTAAGAGTAATTGTAAAATCATCATCCATAAACTAGTCTGAATTCTATACAATTCCAACATCTTTCTTTAATTTGGAACTCATTGTGATGGCATTGTTTAGGGCATCACTAAGCAACCAGTGATCTTTGGATTAGCTTAGAACATAAGCAATAACAATTGGAGACAAACAATCAATAATTGTTTGACAAATATGGGGGAACTTGGCCAAAAACATGAACATCAATTTGTGAATTATAACATAATACAATGGCCTTTTGAAATAATAAGGCCTCCTGAAACAAGATTATTTTGCTTGCAAACCTACACAATATTTAACAAATTGTTAGTATTCTGCAAAAAAAAAAAGATAGCAAATTTATAAGCCAAATCTTAAATTATATTTTAAACAAAAATAACTAAAAAAAATACCTTGTTTTGACAAAGGTGTTTAACTTTCTTGGATAGATTCCAGAATCAATGCAAGCTTTAGTCTATTCATGTTTTCCTTTTTTAGATTTCTTTGGCCAAGTTATGCACTTTTGTAAATCAAATTGGGTTGACTTAATAGAAATATGTTTCAAATTTTTACAAATTTTTTTTTCAATTGTGCCATATTGATATGCTTTGAAAAATGCATGACCAAAGCAATTGCTTTGGAAACTCTCTTCTAAACCAAAAACTTCATAATTCATCACAAATTTTTTAGTTGTTGTCATGGCATTCAAATTTGCACCTTCACCTTAACATACGCAACAATTTTCTTCCTTAAATCATATTGATATAATAATTCAATCAAATTTCTTGCCATAACCTACCCTATAGTTTTGTTTGCCTCAAACAATCCTATTGTAATATGTTGAGGCTACCATTTTTCATTCAAAATGCTAATCACCAATGCAAAAACATCATGTGCACCTTTTGACATCCACAAATCAAAACTAGCTATTGTAGAATAACATTGTTTCAATTTAGGTAACACATGTTCTTCTTTCGTATTTTCCACTAAATTAACAAAAATTTCTTGTGAAAATGTTTTTCTTGATGGAAACATAACTCTTGGACATAAATGCATTACAAGACGCTTCAACCAAGTGTTCTCAACAAATTGAATAGGGAGATGATTTTTGATAACCAAAAGGGCAAGGTCTTGCAAAATTTACTTTTGTTGCACAACATACTTTTTAAAATGATCTTTTGCACCAAAAAACTTTGATATTTCAAAGTTAGACACATTTGGCCTCTTTTTTGTAGGTTGTTTTTCAAGTATATTTCTTAATGGAAAATTCACTTTTTCCTCAAATCTCTTTTCAAGTACAACATGATCTGCATCTACATGTTTTTTCAAAGCTATTATGCCATTTTTCTTAAAATATGTTATAATTCCTCTCCTTTCTTTTGTTCTTAGTTTATAAGGAACAAAATTTACATGACCTCAAATCATACACCTCATGATTTGAGGTTTGCTTCCATCAACAATGTTCTTATCATTTATAATGAAAAATGACTAACATAACGCATTCCTATCATGTCCTCTCCATTTTTCTCTTTGCAAATGCAATTTTTATAAAAAAAAATTAATTTTCTGTTCTTCACTTTGAATGGCATTGAACTATGTTTATAGACTTCTATTTTCTTCCATAGTTTCAATTAGAGATACCTCTTCCATAGAAACTTGATTAGGGAAAATATCACAATATTCATTTTTTGTTATTGTTTCATTAGTCCTTGAACATTCGATTTTACAAGAATTTGATGTGATTATAATGGAGAAAACGAAATAAATTTTTTTGTGGATCATAAAATGGTTTAAATGTTATAAGGTTTTCAAGATTTAATTGTTAATCTAAAAATCATCTAAACATTTACAAATATCCAACACCATTTACAAGCAATTATAAGAAAGTTTAATTATAACCAAGGCAAAAATAAAAAAAGGAATTTAAAAAAAAAAAAAAAACTACTTCCAAAAATCCTTGCAAAATAACAAATCAATCAAAATGAAGTAAAATAATGAAAAATAAAAGTAAAATAAAAACCTAAAACAAAGGGAGCAACAAAGCATGGAGTAGTGAAGCAACAAGCGGTAGAAAGGTACCTAGGATGGTAGGAGAGTAATAAAGCATGGAGGAGCAGTAACATGCCCATTGTAGTGAAGCAGTAAGAGTAGTGAAGCGAGAGCAATAACCAAGCACAAAACAACACTGAAACAAGAGCAGTAGTAAAACATAATGGGCAGTAGTGAAGCATAATGAGTAACAACAAAATGAAGCACAAAGTAGTAGCTAAACATGATGAACAATAATTAAGCAAAGCAGGAGGAATGACGAAACATAGAGGAACAGCGAAATAAGAGGAGTGGCAAAACACAGAGGAGCAGTGAAACAACAGGAGGAGTGGTGAAGTAGTAGGAACGGTGAAGCACGGAAAGGAACAGTAAAGCAGGAAAAACGACAAAACAGGAGGAGGAATAGTGAAATAGGAGGAGCAACGAAATAGGAGGAATGACGAAGCAAGAAAAGAAGCAACGAAATAGGAGGAACGACAAAGCACAAAGAAGAATAACGAAGCAAGAGGAAGAGCACCAAAACACGAAAAGGAATAACAAAGTAATAAGAGGAGTAACAAAACAGGAGGAGCGGCAAAACACAGGGAAGAGTAGTGTGAGTGGTGGTGGGCCCCATTTTGTAGAAGAGTGAGAAGCTTTTTTGTGAAGCTCTCACCAAAGGAGGCGTTGAAGAAACAAGCCATTGAGAGGTTGTGTTGTTGAGAGCTTAAAGCCCAAACTAAAACCTAAACCTAACAAAACCTTAACTTGAAAACCAAAGCCCTTTTTTTTAATACCTTGAAAGATTATCACCTTTAACCTCCAGGTGATAACCTTTAAGGTTTTCAGAATGGCGATTTTCACTTGGGAGAGAATTGACAGTCAAGTTTTCAAAAAGGTTATCACCTTATGTGAACATTGTTGATTCTCATTTTAAGAACTTGATTGAAAACCTTAAAGGTTGTCATTGAAAAAATGAGAATTGGCCAACACTAAAATAATGCATGTATAAATATGATGAAATATTTTCATATGAATGAACATGAAAAACATTGCCTAGGAGTTGAAGTGAAGAGGAACATGAGTAATAGTTTAAAATTAATAACAAAAAACAGATGAACAACAATAATTAAGATCATGACCAAGAGGAACACAAGTAGTAGATACAAATGCGAACACCATGAGTAGCACCAATTGTTAGGGTTGAGGGATGGAACAACCACCAACACAACAACGAAACTTGATGGCAATGCCTCTCATTGTGCATACCATTAGGTTTCGATGAACTTTTAAACCTCAATATATATATTTCAAATATCTCATTTGAACAGGAACATTCTATCCATTGATGTATAGTGAATGAGATTTCAAAGATACAAGTTTGGTATCAAACGTTGTATCATTCCTCTAATGGTTAGATTTTGAACAAACATGAAATTTTTCGCATCCAATGTTAGGGTGCAAAATGTTTAATAAAGGAGGTGCAAGGTGTTTAGAGGAGTGTTTTTTTTCCCAAGTGTTAGACCCTCCCTATATGGGGGGGGGGGGGGGGGTGGGGGCGGAATAATTTCTTATTCTGTGAACAAATTTGAAAATTTAAATGACATTTGATGCACCCCATGACAATATTATTATTATTATTGTTGTTGTTATTTAAAGTAGGCATTTAAAGTTTTTTCCAATCTATCACCCACTCCCCAAAATATAAATTAAAAAATGAAGAAATAAATAAAAATTTAAATTGAATTGGTAAGCTAAAAGAAATCACCCAAATGAAAAACAGCCAAAGCATAGATTGAGAAAAGGGTTGGGGGGGGGGAGGAGAAGACATTCATTCATTCATCCACAATTTTTTCTCATCCACGCCGGCTTCTAAACCTGGAGCTTCGTCTTCGTGCGCCGTGTGTGTCTGTTCTCTTGTCTGTCTGTCTCGCTCTCGCGTGGTGTGTTTGTTTCTGGATCTAAAATTGCATGCAATTTCATTGTTTCCTTCTCGAATTAAAAATCTCCAATGAATCCAATTTGGTCTCTAGAATCCTTACATGTCTTTTTTGTAAGGATTGGTTTTCTCTGCAGCCAGATCTCTGCATTGGAGCGTGGCAGAGGCTGCGTGGTGTTTTATCCCAAGAGAAGAAAGGAGGTTTGATCGGTTTTCAAGCTCAAGTTTGTTTGAGAAAATTCTCCCACTGTGACGGAGATTCGGTGGCTGCATGTCTTGAAGTGAGTCGGGGCTTTTATTCCAAACACGCAGAAGAAGCATAGTTCACGTAATTAATCTTGTTGTCAATTTTGCTGCCTAAGATCATCATTATCATCATGTTGGCGCTCTTTGAGACACCGGCGGGGTTCGCGCTGTTCAAGATTTTGAAGGAAGGCAAACTCGAGAATGCTGAGGTGAGATTTCATGCCATGATATTGCCCATGTTCTTTCTTGACAATAGCGTTATGATCATATATTAGATCTGCCTTTCTTTTCAACAGGTATAATGCCATGCATGCATTGTCGAAAAAACAGCAATGCCGATCTGAGCGCAAAAGCTCTGTCTCTGTCTCTCTTCTGAACCCAAGGTCTGTCTGTCTGAAATCTCTTCCATAGATCATGGCCTGGTCATTGAGTTTTGCAAGACGTAAACTACTCCCTGGTCCTAGTCATTTCATTGCAGAGTGAGTTTGACTGGGGATCGATCTCGCTTTGGTGGTGGCAGGAATTGTGGAAAGAGTTCGAGACACCTGACAGTGCACGGAAGGTCAGTAAGAGTCCCAAAACTTTATGTCTTTTTTTTCTTGGAGCTGCAGCAACAATCTGAAACCAGTTCTGTACTTAGACTTCTCTCCGTTTCCAGACTCCAGAGACCATAGCTACATGTGCTTGTTTGCCATCTACAACAGATAGGTACTGAAGGCACTAAAGGCTAGGGTATTTGTGGGTGTTGTGCGGTTATTTGATTTTTGAAATAACTGGGAGTCCCAGTTCTTTAATTTTTTTCAAAATCAAAGAACTGTTGGTTGTGGCTTTTTGAGAAAACATCAGAATCAGAGAACCGTCAGTTCCAGTTATTTCAGAAACATAAAAGAATTACCTGCAGTTTTCATGAAAGAACCAGAAAAGAACCGGCGGTTAGAAAAGCGATTTTTTGAATTTTTCAAAAAAAATTGAGAACCAAGGTTCTATACCAAAAACTGGTTTTTAAATTATTTTTCACCCCCACTCGGTCTGATAACTGGCGGGTATGTGTAGCAGATTCTCATAGCTGGGCAACACTGGTATTTATCTAGGGCACCTATTTATTTTTACCTTGTTGAATGAACTGCAGATGGTGAAGCTCAAGGCCTTTGACAAGTTTGTCACTACTGTTGATGCACTCAGTGCTGTTAATCATATTGTGGATGGCAAATTGCCTAAAGGTCTTCGGAAGTTTTTGAAAGCTGAATGCCAAGGAGAGACTTTGGTGATTGCTGACTCAAAACTTGGAAAGGCAATCAGTGAAAAATTGGTATGTCAGCCTGGTTGAAGAATTTTTTTTGTATTATCTGGTGTGCAAACTGTCATTGTATGTTTTTAAGCAAGGTTAATGGGATGGCTTGCAAATTTTTTCATTTTCTGGGGATTTCATGCTCAAATGCTTATGTTGCAGGAAATAAGCTGTTTGAACAATGCAGCTGTGTCAGAGCTTATGAGAGGGTTGCGATCCCAGTTGTCAGAGCTGATTGTGGGGCTCAGAGGCTCAGACATTGCCCCCATGAGCTTGGGTCTTTCTCACAGCCTTTCCCGCTACAAGCTCAAATTCAGCCCTGATAAGGTAATTCTTTAGTCCTTGTTTGTTCTTATATGTCCCTAAGAAAAGGGTTAAATGTTTCTAGTGCAGACTCCATTTTTGGTACAGTATTGATGTCTGTTGATCTGCCTTGCAGGTTGATACTATGATTGTTCAAGCAATTGGGCTTCTTGATGACTTGGATAAGGAACTGAACACATATGCAATGAGAATCCGGGAATGGCATGGTTGGCATTTCCCCGAGCTAGCAAAAATTGTTCAAGATAATATGCAGTACGCAAAGTCTGTCAAGCTTATGGGTAGTAGGACAAACGCAGCAGACCTTGACTTCTCTGGTGTAAGTCTCCCCTTGTCAGATCATATCATTGCCTTAAATTGAGTTGTGGAATGAAACTTTGACTATGCATGCCTCTTACAGACCCAAGTCTGAGACTTCTCTTGGCCTTGCCTGGGCTCAGGGTTTATGCTTAGACCTCTTGTCTTTCTAAAATTTTGAAAGTCAATATGTTGTGTAGATTCTGGTGGAGGAGGTGGAGTTGGAAATGAAGGAAGCAGCAGTTATCTCCATGGGAACAGAGGTGAGTGATGAGGACATGTTGAACATCAAGGCTTTGTGTGACCAGGTCATCACATTATCTGAATACCGTGCCCAGCTTTATGAGTATTTGCAGAGTCGAATGAATGCAATAGCTCCAAATTTGACAATTATGGTTGGAGAGCTTGTCGGTGCCCGCCTTATTGCACATGCTGGAAGTCTTGTCACCCTGGCTAAGTATCCTGCAAGCACTGTTCAGATTCTGGGTGCAGAAAAGGTATGTACATAGTTCAATCAGTAGTAACCTCTGCCATATCTTTGCAATTGCCTTTCTGCCTGTTTGTGAGTGTTCTTCAGCTGTAGTTTTACAGCATTTGATGCTTTTTGTGGAGATGTGGAGAATGACTTGAGTTCCTTACAGGCACTGTTTAGAGCATTGAAGACAAAGCAGCCAACTCCCAAATATGGTATTATATATCATGCATCACTTGTTGGGCAAGCTCCTCCGAAATTCAAGGGCAAAATTGCTCGTGCTCTTGCAGCTAAGTCTGCTTTATCCATACGGTCAGATGCCCTTGGCGAGTACCCTGAACCTATTGTGGGTATTGAAGGTCGGGCGAAGGTGAGCATGTTGGGGGAATTAATATTTAAGTTGTTCCATAGACAATTTACATTTTGTGTCTTGCATGCTTGATGGTGTCACTGCAAACAGGTGGAAGCCAGATTGCGGCAGCTTGAAGGGAGAGAGTTGGGGAAGAGCAGTGGGGCTGCCCATGGCAAGGCTAACATTGAATCGTATGACAAGGATCGGAAAAAGGAAAACCCAGGTGTTCTGTCTGCTGCTAAGGTGAAATGAGATATTGATATAGTCCCCCTAATTCAACTACCAAACAATAAGGCTAGCTGAAGTCATTTGGTTCTGTTCTGTGAGAAGCTATTGCCAGCATCCTGGGTAAATCTTATGACCACCTGGGCAGCATAAGGGCAGTTTCAACTAAGCTTCTCAGTGTATGTATGTTGATTAACGGATCTTTTTGCATGCAGACATACCAAACTGACGCAGACTCAACTCTTGGAGCCCTAACCAAAAACGAGTCTTGGAAAACTGTGGAGGGCAAGAAGAAGAAGAAGAAGAAGCAGAATGAATTGCCAGTTGTGGAAGCAGCAGAAGTGGGTAATACACTGTCAAAGAAAAAAACAAGAGAGGATAATACTTCAGAAGCTGAGCCTGAAGTGACCACATCTATTACCATGACAGTTGATGGAGTCAAAGCAGAAGAAAAGCTGAAGGTTAGTCTTGTATTCTAGTGAGTTGCTCAAATCACTTATATGGCCACTAAACTGGAGAATTTTGCAGTCTATATTTGCTTGCTTGGAAATGTAGCACTAATCTCATTATGTTGGTTGCTTGCAGAAAAAGAAGACATCTGCCAGCGTAGCAGCAGCGGATGTAGCGACTGCAGATGCATCACCAGAGCTAAAAGCTTCCATTAAAAAGCGGAAGGCTGAGCCAGTGGTGGAGGTTCCAGTTGATGCACCAGTTGACGCAGTCAAAACAAAAAAGAAGAAAAAGAGTAAGGCTGAGGCTTAGGGCTTATGTGCTCAGTGGCTTTGAAGAGATCTACAAAATGAAGCTGTTCTACAAGGGAAGAAGGCTGCTAGGTGAACTGGTTCCTGCTCATCTTCTCTAGTAAGTTTAGGATTTTAGCGAATGAGAGTTCGGCTAACCTTGAGCTGTATAGTCTTTATGGCAAATTACCACTGAATGATTGTATAAAATCTTGTGGATACTCGGCAGGAATTTGTTGCTAATCTGGTATTAAATCTTTATGGAGTGGATGCGATCATCGGATATTTTTGCTGAAGGGCGATGTTTCATAGACATGGGGGTGATCAACAGGTTCAAATCCTTCAAATCCCTGTAAGTGGGTGAGAGATGTTAGTTGAAGGACTGGGGTCAATCAGAGCCACTTGAAAAGTGTGGTACCTAATTTTCGGTGCCTATTTTAAGAACCATTTTCTTTACTGGCTTTGGAGCTTGAAAGGTGTTGACTTCTCGAAAGGAGGAACTAAGTATCTCTGGAAAGTTGTGGAAGCAAGCCTCATGCGTTGTCTAGGTTCAGGGTCCAGGATTTAGGCACTCTAACTCTGTTTCGTCTTTTGATGGACTGTCTGTTGATGTTACAGAGAGGTGAAGGAACACAGGCACCAGTGAACTAGCACCCACTGGTGCACCAAGAAGGATGGATCGTAAGTGAACTGGAAAACACTTTTCTGTTGGGTTCAGGTCCCCTAGCTAACCATGATGGTTAGCTCAGTTGCTGTTTTTACTACCTGCCTGCTTGCGGTGCTTGTTGTTTGTGGGCAGCCAGTAAATACAGACCATCTACTTATGTAGTAGTCACCTATTTTCCTACCTATCTACCTACACATAGGACCTATAACTTACAGAAAGGCTGACCAAGGGGAAACCAGATATGAACTCATTTCAGGTTCTGAATTCACGACTGGGTCATTTAGCAGCATTCAGTGGATGGTGCTCTGGTGGGTGCTGCTTCATTCTAGTCACAAGGAACACATTACATGTGTGGAGTGCTGGTGGAGATGCTCTGGAAAGTAGAAGCTGGGATGCCTGCCTGTGGGCCAACATCGATTGAGACACAGTTGCTAAGTATTGTATTCTGCATTGGGATGCAATTCAGGTAAGGATGATCCTTCCTTTCCGGCCTGCAATTGGCATAATGGGATATTCTTTTGAAGCATCTAAAAAGGATCCTGTTGTTGTGGTGCAAGAAGTTTTGATCCATGTGGTGTTGAATGGTCTTTTTGTTTGTGTGATTATTTTAAAGGTGGAGTGTGTGTGTGTGGAAAGTGTCATATCGAATCATGTGTAGGTATGTGCATAGTTATGCACTACCAAGTGATTGGTAAATATGTGATTTATCTAACATTTCTCAAAGAGTAATAGTATAGATTTCTCCAAAAGATAATTTTACTAAATTGTCAACTCTACATAGCACTATGGTACGAGTACTGTAGTCCCTAACTTGGTTCAGTAGCAAGGTGCTTAATAATTACTTTTTAAATTGTCATTTGTGTTTGGCAATAAAAAATTAATAATATTTTATAGTTTGACATTTTATTCTCTAATACATTCGTTCTTTAGCAAGGATGATAAAGGTCATAAGTGACATAAGTAAGGATGAGGATAAGGGATGTTTGATGGTTAGTTAAGAGAGGACTTATTCAATAAAATTAAAAAAATTCAAAAAAATGAACCATTAAATTGAGGATACAAATGTGACATGTTGCACAACCACAAAATTAACATTTACTAAATAAGATATACAAGTTGTTACTAGTCGTAAGTGATGTTTAAAAATTAACTAACAAAGGGCTTGTTTTGTTTTATGTGGCTTTGAAAATGCAAGAAATCATGATTCAAAGTTTGGCACTTTTTTTTTGCTATTTTTAGTGTGGAAAACATTGTTTTTTCAAACATGTTGGAATTTTAAAAATTAATTAATAAGTGCCTAACTAGGTTAGGTATTATAATATAACCAAATTTATAGTTTTAAATAATGGTATGGATTTAAGTAGTGAGGAGATCAATATTAAGAAATATTGAATATGAATATACTATGTGAAGAATTCATTCAAATTTAAAATATTTTTCATTTTAATTTTTTAGTGTTTTTATAGTAAAATATTAATTTATTATAAGAAATTATTGTGTTGTTGGAATTTGATTTAATGTGAGCAAGGTTTTAGTGTTATGTATGCCTTAGAGATTTATCCTTAAAATGTGACTTTTGAAATCTCATTTTTCACATTACAAAATGTACTCACTTACAACTAGGGTGCATGTTTTCATGTGTGTGACTTTGTTAGTTTCGATGGCATGAACATCAATTTAATGTTTCATAATAAATTTTAAAATCAATCATAATTTCTTAACAAACAATCTTTCAAACTAATGAAATAATCAGTAATGTGTTCAATTTATCACACATTTCTTGATTCATGGGGTTGTGATTTGAAACACATTGTTGTTATATCTTTATGTGTAAATTGTTAAGAATCAAACGTTATTGCAATGCATATAACTAGTATTATTTAAATTCTAAAAACATCTCCATTTATATTGGGTATTTAAGCTTGCATAAGTATTTTTCACATCCATTAAAATATTCCCACCCATGCACCCTAAGATCATGTTTTGGATGCAAACAATAAAAACTTGTCAATTTGATTAAAAGACTGGTTTGGGTACAACATTTTCACATAAAATGTTGCGGTTGGCAAAATAAACCACTACATAATTTCATTCAGAATTGGCTAGATTGTTTGGTTAGTCCTCATGGCATGATCTCACATTGATGTTGTTGATTGTTTAGATTATCTTATTGATTCACTTGCTTTGCTATTAATGATTTCCCACTTTTTATAATCCCACTTTCAAATATGCAAACCTACATGACCAACATGGGTGAGGATGATACTACTTATTTACGTATCCCAAGCCCCACTCATTAGCTTGAAAACTAAGACTTCGAAGAGTGGGTGACCACTAATAACAAAGCAAGGCTTGAACCAATTGGATTATTTGGCCAATCAATAATAGTGACAAACTATCTCATAAGGACCGATCAAACAATCTAGTCAATCCATAGTGGGATTTAGATTTTACATTACCTATTGCTAACCATTGCATCTTGTGCAAATATGTTGTTTCAAAACCGTTTAAAAAAATTAGATCAACAAGTTTTCACATCCAAACCATGCTTTTACAATGTACAAAGGAGGATACTTTATGAACTCCAACACCTTCGTTATGTAAATTCACTTCAAACTCATATCGGCCTTGGAACAACAAAGGACAATTGGCAATGGATATTGAAGATAGTTTATCATATCCTTATATGAACTAGTTTGATATACCTTCCTTGAATTTTCATACTCACATGATCCGAGAATGGATTTCAATATTGCATAAAGAAACCATAATTTTTTTGAAGTCTATGTGAAGGGCATCTTACCCTTAGTAAAATTTATGCTCCAACATCTTTAAGGTGCTTCCTACCTTCCAAAATTCAATCACAATCATCCATTTTTATAAAAACATTATGCTAGTTAAGGACCTTGAACATGATGGTTATGGGAATCCTCATGCTTAGCTCTCACCTCATGCCCACACCTTCATTCCCGGAACAGCCTCATCCTTGTTCCATACCCTACATGTTATCAAATATAAGACTAATTTAATCCTGATTCCAATTACTTATATCATGTTACATACCAATCATCAAATTCTCTACTTGCCCAACACTTGCCCATCCATTTGCATCTACATACGAAGTACCCAACAAGTGCCTTGCTTCGGTACCTAAATATGGGTAACCACATACAAGAGCATTATCTTCCTACCTATGATACTTACTCACTTGCATACGCAATAACCTCCCTAAGTAGGGGAAGGGGACAAGGGCTAAGGTCTACATGATAAGTTATGAAAAAGGTGGAACCTTAGTAAATGAATTTTGGTGATTCACTTGGGAGTTGTAACAAGTTTCCAACAAATGGTGCAAATCATGCAAATCATTATTTAATGGTGACTATTGGGTAACATATCTCAATAACTTATCCCATAAATTAGAAGAAAAACCTTGTATATTAAAAAGGATGGCAACCCATTGAACAAGAAGTAGAAGGCAAATAAAAGCTCGAGAACACAAGTCACGAAAGAACATAACAATCAAGACGTCACAACTCCACTAATAAAAGAAACAACCATAAATTGCTGAGGACTTGTTGTGTAGTGCACATGCCTATTCATGTTCATATCCATGTTCCTCGTGATGAATGATTGGATGAAAACAAAAAAAGGACTTTGATGATTGAAGACGCTTTCTCCTTACAATTTTTCATTCTTTCCCCCCTCCCTACTAGTCAATAAAAAAGTATACCCAAACTTCCACACAAGTTTTGCATGATGTTTCCTTCCCAATTGTGAAGAACACTAGGGTGACCGGCCTACGCCCACATAAACCCTAGTTGGGCCTTTACCAGTTTTTGTCACTTCCAACATAGAGTGTTAGTAAAATTTATTTAAAAAAAAAAAAAAAACAAAGCATGCGCAAAAAAAAAAAAAATAAAAACCACAAAGGAAACGACAAAAACAACAAAGAAGAACTAAACACACAAAGCACAACACCAAAACAAAAACCAA
>Ga0116231_10007227_pt1 | contig 20519 bp, 13 predicted proteins | sample S1TSphgellanicum_2_FD_89695 | JGI IMG/M metagenome (GOLD analysis project Ga0116231, IMG submission 89695) | Host-associated microbial communities from peat moss isolated from Minnesota, USA - S1T2_Fd - Sphagnum magellanicum MG | ecosystem: Host-associated > Plants > Peat moss > Unclassified...
AAAAATATATATATATTTTTATATATAATAGAAAAAAAATAGTAAATATATATATTTTTTAAAATATATATATATATATATATATATATATATATATATATATATATATATATATATATATAAATCCTTTGTTAATGTTAATGGCCCTTTTTATGTTTGCAAAATGGTGGAAACTTGCCATTAAAGAAACATTTGGTTACATCATTAATAATTATTTTAGTTTTTCAAAAAAATTGGATAAGGTTTATGATGATCTCAAAGATTGAGCTTAAATGTTTTCAAATAAATTTGGTGTTGGAATTGTTTATGTGTTTAAGGTTGCAATTATTAAAATTTTCTTGAAATTTTTACTCATTAAAAAAACATAATTTTTCAGTTTTTTTATCCCAATTTTTTGGCACATTTTTTGTTGTTTACATTTTTTTTAAAAATTGCACTATTTTTAAAAAAACATTCCAACAAGAATTGCCAAATTAAGAAAACTCAAAACTAAAAAAACATGTTGGTAAGGGGAGGGAGGGTTAATCCAACTATACAAATTAAAAATTTTACCAAATTAAATTGTGTTCCCTTTTATAAAGGAAACAAATGTAAAATATATATGTCGTGATTTTTTTTCAAAATTGTGTAACTAATCATTGATATTAGTATATGATTAATCTTACTAAACAAATATGGTCTTGATATTAAATGGTTATATTACTACTTAATTAATGTTTTTTCTTATGACCAATTTTTACTAATTTAAGGGGGCAACAACATTAATAAATAAATAAACTGAAAGAAAGGTTTTTTGGGCCAAATTTTTAATATATATTGTTAATGTTTTACAATAAAATACTATAAATAACCATAATATTGAAATTTTCAAACAAATTTCCAACTACACAACTTGTTTATAACCAAATGTGGCAATCTTTTTATGGATGATTACCATTTTAACAACATTGTAAAAATAAAAAATATAATCATACCATTTATACTGGGGAGAATAAGAACTTGTAATTCTTTAAAAAATGGACATATTTTATGTAATAAGTTTTAAAAATAAAGACATAACAAATGTGCTTTTGAATTCACATTGAATTTACAAAGATTTTAGGTCAATTTAAACAAAAACATATTTGTTGATTTATTCATGAAAAAATATTTAAATTTTTTTTTCTAACATTGTAAATTACAATAATTTTTTTGAATACATTATTGAATCAATTTCAAGATCTGATAAAGCTAAATTTTTTCATCTTTATTAATAAAGTGTTGAAGTTGTTTGATGGTTAAGACCTTGGTGTGTTTCTTTAAGGTCTTGGATTCAATCCTCAATGGATCATATACATCATGGTGAATATATAAGCATGTGCAATATGCTTAAACGGTGTCAAAATCTTTTTGTTGACGAAATTGGGGGGGAAAAAAACTTTAAATTTTTTTCATGGCATGCCATGACAAAAATGTAATTTGTGACTCCATAATCTAAAAAAAGAAAAAAAAATTATATGATGACATGACGCATTATTCCACGTTATATTAATTTGGGACCTCATATATCCATATCACATTTTTTTATTACAAATTATCTAATGTAACATGCAACTATCCAAAACAATTTTTAAAAATTCATTAATAATGTTTTAATCAACTAATCCTTAATTAAAGGTGTGTGCTGATGTTATCCTCACAATAAAAACTAATAAACCTTGTCATCATTTTTTGGAGCCAACAAATTAAAAATTTCCATTTAAGTATTAAATACAAAGGTTTTTGACATGTCAAAAAAACTTGTATCATCATTCATTTTGTTAAGTACTTGGCTATACATAAACATTTTTTTCACACCCATGTATAATAACTCATTGTGCTTGGTGAGATTGATGTTTATTCACTTGGCTAGGTCAAATGTTTGATGAATTTTTTTGATATGTACCCATCAATCACAAGTCATAATTTTTTCCCCCAAAACAAAATCAACAAAAGGACATAATTTTAGCCCCATTTTTAATGGTACAAAATTTTGACACTTAAAGAAAATTACACAAGGTACAATTTTATTTTTAAGTATATAATTAATAATCTAGTGGTTGAAACATTCATAATTTGTAAGAGGTTGGGAGTTTGATTCTCCATATTTTCAACAATAGGGTATAATTTCCCATCACCAATGACTAAACAAAAATTTAATGAACCAAAACATTGGCATTGGTTCTACATTATACATCACAAACTTATTAAGCTTCATAGATTCATACAGATTTTATGTGAAATCCCATTTTCATAAGTTCATACAAAAATCACATAGTTTTATGAAAATTACATCATGATAATTGCACAAATATTGTTAAAATGTAAATTGTACATACTTCACATCAAGACATCAAACGTAGAAAAAACACATAATTTAATTGAAGTTATATATATATATATATATAATATTATTTTATATTATATTGCGTGCTATCTTTCACTATGAGAAAATCATTTTCGTTGCAACTAAGCTATTTAGTTGTAATCTACTTCTATTGGACATTTTTTAGATGCAACAGACACAATTTTTTTCATAATGTTTACACTTTGAAACCTATAAATTTTCACTAAAAAAAAACTCCAAAATGTAACCAATTAATTTGCGACTACATGCAACTAGAAATCACATTACAAATCTTTTGCTCACATTTGCAACTATGTTACAACTAGTAATTTTTCATTGTTCCAATGGAGTTTTTTTTGCAATATTTTCATCATAAAAGGCCATGTATGACCCATTAGTTACAAAAGTAATCAAAACATGGCAACTATTAGTTATGTATATTAAGCCTTATGTATACATTATTAATTTTATATCCACAAGATGTATATTAGTGTTCTTTTCAAGGTTTAGTTGGGCTTGGTTTGAGAAACTATATAATATGTTAACCTCCCATTAGGGTATATGTAAGAGTGGTAATACATCAATAATAAATAAATCTATAAATGCATATCTTGAAATTATTAAAATTATAATACACAAAAAATATATTAAGGTCATTTTACAAGTTTATCCAAGGTTTATTATGTTTAGATTTAAATTTTTTTTTTTTTATATTATCATTAAATATTTATTAATATAGTTAATAGCACTTACAACAAGTGACATAATAAAAATATTAGTAAATATTATAGCTAACCTTGTAAGGTTACCTTTTAATTAAAATTATAGTTCAATAATGATGATAATAATATACATTATTTTAGCTATTATGACAACATAATAATTTATTATTATTATTATATATCATTATTATTTTAATATTATATTTTACACTAATTATACTATTATATTAATTAATTAATTAATTAAAATTAATACAATGAAATGAACTAAAATAATGAAAATAATTTTAAAATAAAAATAATTATGGTAATTACATGAATTAAAATATTAAAATTATTATTCTAAAAATAAATAATTATTATAAAATTTAATAGCTTAAAAATTATATTTTATTATTTTAATTTTATTATTATATATTTAGCTGGTTCATTATATAATTATGCAATTAAAAATTGTTGATGAAGCACTATTAGTTAATTAAAAGTGTTTTTAAATTAATTAATTAGCTACCTAATTTATTAGTTAATTAATTGGTTATATATTTAACTAATTAATTACTCATTTACCAAGTTAATTACATAATTTACAAAGGCAAAAACGAAAATGAAAGATATGGAATAAACTTTTAGTTGCAAGTAGTTTACAACTAAACTTTTTAATTGTAAACTAGTTTGCAACTTCAAAATTTATCTCATCATATGTTTTGGCTTCCATTCCCATCATGAAAAGTACATTAACAAAAGGCTTACATTTAAATTTTCATATTAATAAAACATGGGTTAAATGGGCTGAGCCAATAAAAAAAAGGTATATATATATATATATACCTAGCCCCTAGTTTATTAACTACATTAATTAACTTACCTACCTAAGTAAATATCTAACCAAAGTAGTTAGGTAGGTAGTTGTTTAAGTTAAATAGATAGGTAGGTACATCATTTGCACTAATTGCCATGTGGCACCAAAATGAAGTACCACATGTGCAAATTTATAAGATCATTTATTGGACGGTTGAAACATATCTTGATTTTTTAATTTAAAAAATATATGTGTCAATCACCCTAAAACATGGACAAATTTTGGCCACATGATTTAGACTTAAAAACCAACAATTTATATTAAGTTTGTTTTATTTATTAATTTTAAAAAATTGAAAATAACTTGTAATTCAATATTGCCACATGTCACATGTAAGGAATAACACTCTGTGACTATTTTGAATGTCATCAAAATAGTCACAGGTTAGTTGTAAATCCCCATACAATTGTGGAAATATATGGTGGATGAAATTGTATACATACATATTTAAGTTCATCCATACTTTGATGATGTTATCATGATGTTGTGTCATTTACAACTAATTGTCATTTGTGACTTGTTGTACACAATTAAAAAGATTTCAATCACAAATTGTTGCTTGTGACTAAAATGTAGTTGTAAACCCTAGTTGCAAATTTGGGTTTTTCTTCTAATGTTTGTACAAATATATTGTTTATAATTTTTGCATAATTTTTATTGAAATTTCTTGATATTAGAAGTTTGTGATGTATGATGACCACTCAAAAGGTCGCCATGAATGAACATTTGGTGATAAATCTTGCATTTAAAAATTTGAGGGTTTAACATCAAATTTGGGAGATTAAATGTTCGAAAATAGAGGTTAAACAATTGACTTTTAAAATTGGGGCATTTTGGAACCCACCCATTTGTGTTCAATTTTGTGTTTTTTTGGTTTGGTAATGGAGGTCCAAGGTGACATCCAATGACATGAAAGTAATTACAAATTTGAGGCCTTTGCCACATAAAATTGTAAACAAACAATTGAAAATTAGCCTCTTTGTGTGTAAAAAAAAACTAAAAATGATTGGAAAATTGACCATTTATACACAAAACAAAATTGTTTAATTTGGGTTAGACACCATAACAACAATCAATTCAATCAAAACATTTTAACACAACTTGGATCTACCATGGGTGCAAGAACTAAAGAAATTCATTATGGATTTTCCCACCACAATGCATATCACTAGATTTTTCCCACCAAAAAACATTTGGAAACAATAATGCAAGTGCCCCATAAAGCTTGATAGCCATAGGATAAGACCAAATTTGGAGCTTGTGAAATATTGAAGCTTTTAATTTTTTTCAACATGCCATTTCTATTTTAAAAGTATTTTAAAGGATTTGTCATATTTCTTAAAGATTCTAATCCTAATTGCTACCATTTATTTGTATTGAAAATGAGAGTAGAAATAACCTTTATTACAAATGGGATCAAAAAGGAAGTAAAAATAAACCTTATTACAAAGGAAATAGAAGAGTTTGAAGTAAGAACAATGTTGAATAGGGCATATTTAAATGGCACATATAACTAATGCATGAATACATAGATAAATATTCAAAGTATTTATATTATCAATGGGTCTAGCAATTAATAGCCACCAAGGTTTAAGAATAACATGGCTCACAAATTTCCTTCCCTTCCATCCCAATATTGCACTTTGAAATACATTCTTATTGCCTATACATCGACAATTATCACCATAGATTGGAAACACTTTGTTTATTTGTATGAATTACTTGTTTCTTATGAGGAAGTGGAAATCTATGCAATTGATCACTCAATGGCAAAACCATTACAAGGAAATTGGCCCCACAAGGTGTGCTAATAAAAGGAGAGGATGGAACAATAATCGCATGGGTTTTGATGAACATGCAAAAGGGTGGCTTATCCATCACCTTTAATCAACAACTCAAATTGAAGGTAGTTGAAGTTACATAAATTAGATTCATGTGCCATTCCGAAATGATGTTCCAAGAAGTAGATAATAGTATTAGTTTTTAAAAATACATCCATAAATCACCATAGATCTTGTAGAAGGGCTATAAATTTATAAGGAAAAATGCCTAACTAACCAAACATGCCATAATTTATACCTCGATTTGGAAAAGTTATACACACAACATAAATACCAACCAAACCACATTTGGACTTCAAATGAAACAAGGGTTTAAGTGGAATGGCAATTTAGTGCTCAAGTTTTGGCTAAGTGGAGTTCACGTGATGTTTACAACATCATCCCTAATTCCCAATAGTGGTTAAATGTCAATTGTGTTATTAATGCAATAGGCCAACTGAGTGTTTCCATTATATAGTGTACACACTTTGTGTCAAAATTGGAAATACATAGAGTACCAAAAGTCATAACATGTAAAAATAAAAAACCACTCACTTTGAATTCTTTTAAAAATTACATATAATTAATTTGGGCCTTTAGAACAAAACAAGATGTATAAATCATGAATATGAAATTGATTCATACTTTTATCATTATGTAATGGCACATTAATCATTTGATAAGATTGATTTAAAATACCTTGTTTAATAACAATTTACCGTTTTTCATGAATTAAAAATTTTCACTTTACTTTTATTGAAAAATAACAACAACACTAAACCCAACTACATATTTAATGGGAAAATATTTTATAACCTTAAATGATCATAATTGTCAACATTATCATAACATAATGTACCATCAAACATTTATTTATCATCTAATATAAACATCATGACTTTAAAACAAATTGAAAGTTTTCATGGGAGAGATTGTTCATTCTGCCTTTCTCTTTGTATATGCAAAATTTAATGGACAAATCTTTATCAAATCTAGTATTTCTTAGTCCTTTCATTAATTTCCTATCTTTGTTATAGACTCTTACAAGTTAAAAATGTGTTCCAATCAACCATTGAAACGTTCAAAGTGTATCAATTTCACAACATAATGAGAGCATTTGATGTTGTCCACCTTTAATTGCACATTTCAACCACAAAATATTCTCCAAATATCTTGGAACATCACATACAAAATGTGATGTAATGAAAATTGTCAAATTATAGTGAGTTTTTTCGTACGCCATACCATGGAAACACCTACCAAATTTTTAGAGGTGAAAGGATGTGGGAATATTATAAAACTATGTAGATTGGGAACATGCATGGGCATGGAGAAAAAATCTTGGATGACTACATGCCTCTTCAAGGAATGGTTGCACTTTTTCAACAAATTTGTATTGAAAGATTTTCTCAAGAAAATTGTAATTTCTTAATTATAAATGAGCATGTGACATGTCACAATATAAACATTCAAACAAGCAACCGAATTGGGTTTGAACTTGGTGACCTTAATTTCACACATGTCACATGCATTCCAAACATAAAACGTGACTTGTTTCAAACCATTCAAGAATACCTTTCGAAGGGGGGTAAGATCTTGATATGGATGTCAATAATTATTTTGAACCAGAAGGCAAACCCATCCTTGGGTGGTACCACTAGGAACCACCTCACCAAAATTCAAAAAAAGGTGTACCCAATTTAATTTAATTAAAGAGACTTAATATTTTAAATTGTGATTTTTACTATTAACTTGCACCACATTAACTTTGTGTTCCCCACCTATGTATACACCATGGAAAAAAAATGTAAACACTTACATAGGCCACACAAGTAAGAGATTTGTGTTCTTGAAATGTTTTGATATGTGTTTTTGAGATTTTTGACCCCTTATGGTCAAATGTTAGGTTGCACCATTATAAATTTTTTTTTTTGGGTTTATCAATTATAATTAGTAGGGTATAACCCAAATTTTTGATTGAAACAAAAAAAATTAGAATTATTTCAATTTTGTAAACATGAACACAATGGCCTTTCAAAACCTCTTAATCCTAACCTTTGAAAATTGTTCAAAAAATTGTGGTTGCCTCAATCCATGTTATTAAAAAAAGTAAGAAGAAGATTATTTGAAGCCCTCCTAGAAATTAAAAACATTTAAAAAAGGGGAAAAAAATCTTCTTTTTTTGTTTTTGAACAAAAGAACCCCAAATGTTATTTTCCTGAAACTTTTTCCTTGACCATTTATTTGAAAAATTTGTGTAAATCCCATTAAAGTTTCAAATTCTATATGACTTGGATAATCTTTTGATATAAATTTTGAAATGAAAATCTTTCTTTAAACGAGTTATATGTTGTCCTAAAGTTGAGTGGGTTTCAAAATTTCGAGGTGTGATGTTCTTAGTGGTACCATCCAAAGATGGGATTGTTCCAAAGAAGATCACAGTGGCAATATGGGTGGATGAGGCTTTGTAAAAGTCCTTGAAAAACTAAAAAATAAAATCAAGATTTAGGCTATGCAAAAGCTAACCAATGAATCATGTTGCCATGGTTGAAAATTTTGGTTCAAGTGAGTTGTTGCCATCAACAAAGGAAGAGGTCTATGATAATTCATACCCTTCAAATGCAACAAATCAAACTAGTGATGTTGTAGATTAAGTTGAAACTATTACATACTTGTTAAATATTGCAAAGAATTTTCAAATAATGCCAACAATACCTCCCACCACAATTGAATGCCCTTCTTCACCCACAATTTATTATTATGTAGAAATGACAAGTAGTCTTGCCATCCTAGCAAGTGACCACGAACAATGTCAATTAGTGGTGAACTGGGAAGATCTTAATCCTAAATTAAACAACCTAAGTGTTCCAAGTTAGACCAAGGAGCTCCTTCATTGGCTAACCTATTGTCATTGCTATGAATGTTGAGAAAAAGAACTTGTGGTAAGGCGACATTTATAATTATTTCTATTCACATTTATCACATCAAACAAATACTTGGTGGTTTTGAAACAAAAGGAAATGAACAAGGAGGTTGTGAATGAATTCAAGGAATTGTAAGCAAAAGAAAGAGAAGAGAAAGATCCAAATGAGCCCAAAATACATTTATTCAAGTCGAGCAAGTGGTTTAAAGGAACATTGAAAAACATGATATAACTAAGTTCAACCAAGGTGATTTGCTATTGTAATTAAAGCTATCGGTGAACGATTCCACAATAATTTCAAAGTGGGATTTTGAGCCCATTCTTTAAATTATAGAAGGTTTGGATTAGGAATCACATATGAGTAACAAAAGATTGTTAGACAACTCAAAATGACATGAATACAACTTGTTGGCATGTTTTAAGTAGGTTAAATTTTCTTACCTCCTTCATGAGCTAGGTTCTCTTGGGAGTGCTTTCACAAAACAAAGAGCAAATAAAAAGTAAAAATACATATTTATTTTGATCATTGTGTTTTTCCAAACACAATTAGATAATAATTATTTCACCTCTTAAGCTTTAATCAATTGTAGATGAATTTTTTTTTACTACCCCATTTTGATCATCAACATAAAATGATCCATATCATCTTTTTAGTTGTGTCATTGATAGATTATTATTTTATGATGAAACATTTGAAAGATTGGCCCATTTTTTAGGGAGAAGGTCAACGAAGTTTTTGTAGTAAGTGAGAAAGGAAACCAACTAAGCTAAGTACTAAATGATAGTTGTAATGATTTGATGATAGAGAGTGTGGCCTTTTCCTCATTACAAATGTGGCAAAGCTAGTTATGCTTGAACTTTTCCAAGGGGATTGGTTGATCATAACATGCATTCAAATGTTGTTATGACCTCATTTAATATAACTTTCTATTCAACAAGAATAAATGAGGGGGGAAGGGGTTTGTGGTGGCTTATGGAGTGTGATCATGATGCCAATGGTGAAAAAAAACTTCATAATGTTTATAGGTGGCAATGGAAACATAAGAAAAAAAAGTTTGTAGGTAATGATGGAAAAATAGAAAGAAGATAAAGAAGCGTCTTCAGGTGGTGATAAAGAAAAAAAAGAAAAAGATAGCATATTTATAAAAGTTTGGGCCCTTGTAAACTTCTATTGTAACAATGATGGCAACAGAAAATAGGGAAGGGAAAGAGAAAACAATTGTTCATACCTTCTTTGCTCATCCTTTGCATGTTTAAGATTTTTGCAAGCAATGATGGCCACTCACAAACCTCATGACCTTTTCCTACAAATGTCAACTATGATAAAAAGAAGAAGAGGGGAAAACACATTTATGAGAGCTTGGACCTTCTTGGCTCCTATGAGTTTTCCTTGCAACATTTATGGTGACACAAAGAAAGGGAAGGGAGAGAAAGATCAAGCCCCAAACCTTTTTGGCTTGACCCTTACTTAATTAAAGTTTTGCAGGTGGTGATGGCAACATGCATTCCTTTATACACATTTTTCATGATTGAAAAAGGGAAAAGGGGAAATAATTAAATGAAAAAAAGAGATGAAAAAAAGAGCTCAAGCCTTCATGACTCTCATTACCTTGGCAACCTTTTTGCACCATGGTGAACCAATTAAACACCCACCAACTTCACAAGCTTCCTATATGATGGTGAGACAAATAGACAAACAAAAGGGAAGAAAAGAGAAAGAGAGGAAAGAGGGAAAATTAAAAAAAAAAACCAAGTTCAAGAGAGCTTAGTCCCTCCCAACTACTATCAACCTTACAAGCCCACAAAGTTCATTTGCTTCTTACACTAATGGTGAGATAATTAGACAAAAAGAGGGAGGGGAGGAGAGAGTGGAAGAAGAGAAAGCTTGGGCCTTCTCAACTCCTATTAACTTGACAAGTTGCTCGGTTCATTTCATTCCTATGCAATGGTGACCTTCCTTCAACGATGGTGACATGTTAGATAAAGAAAAAAGATAAATAGATTGAGATGGGAAAGAAGGAGCACCCTCCTAGCTCTTGTTGACCTTGTTCAAGTCCCTTTCTTGTAAATAACGATGGTGAGCAGATAGAGAAAGCTTGGAGTCTCATGCAAGCATCACTTGAATGTTTAAATTAGGCTTACAAATACACAAAATAAAATAAAATAATAATCATGAAAACAAGAAAAAAATTTAGGAAGAAAAGCAATGCCAACATGGTGGAACGTTTGCATGGGTTACTTAACATGTTAAAAATAACACTAAACAAAAAAAACAAGGCCATGATGGCTTAAGAAGAAAAAGTTGTGGTAATGGTGGTTGCACTGTCCTTATTTGGAATCTAGGGCAAAGATGGAAGGGGATGGACAAATGAAAATTAGGATTGCCCCATGTGGCATTAAGACGACCATTGATTTTATGATCATAAGTTAAGAGGTTCCATTTGCATAGATGTTTGTTCCAAAAATTTTTTTAAACCCTAAACACATCCATGATTATATAACTGGTGTGAACATATTTTAGGAATTTTGGCCATAATGCATGTATTTTTCAAATCTAAATGGTAATGAAAAATGATTCAATCCTACTTAAATTAGTAATTTGTTGGTGATGGGTTGAATGGTGTCCTTGCATAGAATTTTAATGTTTGTTCATAGAGTGCAAAGTGTGGTATTAGGAATGCCATGTGTATTATCCAAGTTTTTTCAAATAATGATACCCCTTGCCATTTTGGGGGGCCACAATTTTTTCATTTGTACTTGGAATTGAATGTTGTAAACGTTAATTGATTTTGTGATTAAAGGTTCACATAAGTTTTTTGAAGACCATGGTCAAAAAAAAATTATAATTATTAAACCATTGACAATTGATTTTAAAAATATTTGCTTGCCAATTGTTCTACCTTATTTCTTTTAAATTTAATTTTATTTCAACGTTCCATTTTGGGAATTGAATAACACCAAACAATTTTGGCAAGTAAAATACATCAACACATTTTATACATAAAAAATGTAATTTGTGGACCTCAAATAATTCATGAACTTTGACTATTTAATTATGGTCATATTTGAATTGCTTGTGATATTTGTTATTTAGTCCACATTTAATTTTGTATTTACATTACCACTATTTAAAAAATAAATGAAAATCACTTTGTATCAAAAAAAAAGAAAAGTACATAAATAAAATGTTAATTATCATAATGGAATTTTTTACTTGTGAAAAAAAAATTGAAACTAATTTATGATGCGATTCATATGCAAGTACATTAATTTTTAAAAATTACTTAATTGCACATCTACTCACTTACCAATTTGCATTTGGGTAAGTGAATCATATGTTGTTTAACAAGACTATATTGCTCATTATTTGAAAATTAGTAATCTCAAAACCATAACTTTGGTTTCAAGAATAGACCCATTCCATTTTATGCACCCTTGATGAACATTTGTTTGAAACAAATGTGTTCCCATGTTTCAAACAAGAATGACAATTTTTGACAACACATTTTTCCAAAGGTTTATGGTTTCAAGCTAATCACATAATTATTCTAATTGTGTTATCTACATTTAACCAAAGTCTATGGCTTTAAGCCATTCGCTATAGAATTCTTGCCATCATCATGTATGTATGTATATATGTCTAATATGCCATCCACTAAAATAACTACTTCTTGCAAGCCTAGCTACCTCGTTCCTCTCCCTTATCCACCTACATGAAAGGGCAAACCCTTTACAACTATTTTTCAAATATCATATTTTCAAAAATTTCACCTCTTTTACCATTATTTTTACTTCTTGACATACCTTGTGAAATCTCCCCTTTCAATGTGAATTTCAAATTTAAAGACTTATTTGGCTATTAAAAAACATTCCATAAATTTTTTAAAATGATTATAAAAATTATATTTCTAAAAGCCTCAACCTTCTTTACCATTATTCTTATCTCATTTTCATACATGTGAAGCTAAATGATCATAAAGTCAAAAATTAATTTAACTATTAGATTACATTCCATAAATTTAAAAAATGGTTATAAAATTAATGCAGATAAAAAATGATTATAAAAATGATAAACTTCCATTTCCTTTATCATCATTTGTACCTCTTCACATTTTCAAAGTGAAGATTATTTATTTAAATATGAAAAAACATTCCATAATTCTAGAGCTATTTTCAACCACATGGTTTTAATTTAGCTATTTGTACATATCACAAATTGAAATTCATGTAATTCCCCTCCCCCCTATATATATGCTCATATGCTAACTTTCAAGCTTTTTTTATTTGAGGTTTTTTTGTCTTTATTTAAATTTCCAAAACCCTTCTAATAACACACATTCCCTTTATGATGGTTGAGTGATTTTCCTATACATGTACAATAAGAGTTCTACATGTCTACATGACTTTCTTTATAATCGATCTATAAACATCTCATGATTTAAAAAAAATTAACATATAGAATGTTGTAATCAATAGTTTTAAATTTGTAATTGTTGCACTAGAATTATAACATAATATTGAAACAACCTAAATTGTCCCAATGTTGATGTGCATATGATCTTGGACCCAACAATTTGCTACTAAATTCCCATTCAATGTGCTATTCAATTCCCTCCTATGAAACTCTAAATAAATTCGTCTTTTTCTATCTATGGGATGCCCTCATGATGACATATTTGATACAAAAACACTAACTCACATATTGTTTCCAACAATACATTTATCTATGGAATTGTATAGGAAAAAAATCACAATGACATTTTGAAAGTAACATAACAATGAGTGTGCGATTGTCACTTTATGAAAGTTGCTCACAAAGTGTCAAACCATCACCTTCATCATGAAGAATAGTTATAATGAGCTATCATGCCTACTAGTCAACAACAATGGGTGTAGATAAATATATTTTCAACAATCTACATTGATGATTATAAAATCTCAATCATATATGTAGTGGTTTAGATCCACTTCATTGGATTGGGGTGTGATATATGTTGGATGCACCGACCTCACATGATTGCTCCCCATAGAGTACATAAGGATATGTCACCTTCATTTTAACACCCATTCCCCCTAGAACCATGTTGCATTTTGTAGTTTCGAACTCCAATGGACAACCTTTTAAAGTGCCCTAAACAAACAATTTTGGGTTCAACCTAAACCCATATAACAACTCAATATCATGTATAATTATAATAATGTGACATTACCAAACAAATAACTATGTAGGTCTTGATTCAAAGTTAGCAAAACCTAAACCCCTTTTATAATAACATAAGAAATTAATTTTGATATTTGGGGCACAAATTTGAACTTTAGAACATTATGACAATGTGGAATTAAGTTTCTATTACATTACAATTTTTTTTTTGTTGCAAAATATGTGTGAATAAGGTAAGTTGAATCATGAATCAAGTATGGATGCAAGTTTGCATGTATACCTCCTACTCATTGTTGGAGAATTGCAGGAGTCTTCCAAATCTTCATAAAGACTGTAACTCTTCAACTGCCCACCATCATGGAGTAGACGTGCCTAAATGTTCCTTCCAAAAAGCATCACAGAGAGCTTCGACTATAATAGAGTTATGGGTAAAGTCACCTTCTCTTTCACCCCCTATCCCATCTTTTTCACTGGTATCCACAAGGTAAGAAGATTTGATACAATCTCATTTGATCAATGCACAAAGTTCGAGAGTAATTACAGTCGTTGTACAGATAGGATCAGTGAAAATATATGTACCTAGTTGCAGTGGAGGCGCTCAAGAAAAAGGAAAGACAGGATGAAACTCAATTTATCACCAAAATTGGTGGAAAAACTAGTTTGGGTCCCAGTTATTTCGTTGTGTGTAAAACTTTCATTCCCTATATTATGCCAAAACTGGCTGTTCTCGCCCCCTAATCGCCTGACTTTACATGTAACTTTAATGTAATGGTTGTTTTTTTCTATTAACATTTGTCATTTTTTTTCATTAGGAAAGAAGAGTCATTAAAGGAACATGGGTGTCTTATATCAATGAATGGCTTCACATATGTTTTGACAGACATGTGAGCTTTTCCCAATTCATGGAATCATGCTTTTCAAAACAACTAAACAACTTATTTCAACAACTTTGAAAAATCACACACATTTTCAATATCAACATTTTTGAATTTGCGAATGGTTGATGATTCAACATTGAAATGATCTTGTGTGTGTTTAGAGCATTAAAGATGGGGATCACATCTCTATAAACCAATAATAACTATAATTTTTCTAATATCTAGTTGTGGTCTAACATGTGTTTTGACATTGTGACTGTAGAAAAGGTGTGAAAAGCCTTATTACTTAATTAATTAATTAATTAAAAATTTTGGTCAAAAGCCTCCATGCTCATTCCATAACACATTATATAATATTTTTGCCCAAAAAACTTGGAACTGGCTATTCTCTTATTCTGAAATATGCCAAAACTTGGAACTGGCAATTCTCTTTGTTTGGAAATCTGTCAAAAACCAGAACTGGCAGTTTATTAACAAAATCAAATACCCGCCCAACGCAAGGATGGAACCGGGATTGTTTGGATTTCCCCCCACCCTAATTTGGCGGTCAGAAACATGGAACCGCCGATTCCCAGAGTGAAATAACCGTTGGTTCCCCTGATTTCAAATAACCTCAACGACCCTGCCTGTTTTCATGAAAGAACCGGTGGTTATTTGACTCTTCCGATAGGTCAAACCCCCGGTTATATACACGAAAGCCGGTCGTTTGACCTTTTTTTTTTCCACCCTCGAGACTGTCGTCGTGGACTGCCCTTAGGGAACTGCCCTGATACCCGGTAGGGGCTTGGCACAGGTTCTAATGACCATTGGTTCTGGGCTATTTCAAAAACCTCAAATACCCGGATGTTTCCCAAAATGTTTTTCTGGGGAGAATCACATCCATGATCCTTAAGAACCACCCTGATAACCGGAAGAGGATTTGGCGGCAGTTTATGATACCCGCCTAAACACTGTTCTGGAGTCAGAGCATCTGCGATGTGTGTATTCTCTCAGTGCTTTTATTTCTGGCTAAAAATTTAGCCAGTTGGCTAATTTTTTTTTTTCAAAATGGCTAAAAAGATGTGGTTTTTTGGTTTTCTAGTGGCCAAATTTCGGCTTGTTTTTTTTATTTGTGGAAAAAATCACCAGATTTCTCTATTGTGCTTCTAGCTTGTAGCCAAAAATGCTAAGGATGATTAAACTTTTCTTACTGTTCATGTCCTGTTTATAACCAAATTTGGCTAAACTGCCGTACAGATGATTGCCACTTTAGCTACATGTTTCTGTTTTTGGCAAAATTTTGCATGCTGGGGACAGAAGAAAAAAAATGGGCCCTTGCAAACGATGCAAAAGAAATGGAAAAATTTCGCAAAATTATGAGGATTTTTTCCCCTGAATTCGTCATATTTAGACAGTAGGTTCTAAAATGTTGCCAAGATATATTTAGTACGATTCTTAAAACTTTTCTACTTTCCTCCCTAACCTGTAGCCAAATTTGGCTAAAATCCTTTTCAAAGAAAGAAACCACTGGCACCGGTGTTTTTTAAAAAATAATTTAACCTAATCTAATTTAATTTTAATTTATAATTAAAAAAATTGCTCATGTTGCTTCAAAAGTGATAATCAGTCACAAGAAAATTTAGCCGAATTTGGCTACAAGAAAAATTCAAAAATAGAAAATCTAGGAATCCTATTACATGTTGACCACCCACTAGAACCTGTTAGCTAAATATGGCTAAATATGACAATTTCAAAAGAAGAAAGTTAGAAATCTGCCCAAATCCTCCAAAGATCTTGGCGATTTCAAAAGAAGAAAGTTAGAAATCTGCCCAAATCCTTCAAAAATCTTGGCAATTTCATATTTTTCTTCCTTGAAATGTGATGATTCTTTGAGAAATTTTCCCAAAAATCTCCTTTGACACTGTTGCTTGGTAGTTGGGACCATTTTTTTTTCACTGACTGGCACTGTCGACTTCACAGGAGCAAATCAATTTGTCTGAGATGTATAGACTTTTCCATTCCAAAAATGCAAACTCAAAATTTTGTCCAAACAAATTTTAGACAAAATTTTAGGCTTTTCCAATTCCAAAAGATGCAAGCTAAAATCCTGCTCAATGGGTCTCCTCTCATCACCAGCTCCAAATCAAAACACATAGCTCTCGACAAGCTGGGAATCCGATCTCCGGACTGCGTCCTCTCCAGAACAAGAAGCAGCTTCCAAGGTTATTATTATTATTATTCTTATTATTATAAACCCCTTGCGGGAATTCGGACAAGGAGAGTACGCGGATGTACTCCACGAGTTCGAGCTTCTAGCACAGCAAATTCCAACGAGGAGGAACTTGAGAACAGCGCAGCAGCAGCAGGAGCAGAAGAAGTACGTTTAGGGTTTAGGGTTTAGGGCTTAGATCTTAGAATCTTTCTTTTACTGTTCTGTCAATTAGCACTTTTGATTCTCTTTCCCCTCCAAGTGCCACAATTTGGAGCAGCTTTTGTGTGTAGGAAAAAGAATGTTCAGGCAAATTGGGATGTATGGAATCTTTTGTGTTGTTGCAGGATGTTTGTGGTATTGCTCAAGGGTTTTCCACTTTGAACAAATTTCAAGCTGTCTGTCTGTCTGTCTTATCCTCTGCAGCTATCTATTTACATTTTACCCAGGATCAGGACGTGCTGCTTGTGATTTGTTGAATGTGTACAGACAGCTCAACCTGACAATTTGGGTTCTACATGGTTTGCATTATGAAGGCAGTTTGTGGAAGATGGCAAATTTTGTTTTGGTAGAAACAACTGTGAATCTATTTTCTTGCTGAGAAACTGGAGCTATTGTCACTCATACTGATAAATGCTTCTCTTTTGTGTGTGCAGGTGAGAGTGAAGATACAGGTGGGCCAGGTGGGCAACTGCAGTGAAAGTGTTTATTTTTTCCACAAAATCTTTGGTGCTTCAAGTAGCATTGTGCTGGTGAGCAAGCTTGGCTACTGTTTTGTGAAACCCATCTGTCTTACCTTAACCAAGCAATAGGGATTTGCTATTTTTACAAGTTTAGAGAGTAATTTCTCAGTAGAGCAGAAGACAAAAGATGTATCCAATGCAGTGCAGAAAATGCTATCAGTTGTTATAGTCCTTGCAATGTAATGTGTTTTGCTGTAGTATCACAACCATTCTAGAAAATGCTATCAGACTTAGTATTCCTCGCAACATAATTGTTTTTCTGCAGGTGACTCTTCCCAAGCCTTTAGGAATAGTGTTTGAAGAGAGCCAGTGGCGGGATGGCAATGGGAAATGTCGTGTGGTGGTGGCAGGGCTTGTTCCTGGTGGAAATGCTGATCGAGCATCACGGGTTGCAAAACTCTTCCATGGTGGCTCAAAGTTGATGCATAACCAGAACCAGCCTGTCTTTGATGGTGATGTGAGACCAGGAGATATTCTTCGAGCAACTACAACAGTAGATGCTCTCACTCTTGAAAAACAAAATAGAAGTTGGGATTGAATGCTCAAGGTCAAGAAAACCAGGGGGTCTTTCTATAATGTGTGAATGGAAATCTGAATCTCACACATTCTTGACTTTGCACAGGTTGGTGTGATTGTGGACTTTTTGGGCATTCGGCGACCACAACGAGTGATTGATGTGTATAAAGTGGATGGGAGGCCATGGCATCTCATCATGAGAGCATTAAATGCCAGTTTTGTTGCGGATGGAGATGTAACTCTTGTTTTAGAGCGGCGCCTTTGACCATAAAGCTTGCCATCTTTCTAGACAAGCAGTAGGAGCTACCCCTGTATTGGCTGCTCTTGACATTTGATGCCTTCTCACACAAAATTGATTGGCAATGCTGGAGGAAAGAACATGCTGGAGAAAATTGGGTTACCAATGTTTCTTCGCAACTGTGATTTGCATTCTTAACAACTGGCAATGTTATCAAATGTATCAGTACAAGGTTACCAAAGTCTCTCTGCAATCTGAGTTTATAAGTTCTCCATCACTGAGTTAATAGACCTGATGTGCTCAGGGAAACAGCTGGAACTTTCAGAAAAATTATGGACTATCAGCCTGGCCTTTGTATTCACCTTGGCTTATTTGCTGAAAAACTCCTGGAGGTTCTTCAAGGCTTTGCAGTTATTCTGTACCACATCTGTTCTAGGTCATGAATCAATATTGGCCCTTCCTGAACTGTGGCAATAGCAGACCCAACGCATCACTGTTTTTTGGCAATCCCCTTCTATGCTATGATGTTCTATAAGGTATGGCATGTGGGGTGACCACTTCTTCCAGCTGTTCTTGTTCCAGGTAGTATTTCTGCATGAGGCTCTTTTGCTGCACACATGCTATATCAGTTCCCAAGTTGAGTCTTGCAGGTGATTTTAGGCATTGGCAACAAGAGCTGCCTGCAGTCATTTCTGAAACAGAAGCTGCCCCTGATGTTCACATACCATCCTGAAAACTCACAGGATTGAACAAATGGGCAAATTCTACTGGAATACCAATCTTGCAGTCATATCAAGTAACAATCCCCATATATTTCTACTGAATTCCGCAACCTTGTTAAGTGCCTGACCAAACAAGCTATACGAGCTGCGTCGTTCAGGTTCCCATGCACTGAGGCAATGAACATATGTGCCAAAAACTACAATGTATTCAGCAGGCATTGCAGAGAAGGATGAGTCAAAAATCCCAACAAAGATGCGACTAGTTTTGTGCAACATATTTCAGATGTACTAATTGTAAAGAAACTGATTCCTAGGCCAGGCTCCACCCTACTTCGATTGGTGGTAAATATTTGGAAAGCTGCATGGCACAGGGGAGTAGTCAAGGCCAAAAGATGGTGATACACTGATGAATGGATGCTAAATCGACATGCAACTATATTTGTTGGAAAATGTCCAATTGCCTGTAAATTTCACCCGTGCAGCATAGAAGGTTATCAAGCAGAGGTTTAAATTGGTTAGGTCATACAAAACTTCGCAATTTGCCAGGTCTAGACCAGTGTTGGTTGGATACCATATTTCAAAGTAAAATTCAGGATACCAATAAGGTAGATCTTCATAAAAATTTCCAACAAAAGCATATGCATTAAAAATTTTCAGCAACTTATTGTAATGGCGGATATGGATATTAAGTGTAATTTTTTAAAAAGCGGATATGAATTTGCCAGTTGTTAAATTTCAAATTAATTACGAATATGTATAAAGGTTATGCACATTCTAAATTTACGTAATCACAAATTTTCCCCACTTGGATAAAAAGCACATGGACCTAAAAATAAGTGAAGTAACTTGCAAGGGAATTGAACCCCAATTTTGAATTTTAGAACTTTGCCCACTGCAATGCAAGTTGCCTACCTACAGAAACTTTGAAATGAGAATGGTAAAACAAAGGTAACAAAAAGATTCAGAGGTTGAAAAAAAACACAAATGGGAAAGTTGAATACCTATGCATTATTCATCATCCACATCCAACTTCTCAAAATCTTTTTTTTTTTCAATTAACTTATAGTTGTCATCAACCAAAGATCCCTCAACTTTTAGGTAGTATTTCATATTTTTAGTTGGCATACAACTCACTTGTGGATCATTATGCTAGTTTTTGACAATTGTGATGATCTTGTCCAAATTGTCCACTTGTAAGTGACATCGTTACAAAGTTGTCAATACTCTTGCAAGATTAAACACCCATTTTGTTTCAATTTGCGACCTTGGAATGCCAAGAATTTGTTTGGCAAGAATGCCACATTTGGAAACCAACCTTCATGGTTGTGCCACTAAACAAGAGGATCTTCAAATGTAAAAGAAGGTATAGATAACCTCTTGAACA
>Ga0116231_10007228_pt1 | contig 20516 bp, 13 predicted proteins | sample S1TSphgellanicum_2_FD_89695 | JGI IMG/M metagenome (GOLD analysis project Ga0116231, IMG submission 89695) | Host-associated microbial communities from peat moss isolated from Minnesota, USA - S1T2_Fd - Sphagnum magellanicum MG | ecosystem: Host-associated > Plants > Peat moss > Unclassified...
ATTTTTTATTTTTTTTTTTTTTTTTGAAAAATTTTCCAAATTCTGGATATGAATAAATTGGGAAATGTTTAAAAAAACCATGAGTTACAAATTAAAAATTGGAATTTTTTTTTTTTTCTCTTTTTTTTCCTCATTTTTTTTCTTCTTCTTCTTCAATCCTGTCAGGTTCCCCCTGTGGTTGATTAACACAAAGGAATCCCTAAAAAAATTTCATTTGGAAGAAGAAATGTGTGAAGAAATGTTGTGAAGAATGAATTTGTGAAGATTCAGTGTGTGCAGCATTTGTGATTTCTTCTTCCCATTTCATCAAAACCCAGTTTTGTCAGATTTTTGCAGAAGAAGAAGAAGAAGAAGAAGATCAACAACAACAACAAAATGTCTGTCCTGCAGTTGGCAGTGCAAGAGAAAATTTATAAAAATAATAAAAATCAACAACCAAAATGCAGCATGTAAGCAATCTGGCTCAAACCTTGTGATGCCCATGGAGAAATCTTACATGGACATTCAAGCAGCAGCAGCTGCAGATCTTCCACTCCAAGTTTCTAACTTCTGATGGGTATGGGTGAAAAGATGGATCATCCTCTTGTGTGATGAGTGTGCAATGCTTGTTTGTGTAGTTGTGTTGTTTGTGTGCACAAAGTGTTGTGTGTGTGTGTGTGAAGTTTTGTTTTTGTTTTGTTTTTTTTTTTTGGGCATAAGTAGTATTAAAGAGACTGTGCACTTTGCTTTGTCGTGCATTTCCTTTCAATAAATGTAAACCTACTTTGCAGTAAGTAAAGCTTTTAAGAGCTTTGCAGCTTTTCACAGAAGCTCATTAAGAAGAACACCCCCGCCCATCTGTGCTTCTTTCCCATGCAGCAGCTAGCATTCAAAGCTGCACAGCAAAGCTTTGCTCTACTCCCTGGGCCTTGCAGCCAGGTTTATATATACACAACCCTTCTCATGACAAAAATTGTGACCAATTTCACAATTTGCAGCAGCTAGTTGTCTCGAGATCACCCATAAGCCTCTCTACTTTCTCCGAGCGCAATTCAGAGAGATTTGCAACTGAATTCCTGCATTGTGACTTCTTCTGTTTTGCAGAAGTTGTTTTGAGAAGGAACTGTTGTGATTCCCTCCCTAGAGAGTGGTTTTCTGTTTCTTGTAGTAGTCATGGGGAGATTTGAGCTCGTTTTGAAGGTCTTGGTCTGCTTATTTTTTACTGCTGCAGTTGCTGTTGTCGTTTCTGCAGACCAACAGCAGCATGAGAATTCCGTAGTTCATGCAACAGCAAGCTCGACGACAAGCTCGGATGCGAAATTCTACGGTGGTGGTCACGAGGATTGGTCTTACAGTTCTCCTGCACCTTACGGCGGCTCTAGTCCTCTCATCCCTGTCTATGGGCCTTCCTCAGGCGCCTCGCCGTCGTCTGGACCTGGCACTTGCGAGTGAGTTTTTGCCGCTGACACAGATGTGATCATGCAGCCAAAGTCTTTTGCAAGGATTTGCATTCAGCAGTTGAGAAGCCTCTAGTATTTCAGGAACTTGAAGCAGGTCCAATTGTGACGTTGTTGTTGTTGTTGTTGGTTTTTTTCCCCCCCCCTTCTAACATGAATCTTTCTGCTTGCGTGGGTGTGCTTCTGATCTTGACAACAGTTTCTGGTCTTCACACACCAGCAGCCTGCCAAGCTTCATGAGCATTTTCGACACCATTGTGGATCTTTTCGGACTTTTGAGTAGTGGCACGTTCGGTTCTTCCACCACTCTTCTGCAGGCATTGACCAACACCAGGCCTGACGCGTATGGAGCTTTGCTGCGACAGGGCTCTGCTGCGCTCATCAACTCTTACAATTCTCCCTCTTTCGCTTACTCTCCTCAGCAAGTACGAGAGAGTTTCAATGCCGCTTTGTTCTCGGAGCCTGCAGCTGCAGTTCAGGCCGTCCGCTTCGAGAACGCCAACCGTGGCTACGTTCTCAGAGCGCCGTGAGCTGCGGCTGCTCCTCACTAGACAAAAGTTTGTGCAAATCTTCGCACATTATGTTCCTTGAAGAAATTTTAGCAAAGGTTCACACTTGTTTTTGCGCATGAGAATATGATCCATTGTTGCGTCGCAGCTGCTGCATTCCAGAAACTTTCTTCCGTAGTAATATTACTACTCTGCTCAACTACCACTATCCTTAATCCCTTTCTCCTCCTCCTCCAACTCCTTCTCCTCATATGAACATTCTGCAAAACTGTAAAGGATCTTTCCATTTCTGTTTGAATCAATGCATAATTTTCAATTCCTGTAGAATGAATATCCTTTCTTCTTCCATGCAAGAAAAAGAAGATTCTGCAAAACTGTAAAGTTCGGTCCTACAATGTTTCTGTTTGATTGAATGCATAATTTCTGATATCTGCAACAACAACAACAGCAACCCATGATGATTATGTTTCTTATTCTTGCAGAACAATTGTTGTTGAAGGAGCTCATGTAAAATAAATAATACCCTTTCTTCTTGCATGAATTTTTTTTCCTGAAAGTCGCAAAAAGTTTGCTCATTTCTGTTTGAATGAATGCATACTTTCAGATTGTTGCAACAAAACAACAATGTCAATATTGTCTTCATTCTTGGAGAATAGTTGTAGAACAAGATTGTACAAAAAATGAATGATAACAATTTACTCTTCGATTTCTTCTACTGTTGAATGAAATAACTTAAATAAATAACAATATGTGAAAATTTTCAAGTCTGCTGTATTAAGATATGATAAATCTACAGCAAACAGACTCTGCAATATTGCAGCTAGACGAAAAAGAAATTAAATTTTTTGCAATCTGAGAATTTTTCACAGTTTCACACCCATCTGAAAGAAATTCATTTCCTGGCAATAGCTTATGGAAAATACTATTGTGGTGTTTGCCACTTCCTCAACTCGGAACAAGTCTTTGATCATAAAGCACAATTGTGAAAAACTCTATTCTAGAATATATGAAATAAATCAGTTTCCAGTTACAATTTATTCATAATTCTCTACTTATGTTTACGTAGGGGTGTACTTGTTATGGAATACTTTAAAAGCAACTAGAGAATTACATGAAAACTATCCAAGCAATTAAATGGATTACTTAAGGGCTTACCTAGATACTGTGTAAACAATTGCCGAAGAATTTGCCTAAATTACAAGACTCATAAGAACTACTTTGGCAACTATCTAAGGCTTACCTAGTGAATCCAAAAAATACGCTGCAATACTTACTTAGGTTTTGGGCTATCCAAGGAATTATTGAAGGGATTTTGCACAGGTTATTTAAGAGCATAAGAATCAACATATGATATTACATATGCTCTACTCAAAGGGCCATTTAAGGGTATAAGCACCGACATATGAGATTACATATGCTCTACTTAAAGGGCCACCTAAGGAAACACCTCGAGGTCTACTTAGGTTATTGATACTTCAGGACTACTTTGGGGATTACTTAGTGTCTACCTAGAGAGCTACTTAGGGAAACACCTAAAGGCCTGCCTAGGTTATGGTATACCTAAAGGCTACTTAGGAGGTTACATAAAGCTTACTTGCAAAGCTAAGGATTTCCTAGTTATGAGGACAACTAAGAGTTACCTAGGGTTAATTCATAGTGCAAAAGGGGGCTACAAAAGGTTTACATAAGGGGCTATCTACTTTTGATTCATAATCCTTATGTAAACCTTATCTAGCTCCTTACCTAACCCCTTAAGTAGCCTTTAAATATCCCCTTAACTTAGGTAGATCCATGATTAGCCCTTATGTGGCATCATAAATGGTCCCTATGTAACCATTATCTTTAAAAACCCAATTTAGGTAGGGCTTTAGGTGGTCTTTAGGTAGTTTTAAAATAGCCTTGTAGATTATTTAGGTAGTCCTCCTTAAATAACCCCTACTTATCCCCTAACCTAGCAAATATTTTTTTACCCCTTAGTTAGGCCTTATGTATCTTTTTAAGTAGCCCCTAAGTATTTCCTAACCTAAATAGGCCCCTTGGTAACCCCTAGGTGAACATTAAATAGCCTTTAAACAAGTCCCTAGATAGGTTAAGAATAACCTCTAGGTATCCCCTAACCTAAGTCCCTTGATAGCCCTTATGTGAACTTTAGGTATTCCTTAAATAGGCCCTTAGGTAGGCCTTATATAACCCCCATGTAAACTTTTCATCATCCCTATCCTACATAGGTAGATAAGTAGTTATATAGGTAATTAAGTACCTCATGAATAGGTAGGTGGGTAGCTTGTAGATAGGTATGGAGTTAGGTAGGCCCTATTTTAGTTAGCCCCTTATGTAGGTAGTATCTTAATCTATGTGGCCATAACCCAAGTAGATTATAATCTACTTATAAAAGAAACCATGGTGATCACTTTTGGCAAGTTATCTTCACTTTTGAAAAGTGATCTTCATTTTGAAGGACTTTATGGATAATTCAAAAGGGCGGATGAGTGAGTTTGGTGAGTATCAAAGCTAGAGGCCCAAAGTAAGGATTACTTTAAACATAACTTTAATGAACACCATGTGTTTTGTATTGGTAATGAATGTATCAATGTACATTGCATTGTAATCATAGAATTTACTTCATATTCATGGGGAGAGCCATATTCTATCAAATTGCTTGTTACTTTTAAGCTACCTCCCCCTAGCCCGTCAAAAACTTAATTAATTACCTATGTAATTATGGCCATCGGGCAAAAGGTCACTAGTGTATGTAAGGTAGTTACACCCATCACCAGACACATGTTGATGACTAGTTGCGGCAAAATGTTTGACCTAGGCTACTCAATGTGCATTTTGCACCCTATGATCAAACATATGGTGGGAAAAATGTGTTTGGGCTTTCTAGAAACTCACGCTTGAACAAATTGTTTCGTGTTTGATCATGGAATAAATTTAAGGGAAATTTCGGGTGTTATTTGCATCCCACTCAAAACAAGGATGTGTTTGGTGATGGGAATTGTTCCTTGCACTTCTATAAAAAAATGATTGCCCAACCTTATAAACTAGGTGCTTGGTAAGAAAAAATTCCAAAACACTTCAAAGATTGTTTTTTGATAATTGGGGAAAGGAAATGCTTTGCCAAAACAATTTTACATTTTGACATAAGATACATTAATGACCTTAAAGAACATTCAACTTCCACCCATTGCAAGTGCATTGGACTCCCACCAAAACCATGCATTTCAATCACAAGTTAATTAGAAAAGTAACATCCACTTGAATAACCTCTCAAGTTTTCAAGATCCTCTATTGTTGCTTCAAGAATGTCAGAACATTTTAAGGTTGTATTAGATGAACTTTAATGTTTCCTAAAGCTTTTATGTTTTAAGGTTAAATTGTTGAAAGTGTGTGTAGTTGAAAGGAAAGAAAATTTGTAGTCAAGAAAAGGGGAAGGACAAGTCAAAGTAGAAGCCAACTCACAATATTGTGAAATACAAGTAAGTTTACTAGATCAACCAGTTGTAGAAATAGGAAGTTATGTAAATCAACTTTAGTAAGAGAAATATAACAAATACGTATATTAATTACCATTGGATCCAACCATTTGTAGTCCCAAGAGTAACAACGATTTCAAGTAGATTTGGTTATAGTAGATTTTTATGCATTATAGCCAATCAAAGTTTGTAGTTCACACTTTTGGCCTACACATCAATTGCAAATGTCAATTTATTGTGGGATGAATTTGCAACATTTTATGCAACAAGTTTTTTAATTGAAGTTTTGGAAAATCATGCACTTTTCAATTATCCAAACCTAATAGATTTTTAAAAGTCTTGGAACATTTATAAGAAGTTCATAATTATGTAGGTCTTGGTTGGACCACCCCAAGTTGTTGGAAGCTAAGGCTAGGAGATTGGGGGTTGTCATGATGTGTAATATAATTTGTAGGTGATGAAGTGGATTGGAAGAACAACCAACAATGGATAAAGAAAACATCCAACCTATAAATGCAGCACAAGCAAACAAATCAATAAGAATAAAAATGGTTCATGCCTTAACCTAATGAGGAAAATGGACAATTGAGGGTTTGAAAGAAGCCATGGATGCAATGGAAATAACTTTTTTGAGGAATACAACAAATAAGTTTTGGCACATGCCACTAACCTTTTTTTAGATCAATTGAATGGTAAGACAAGATTAGGGAAGGATAGGCCCACAAGTTTTGTTGATAGATGAAGAAAATAAAACACTTGTGGCTTGGGTTTTGGGTATGCAAGATTGTGAACTTTCCATCACCTTGCAATTATAGTTGAAAATAAAAGTGGTGGAGCTTATTCAAATTAGACCTAACCCCTTCAAAATTGGATTGGAAATAATTGATGGTATTGGTTTAAGCATTAATATCCAAAGCTTAATATTTGACTTGTAAAAGGATTTGAAATTGTAGGGCATGAGGTTTTTGACAAGTTGGTCATGTAGCTTGTTTTATATCAATCTTTAAACATTTTACATTCAAGACAAGTATAATGTTGATCATATATAAAATTCAAATAGGACATGGATTCAAGCAAGGGAAGTTTGAGGTGAAGGTTTTGGCAAAATAAAGCTCACAATAGGTTTATAACACCATTCCCAAATCTAGTATGGTTAATAGTAAATTGTGTTGTGAAACTAGTGGGGGGCTCCATGCTTGGACTTTTCATATTCAAGGGTGAAGGATTAGAGAAGATTACATCAAACATTGTAAATCAAAAACATGCTTGGTGATACAAACAAAAACATGGATGATATGTTTTCTATTTGAGGAATTTTTTTCCTTTTTAAGAGATCAATTCCAAGGGCATCTTTCAATCAATTTGGCATCTATTGGTTTTAAATGGACATGGTTCACATGTTATGTTAGAATCAATAAAAGAACCATAATAAACTAGGTGGGACATGGGGTAAAAGCACATTACACTAGACCAAAATTGGTAGCTCAAAGTCCATTTTCAGTGTCCAAATCTAGTGATTAAAAAAAAAAATTTAAATGTTGTTGAATTTAAATTCAATATCTAAATTGACTTTTTCAAAGCCATATTATTTAAGTTTTAAAAAAGGTTTAAAATATGGTGGTATGAATTTGAAATTTGAAAATTTTAAATCTTAAAAAATTTGAGAAACTTTTTCTTGCTTGATTTTTTCATCTTAAATGTTATGGTACTTCAATGTCTAGTGGTAAAAAGTTTTAGGCTTAGTTTCCAACTCCACTAAAAGAAAAAAAATCCATAATGATAGTTTTTTTGAAGTAGTTTGGATTGGGGACATTGGGTTTACCATCCTTTGTAAGGTCCACCTTGCATTGAACATTTATCCATTTGGTAAAAAAATTTGGGTTTGAAAGATTAGAATGTAGGCTTCAATTTTTCATTTCATTTTTGCTAAATTTTTCAAATAGATTTGCATACAATGCAACAATACTTGACTCACCAAAAAAAAACTGCCATTGTGACCTCCAAAAAAGTCCATTGTAGCATTTTTTGCCCTATGATCACCTTGCCTTCAACCTATAAATGTGAATTGTTATAGCCTTTCAAAATTGCTTTCAAGAAAACGAAAGACAATGTTATGGTTAAAAATAATCATTTATGAACCAAACGTATGCACATTCATTGGTTGGGTCGACCGGGTTCTAGATCAAACATTGTAAAAAAATCATGAACATGTTTAAATGCAACATGAATTTGACCATTCAATCCTAAGGCCATGGATCACAAGATAAGATTAAATGATGCATACGTAGCAAAACATGTTACCATTTCAAATGAAAACAATGATATATTTGATGGAGTAGCTAATGCAAATTAACATTGGAGCGAGGATGGACATGGAAGTTCCACAAGATGATGTAAAAACAAATCTTAGTCTACTAAGTAGGATTAGACATATTGAAGTATTATATTGAAATGCTTAAGAATCTAGATATTGATACAGAATAAATTCAACCTATCGCAATGACACATGTGTTTTTTTCAATTAAACCCAAAAATGATTATTGTTTTTTCATTATATTTATAACTATTTAGTCATATAAATCATTATGAAGTGGCAAAGGACATGAACATGCCACATGACGTCATGGTATTGCAACTATAATCAATATTATGACTTTTTGTTTTTTTGGGGTAAAATATCCCGTTATTTTTCAATTTGTGTTAATATATATTTGTGATCATATAAATTTATTTAGTTGAAAAGTACCATTAACCTTTGTAATTAACACCAATTCAATTTCACATGATGATGACATGCCATGCCATGCCATGCCATGTGGCAATAAGGTGTTGTGATTATTTAATCAACATCATGACTCATGGGTGCAACAAAACACAATACACGCAACTATTATATGAACATTGCAATTCTAGGTACTTCGTTATTAAATAGTAAATTAACACATGAAATCATAAGAAAAGTTACAAAACCCAAAAATGTGTTGATGTGCCCAATATAATTAAGAACAATTAGTTCCCATTGCACAATTAATAATAAATGCTTGCATTTTCAAATGAAAAAATATCAAATAGAAATTTGACACAGTGGTGCAATAGAAAACAATACATGAAATTATTAAATGAACATCACAATTGTTGATCCTTAGTTATCAATTAACACATGCCATCACAATAGCAGTTATAAAACCCAAAGATGCATTGTTGTGACCAATATAATGATGGCAAGTGCTAACAATAACTAATCCTTATTGCACAACTTGTAATGAATATTTGCATATCTAAATGAATAAATATTAGGTAAAACCTTGACACATGGGTGTAACGGAACACAATACATGCAATTATGAAATGAATGTTGGAACCATTGGTGGGCGAACCCATCCTTGGGTGGTACCATTAAAAACATCACCCTTTAAGTTTATTAAACCCATTCAATGTTTTAAAATTATTTGAAACACGTAAATAAATATTTTCATTAAAAACATTTTGTGGTACATTTGTTAAGTTGTATAGTTTTTGAAAATTTAAAAATATTAAAAATATTTTGTATTTTGATGTTTCTAATCATTGCATTTAGAAAAAAATTCAAGAATGTAATGTTATTTCTTTTCCTTGAAGGTTTTTGGTCATGAACATATGTTGGGTAGATGCAAGTTACAGCGGCTCAAAAGTGACACAAGTCCTAGTCCCAAAAGTCCATATAAATGGAAAAATTAACACTAAAATGAAAAAAAATGTTAAAAACCAACAGGTCCTATGTGGTGATTAATCAATTAATAAAGATAATACGAAAGGCTTCTCATTTAAAAAACTCTTTATTATACATGTTAAGGGGAAAAAAATATCAATCCAACAAAAGTTGACCAAGATTGGGACTTTTGAAAATATGGCCCAAATTTGATCACTCAAAAGTCCATAGTTATTTGTTCATTAAAGTTTTTATTGTAATTTTTTCAATTCATTTTTTCCCCCATCATGCATCATATATTGAGTCCCTATAAAAAATATTTGAAATGAAATCATAATAAAAAATGCATTTGAATGCTCACGTATAACCCAAATTATAGTCCATATGTTCACTTTAAAAAGTCCATTACTATATGATTAATGTATCTTTATTGAATTTTTCCCCTTAATAAATATTCTTATTCAAGTTAGCAATTTTAATCCATAAATTGTTTTGTCAAATTGATGATTTTATGATGCGTTTGTGGCATTTGAATAGAGTACACTCTACAAAAAGTCCATAAGGTTGCAAAAAGTGAGCCATCATAGTTTGCATCTACTTTGTTCGAAACATGTTTAGGGATTTTTTTTGCGAAATAAATTTTTAAGGTACTTTTGGAAATATTATATTTATTTTTTAATTATGTAGGTATGATTTAGTTATGAATTTTGAAAGTTCAGTAATGTGATTCTTAAAAAAACCATGACAATTAGGAATACAAATTTGCATCAATTTTTAATTTCTTTTATCCCAATAAAAATTCAAGAACATATTCTAGGGCATGCAATTGGTAAAAATAAGAATTTTTTTTTATAATTGTGAAATTTTTTAAAAAAAAGGCCTTAAAAAAATTATTTGACTAGTTTTAGTTCCTTAACCATTCTTTGACATGGTTCTTAATGGTACAACTCAAGGATGGGTTTGTTGAGGTCACTAGTTATCTATTGGTAGATTCACACATGGTATCATAGATATTACAAATGGGAATGTAATTTAAACAATCCCTAAGTAGGTCTTTAAGTAATATAAACAATCATAATTTGTAGTTTAGCCTAAATAGCTTTTAGGTAACCCTTAAATACCCTAGGTTACACCTAATTAACCTTTAGGTCACCTAGGTAACCTAGGCAACCTTTAAATAAACCCTTCTAGGTAAACCTCCATAAGTAGCCTAACTTAAAAGTTACCATGAAATAACCCCTAGGTAAATGTTTAAATAGCCTAAGTAACCTAGGGTAGGTTGAGTAATTCATTTAGGTAAATTAGAAAAAATGTTTATTAAAATGTGGTTATATTTTATGTTTCATTAAAAAATGAATATAATGGTAAGGACTTTGCCTTTCAATGTGAAGGCAAGAGGTTCAAACTTTTATTCTTGCAACTTATTTACCGTAGTCTAAAGTAGGTAGTTTACATGACTAATCTTGGTTAAGGTGTGTAGGCTATGCCACATAAGCTCTTTCTAACCCATGTCTTTAGCTTAGGTAGCATATGGTAACCTAATTAGCCTAGGTTTTGACATATAATCATATATATGTGATGTGTTTGGCATAGTGAATTGACCTAATCATCTACATACTTATTGACCCCTAACATTCAATAAAAAGTTGGCAAGTGGATTTTACATCTAATTCATTTTTGGTCATATGCAACTGATGATTGAACATGTGTGAATTATTTTTTAACACATCGCTTTTATAAGAAAACATTCTTTACAACATCTAGTCAAGAAAAACAATTAGGTTGACATGCCATCCACATCACTTTATACTTTACAAATCACACCATGGAAATTTATGACATGAAATTTCAATATTATCACAAAATAAGAAAAGGCTAATTGATAATACGACTACCCTTTGCAACTAGATGCCACATCATTGTCCCTTTACAACTAGGTGAGTGAAACAACATGGGTTTAATAATTCATAAGTTGTTAGTTGCAATATGTTCTTTGCAACTAATATTGAGTTGCAAAACGAAAAACGTGTTGTAGTGTATAAAATCTAATTTTGACCTATCAATAAAGCTAGATGGACCCACTTGTGAAATGTTGGAAATCTATAATTTTGGGAATGGAACTCAATTTCCTTTGTGTCTTGCCAATTTGATGTCCTTGCCAAATCTACTTGTAAAGAGACAAAGGGGGAAAAACCATTAGTATACTATAGATAATCACACGTAATGACGTCTGATGAATATTTAGAGATTTTATAGCAAAAAAGCATGGGCAAGGAGGTAGTAGAAATAATCAAGGAACAAAGAAAAAGGAGAAGAACATTAAGCAAATTGTTGATTCCCTCACCATGGTTGAAAGAACAATTCAAAGGTTAATGGAAAAAACATGTTAAATATATACTTTACCAACACTTGCTCTATAATTGTAGTAAAAGAAGTGAATGACAAATTTCATAATAAAATTGTTGCAAGTTTCAAAGCCCACCTTTTAGAGTTTAAAGGTGTCAACCTTGGGTTTACATCATAAGTTTAAAAAGTAGCTAGGGCAAAGCCAATGATTCAACAAAAATCCAAGGGCCATGTTGTTGGAAGGTTAGCATAGACCACCCATCCATGAACGATAGTAAAGTGAGAGTGTCCAAGATCAAGAGTGAGAGGTCCAAGATCAAGAAGAATACGATAATGAACCCAAAAAAAGTAGAACAACAAACATAAAAGAAGACCAAGACAATAATTTAGGAAGAAAAAAACAACAAACACCGTAAGAGGACCATGATTACAATGAGCTTGAGGGGGAGGGCAGTCCAGAATTAGAAGAGAGGATGACTCCGAGGATGAAAAGCATGATGAAGATAAGAAGCAACCCAAAACAAGAAGAAAAGCTTCAGATGATCAAGACCCTATTACAAAACCATGTCTTTTATGCCCCTAGCATTATAACTACAATGATTGACATGGCCAAGTTGACTAGTCCAAAATGACTGAAAGAATGTTTTCCGTTTCTTTTGCTGGTTACCCAACTAATATTTCCTTCCAAAACCATTGTTTGTAATTTAATTGAATCTCCAATGACAAAAACTACTCGAAATCCAATATTTCTTGCACCACCTCACCTCTAAAAAATTCCAAATTACCTTCATTAAATCCTACTCATCAAATGCTTTCCAACAATACCAAAGCACACCCAAATTCCTCTATGAATTTTAGTTTTGATTTAAATTAATTTATAGTGAAAAAATTGTTCAATATTCAATAACTACTGCACTGCCGTAGGTTGAAACATTATGAAACCAACTTGGTGCAGAGGGACTCATGGAGGGCTTTCCAATGGTACCAAGAGCACATTAAGAGATGCTGTGGTTTGAGACATATCACCATGACAAACAAACAAAACAAACAAACAACCTTCCTCAATAGATAGATGGCTGAACCATTTGTAGGCAACACAATAATATTTTTCACAGATCATCACAAATTGGTGCAGTTAGTTTTTGTTTTTCAAAGTTTTGCAGCTTGTTCAATGCATGGAACCCAAATTGAGCAAATTGAATGCGCCCCAACTGGTTTTCAAAAACTCAAAAAACTCCCAAGTGCATGTGAGGTTTCTACACTCTTGACACCTAACTAGCTAACAAACTGTTGGTTTTCTAATTCTGTCCCCCTTTGCTTTTCTTTGTTGCTGATCTCTGAAGAAAACTTAGGTGGCTCATGTAGTTTTCAAAGGACTTTATGATGTGCAACCCAAGCTTGAAGTTGCATCCTTCATGACATCAAGGAGGTGCAAGAATCTTTGACACAAAAAATGTGAAGTTTGGGAAACTAAGAGTAAAAGATGTTGAAGAAAATGGAATGATTGGTTTTTAGTAAGAATAATTGAGGGTTATGATTGCAGCAAGTAAGAACAATTGTCACAGGATAACAGAATGAGTCCCAACAGTCTTGTCAGAAGTTTCCATCCCCCTGAGATCAAAAGCACCACCACCCACCACAGCTACACTAGAACTGGCTAACCCACTTCCTAAAGTATTCATATTTGGAAATGGATTGTAGATGTGAGCTCTGCATCTGTTGGATCCATGATGAGGGAAAGGAAGTAGAGCAATTTTGTACATTACCTTAGTGAAAACCACACAGCTCTTGTCAGAACATCATTGTGTCATTGCTGGTCTCTGCCACTGTTCTCTACAAGAGTCGTCCTTGATAAGAGATAGAGCACAACACCCATCACAACTCAACAGGATGTCTTGGTGTGCTGTTCTTTCCAACTGTGTCAATGCAGATCCACAGTTCAGTCTTCCAGAGTCACAATCCACAGTTCATTTCCTTGTGATTCTTTGCTCTTGTGTGAAGAAGTGATTAAAAATCACATGCAGAACCTCTGTAATATTTTTCAGAATGGTCCCTGATCCCAGCTGATCCCTAGAAGAAGGGTCGTAGAATGATTCCTGTGCTGCACCCCACCTTGCAATTCTGAAACTTTCAGAAGCCTCCAGGCTTGCACATTCTGATGATTTGATGAGGCAGTGAACCTTCTTATTGCTACCTCACTGTTGCTGTTTTGACCATCATTGAACCCAAGTGTCATTGAATTGCAAGCAGTCTTATGCACCAAGTAATCCAAGATGTAGGGTCTTCCAAGTTCTTTCCAATCCTTCTGATTTCAAAGCTAGGAGGTTGAAGCTCAAATAATTTCTCAATCACAAGTTCCAAACCTCCACCAGGGTTTAGAGTTGGTTTCTGAAACCGAGTTGGCCAGGATTTCTACCAGGTCAGCTCTAAGAAATGGTGGCAGTGGTACTTTTGGGAAAATGGGTTTGCCTCACAAGCCCCCTAGTCATGAACTGCTGTGCAAATGAATGTCCAACAATGCTATGACACTCCCTCATGAGCCATGTTGTGCAATTCCCGCTACATCCCCCTGAAGTAAGCCATTACAGATCTGCTCTGCAACATCACGCACTGCACCAGGACCATGTGGGATGAACACAGCTGTGTTTCTGGAGTTGGAGCCAATTTCCTTCAGTGTGTCAAAGTACTGTGTCACCAACACCATATCCATAACCTCCTTAAGAGATGTCCCAGGAACATTGTTTGCAAAGGCTAGAACACTTTCTTGTAAGCCATCAACAATTGCCTGGCGTTGTCATGCAACACCCACACCCGAAAGATACCTGGCCTCTGCCTCTCCCTCTGCTTGCTTCACTTGAAGAATCCTCCCTCCCTCTGCCTTCTCATTTGTAGCTGCCCTCATTCTTGCAGCTGCAGTTAAACAGACATTAACAAAGAAGTGCAATATGTTTGTCTCTGATCAATATAACCTTATTTCATCTGGATCACACTAGAAACATTGCTGCAGAGACAAGAATTGTGAAATGCAATCTCATTACAAATCAAAGGATTGGAAATCACCAGGAAAAAAAGAGAGGTTCCGAGCAAGAGGCTGGCAGAGACAATGAAGAAGACTTCCGAGTGGCAGGAGGAGGAGGAGGAGGAGGAACAAACAAAAACAACAAAAAAGCAAGAGGGCAGGCGGCGGAAGCAAGCAAGCAAGCAACCTACCTCCCGGGGGAAGGTGGGGCGGTTGATGTGCAGTAGAAGATTCTGCCGTGAAGAAGCAGGAGAGGAGAGCACAAACCCTACTGCTGCCTCTTCACTAGGGAACGGAATGGCAGTTGCACTCTCGCCGCTTCATGGTTCCATTCCACTCTCCCCTCTCTGGAGCATTACGGGATCAGTCATAAAACTGGTTGTCGCAAAGGGAAAGAGCAACAACATTCCTGCCATGAATTTCTCTCTACACGTTCTTCTTCTTCTTCTTCTTCTTCTTCTTCTGCTTCTTCATGTTCTTGGTAACAACAGCAATCACAGCAATCACAGCAATCTGCATCACCAGTTCAGATCAAAGAATTTTGCAGAATGACCCAATTCAAGCACCTTCTGCTGCTGCTGCTGATGATCATCCCTCCTCCTCCTCCCTCATCAAATTTGCTGCAACTTCACAAACCTCTCTCCTGGCTTAGATCTCTTGTTTGCACTACCATCACCTTGGCACATTCTGGTCATTATAATCATCATCGGAAGATTGTGCCATACAATATAACAGTAGGTGTCAAACCTGTGCTTATCTTGGCCATTATTATGTCATCATAATAATCATCATCAAAAGATTATGTCATATAATATTCTACTGGGTGTCAAACCTGGGCTTGCTTGCTTATCTTGGTCATTATTACATGCTCATAATCATCAGCATCAGAAGATTATGTGATGTAATAGTCAAACCTAAATGGCAAATGCCATCCTCCAAGTTGACATTAGAGCATTGAAATTAAAGGGAAGATGATTGTTGATTCCTTTTGAAATTAAGGTTGATCATAATAATAAGTGATGATTTCAAACACGGAAGAAAAAAGGTTTGACACTCACTAATGACAATGGTCAAGAAATTGACACAACTGATCTTAATGAGAATCTCCACAATCTACTAACTAAGTGTTGAAAATCCCGACAAGCTCTATTAAACAAAGCATCCAGCAAAGGGGGAAATGAAGAACAATGAGAGAGGACTGAGGGCGACTTTAGATGAGGGTCCAAGGTCCAGAGACCACTGAATTCAAGCAATCTTATTGGTCAAAAGCTTTAAATTGGTCCCAAGGCCTTTAGATGAGGGTCCAAGATCAAAAAGTGGCAAATTGAGGCTAAACCTACATGGCACCTGTTTTGGATGGAAAATCAATTGGTTTGGACCAAAAAACCCAGTGCTAAAAGGAGAGCTCCTGATTTGGAGAAGCAAGAATCAGGCTAGGGACCAAGGTACAGTCCAACTCAAGGATTCAATTTGCTTCAAATCAGTCCAAATTGGTTCCTAGGAAATTGGACCCTGGACCCTCGTCTAAAGTGGGCCTAAGTCTGAGCCTGAAGTAAAAAAAATTCCAAAGCAGGTCACAAAGGGGCAAAGGAACAAATTATGTTTCACCTTGGCCTGATGATTCCGTAACCCTTTGCTACTTTGAATGAAGATTTCATAATTGCTCTTTGCCTGGATGAAAACCAGGCATCTCGGATCTCGTGTGGAATTGTTATGTCCAGTAACTAGCTTGAGTGCATTGGTTAATGTGAAGAGTTGAGGTGCTAATTGTATGGCTTGACTCCACATAGTAATCGACATGATTGAGCCGGTTACCTAGTCCATAACCAATAGTAATGAAAATTGAGAACCCTCTTTTCATCCATGAAGAAAATGACTTTGACATTCTCATCCAAGAAATGAAGGGTTAAGAAATTTTTGGGCTTAAGAGAGCTAATGTGTTGGTACCTTGTGCTAACTAGGTAGGTTAGCTACTGAAATGAAGGTTGAATATAACTCATGACCTATACCCAATTATCATATCATGAAGATTCTCATTATAACTAGTTATGTCATTTTTTTGACCATTGTTATTTAAATGGCATAATCTTTTGATGGTGATCATACATGCTTAGTAATGACCAAAATTTGTCTATTGAATGTAATTTTTGTCCATTGAATTTGCAAACCTTGGAACTTAGTGTCATGGAATGGCCTTGTCTTTTTGCCTATCATCTGATGGGTGCATCACCTAGTATCTCACCCGAAGGGGTTTGGTACAACCTCACCCAACATGATGGGCATGTGTTTGACCATTCCATATACATTACTTATGAAGAGTGTGCGATTTTCTCGCACAAAAATGTCACAGCTCATGACGTGTGTGAGATAAACTTTGTGGTTTCATGCATTCTAATGTACAATACGTGGTGTTTATTGTGGCATACATTACATTAAAATGGCAAGTTTACATTAGGGTTAGCATAATGTTGTATGTGCCAGTTGTAGGTATATTTACTCGGAAAATCAAGTTATTTTTTAGCGGTTTCCATCACTAGAAGCAAGAAAAAGTAGGAAAAAATTGCCAGATTGCTATATTTAGTTCCATTAAGTAGCCAGAAATATAGAAGGAGGATTAGAAGTTTGTGCTTCAAACCTGGAATATAGCCAAATTTGGCTAAATCTTTGTAGGGATTGTCACCACTTTTTCTACAAATTCCTAAGGATGATTGTCACTGTGGTTATGTAACAAAAATTCCTTCAAAAAAAACACTGATACCCATCAACAAAGTATCATTACTACTTATCGGCTTTCATACCATATCCACTTTGACTGATATTTGGCACTTCTTTGTGGAATATTTATTTATTTATTTATTTGAGAAAGTCTAACAGTATAAAATTTAATTTTCCAGAATTTCAACAGTAGAGGAATAGGTATGTAAAAGTAAACCTTCCTTGTACGGTGTAAATTTACAATAAAATCCCAATGGAGTTCAATTTTCAACAATTTTGACAAATATAAATGATGATTTTTCCTTTTTTTTTGGGGGCTAAATCTTTTGTGAATTATTTTGTGCTGAACATCAGTTGTAGGTATGGTAATCATCAATGGGACTACCATGTCATCACCTTCATGCCATCATCAAAACATCATTTATGCATCGATTTGTCCCCCATTAAATTGGACTCTCTCCCACCTTAGTCACTGACATCAATAAGGGTATCATACCATTACCTTCATTGTGGATATCAATAGGATCCACTACTAGCTAGATTTGAAGCTTGGGGGCAACTCATCCAAGAGTAGAGATTACCAACATTGTCCACTAGATGACTTAAGTTGTTGATGCCTTGGTAGGAGATCATCTGTACACACACACACACACACACACAAGGCTGAATATTAAAGGCAATGCTAGCGGTTACTATTGCCCCAAGCTAATGGATGTGCATGTGTAGATTTTGGGTGCACCCATCTAATTGATGGGTTGTTTTGAAGTCTACCCATCTACCTGTTTTAGTGATGGTGGAGCAGCCCAATCAATAATAACTGCAAGACTTAAAAACACTCATTGTTGTTGTTTGTGTGTGTGTGTGTGTGTGTGTGTCCTCATTTGGCAGCTTGGCTTCACATGTTGTCAACTTTGGCAATTAAAGTTGAACCATGTGCTTTATGTTCTTACTATGTCCTTCTACAAAACATCAAAATGATTTCCTCATCTATACTACCATTTTATTTGAAGAAGAACATGTCCAAATTACTGACTTGCTCTCAGAGTTTCAAGCTTCAGATCTTTGATAGTTTAACACCTAAGAGTCAAAGAAATTTCAACACCCAATTTATATTGTCTCTCTGAAAATTTAAGTTAAAAAAAAAACCCAATTTAATCTACACTCGTCATCCATGAATGAGATTACAAAATCAGTTGTTGGATTCAAAGTTTACACATTCACAAAAAAAAAACCTTTGACACAGAGTAAAAAGTTATGTATATACTATTTGGTTGCAGGATTGCAGATCCCCCACTTCTGCAACAAGCTCATCATTTGGGGTGTGGGTGGTGGTGGTGGGCAAGGGGGCTGCTGGCAGCAGCTGCCACCCCCAACATTGCCAGCTATATATGTGTTTGCTTTTCTGCTGCGGGATCACAAGTCTGGATACACCAAGTCAGTCGAAGTACTTGCACAGCAATTAGATCACACTTTTGTATGTGGGTAACTTTTTTATTGCAGGCCTTGTTAGAGGAGAAGAGCGATTGATTGATTGATGTCAACCCAGTTGTTGTGGGTTGTTCATAATTGAGTCATAACGGGGACTTCCTCCTCCTCCAGTGGGGTTCACGCTTTGTTCTGGCCACAATTCAGCAGCACCTGAGCTTGTTGTTGTTGTTTGTTGTCATGCATGAGTTGACTGCCAGGTGCGAGCAGCTAACCTCAATTGCCAACTGTGTTTTTGTTGCTTGCTGTATAGCATCAAATGCAACACACAGTCTTTGATCGAATCCAAAGTCAAGTAAGTACTTACAATTCACATGAGCACAAAATCCATCACACTTTCTATATGGCAAATTGGGGGAGCTCTACGAAGAATCCGTACTTCTTCTATTTGCTCCCTATGTTTTACTTATGGTGTGTACAGTTGGGAGACACGGATCTTGCTTGCAGAGAACAAAAAGCTGTGATTATTTGAGTACTTGATAGCACAGAGTTTTTGTTTTGGGTGAAATTTTTTGGTCACTTGGTGACAAAAAATAAATTTAAGTCGGGTGCAACTCAGACACAGGATTTTTGTGAAAAGAACATTGTGCTAAAGTTGCAAGATTTGGAGGAAGTTCTTTTGGGAAACTGGCATTTTTTTATAAAAAAAATTGTTCGACCAGGTCACCAAAATATAACAGGATTCTTAAGATTTTCTACTATCCTCTCTTACCCACAACCCAAATTTGGCTGATTCCTCTTGTGGATGATTTGCCTTTGTGGCTACTCAACAAAAAATTGAAAGGAAAAAAAAAAAAAAAACCAAAACCAAAACCAAAACCTGCTTGAGAGCATTTTATTTTTCTTTTTTTGGGTGGGCCTATAATACAATCAAGAAGAAATTGCAATCAATCGATCATTCAATGAGATCTGCATCCTCAAACTTTCTCCAGAAACATGGGTTCTTCATCTTGTCCATAAAAAAGTTTAGCCAAATTTGGCTATAAATGAATTATGAAAATCTTTAAAAATCTAAGTATCTTTCTATATTTTTGGTTACCTTGCTGCAATGTGATATGAAAATTTGGTGATTTTGCTGAGGTTTTTTCTCTCTAAATATGGCGATCAAAAGCTCGGAAAACTAACCCTTTTATTGTGTGATTTTTTTTTCACCCTTAAAAATTTGGTTTAACGTGTTAACATAGATGTGGCTCTACTCATGTGGTTTCAATGGGAGAGATCTACATCTCTTTGGGAATTTATTTTTTATCCTATATCGTAGAGATTTGAATTTATGGAAATTGATAACTTGTAGCAAATTGAATTATTTGCGAATTGTGAGTTACAATTTGTGTCACACTCATTGAAACGCTTGCCAAATTGAAAAAAAATCTTTAATTTCATAGGTACACAAGGAAGGTTAGATATATCTCAATGGTATTTCAAAGATGACATTTTCCCATAGGATGAAACATGGGATGAAATGTGGGGCTTAATAAAAAAATATCAATCAATGATGAAACAACTAAAACATCCAAAATCAGGATGAAATATGCATTCAATAAAATTATCAAATAGTGATGAAATGAGAAAAAGACCCAACGAGTCTCTTTTTTGGGCACAACTTTTTGTCACATGGAAAAAAAAATCCGCAATTCATATAAAGGATTTTTGTGAAAAAGAAGTGCCAAAGTTGCTAAATTTCAAGGTTGACATATTTAGACAATAGGTTCCAGCAGGTCACCAGGATTCTTGAATTTGTCTACTTTAGCCAAATTTGGCTAATTCCTCTTATGAATACATCATAAAACTGAAAAGAAAATTTATAAATAAATAAATAAAGAAACAAACAAACAAACAAAC
>Ga0116231_10007230_pt1 | contig 20514 bp, 25 predicted proteins | sample S1TSphgellanicum_2_FD_89695 | JGI IMG/M metagenome (GOLD analysis project Ga0116231, IMG submission 89695) | Host-associated microbial communities from peat moss isolated from Minnesota, USA - S1T2_Fd - Sphagnum magellanicum MG | ecosystem: Host-associated > Plants > Peat moss > Unclassified...
GAAATTTAATTATGTGAGTAACAATCCATTTTAATCTTAAAAAAATTTCAAAATTAAAAACCATCATTTTAGGTAGTTTAAAAAAAAAAAAAAAAAAAACCAAAGTTCACGTTATTTCAAAAGTCTTAAAGAACTACTAGGTTTCATGAAAGAACCACAAAAGAATTGGCAAGTTTATTGACAACTATTTGACATTTTCAAAAATAAAATAAAATGGTGGTTATATCTTAAATCTAGGCATGAATATAAAGCTAGCAATCAAGGCAAAGGTAAGGCAAAGCCTTGTCAAAATAAAACCTTGCAAATCTTCTAAACAAATAACCAGTTTTAATGAAACCAAATTTAATTTTGTTCATTTTATGGACAAAACAAATTTGTCCTTGTTTATGTGTTAGAAACTACCTCTTGTTTTTCTTTTATTATTCATTGGAATGTGTTACAATTCATGGAGGTTGTGATAACAATGGCGTTGATTTATGAAAAAACGATGTTTTTGGGATTCGTTTTGTTGGTTTTCTCCTTTGTGCATGGTTGTAGTTGGTGTTGGTGATGGAATGAGGCTAGTGGACAATGGGAATAAAAAGTTAATCTTTGAAAAATTGAATACCCAATCTACAATTTTGTTCTTTTTAACAAGATTTATGCTTTTGCATTGATGGTGATTTATGTGGTAGCCACATTGAAGAGAAGAATGCCCTTGGTGTGAAATGTCATGTACTTGAATGTTGATCTTTTTTATATTTGTTGTGTAGGAAATTCAATGATTAGGTAGATGGAGTTGGAAAAATCCTTATCAACATAAATGAAACTAATGAAAATATTTAGTGGATCAAATTTGGGCTGATCTGTTTGTGACATTTGTTGTCCAAGTCAAGTATGTTTCATTGTCTATTTGAATTACAATTATGTGTAAGAAAGGTTGGCCATTGGGGAAGTATTGGAAACGTAAGAAAGATCAATTTTTGGAATTATTGGTTGTTTGGGGCTTTATGTTTGTTAATTATGTTTCCCTAATTATGATTACAAAAGAGTCAAAATGGATTGAAAGTGTGTTTGTAGGCAGGATGGGGATTTTATGTTGAGGTGTGAGTATTGTCTATCTTTTATGCCACATTGGAAAATCATGATAGTCTATTGAAAGGAGATTCAGAAGGCTCTGATCCATCTTATGCCATTAGCTTAAGGTCTACAACCAAGTTAGATTGGGTTGGAACACAAATTTATGAAGAAATTTGGAACAATGTTATAATTATTGAATTATTTTCATAGGCAACTTTCTATTAGTTTTACAAGTGTTTATGATGAATTTTGATATAGGTGTTATGCTCCTATTTTTGGTTATAATATTCCTTCACCCAATATGATCATTTAACACCATAATAAAATAACATTGTATGTGTGTGGAAATGATATGAAAAAAATTGAAGTCTCATCCAATAGGGAAGCAAAAACCCTAAAGCCTTCCAATAGGGAAGCAAAATCCTTCTCACTTATATTCCAACAAAAAAAGAAAGTATCTAAATTGTGTTTTTTAGCAATTGCGCAATACATATTTGTGAGCCATGGATTGCGTATGTTAAACTTCTTCATAAATATGACCACACCCAATGTTAATTCTAGTGTTAGGTTAGTGTTTAAAGTGCTAAAATTAAAGATCAATTCATATTTAAATGTTAACTAACATTAAATCTTAAGTGGCATGTGACATAACCTGGATGACAAGATGATGTTAATAACCATTGTTAATTAACACTATATGTTTCTAAAGAATAACCTCAAAGCAAAACATCAATGCTAATTAAAGTTTTAAAACTGACAAATTAACTTAATGTTAGTTATCATCAAACATCATAGGTGGACATGTTTAAAAAACAACATTAATGGTGACTTGTAGTGTTAGAAATTGGGGACGTATAATTGAGGACACTTTATTGATGTGAGGGTGATGTTATTTGCAAGCCCTAAACATCAAGTGTGGCCATACATTAAGGTCATCCATTCCAATACTACTAAGGGGGAAAGTGGGCTTAACTTGAGAAATTCTTAAATGGGGCCTTGCTTAAAAGTTAGTTTTAATCTTTAATTAGTTTTTATTGATAATGATTAGTCTATGTGCAATAGTGTCTTTTGCTCCATTGGTCCAAAACATGCACACCATGTTGTTGAGAGTTTGCCCTTGGTAGCAGGTATGGAGCAAAGGGCCCATGGTTTGGGAGTTTTATGGAGTGGTCACATCCAACCAAAACAAACAAGGGGTGTGTCACATTGTGGCCTTGCCATTTCCATTAAAATGTATCTTAAGGCAAAAGAAGAATTATGAAAACTCAAATATTTCACCATGCAAAAAATATAATCTTCAAAAAATCCTCTAAAAGAAACCAAAATCCTTGAAGATATTATAATTCTATTATAACTAATCTCAAGTTTCAACACAACCCAAAATATCATCTTTCAAAAATCCTCATGTGAAAATAGACCTATTATTATTACCTAGGGGCCAAATCCCTTTAAGCTACTATACTCTATAATGAATCTAAACACGATATCCTTGCCTTGGTAGGCAAGACCAGCAAACAAACACCTATCTTAATATATAGATATTTATACATACAATGGAACAAGATACATAGGGTTTAGGGTTTATCTATACAAGGTAAGTAGAGCACAAAGTGTATTCATCTAAACATGCATGTGAAATGAATGAAACAATCAGCAATGAAGAGCAAACACACAAATACTGATCATCACAGCTGATTTCACAAGAAACCAAATGTTTTGCACTCAAGAGAAGTTCAATCCTAAATTGGTGAAAACCAAGGAAAAAGCTCGGAAGTAGTAGTAGTAGTACTTCTTCACATCTTGATCTTGATGCATGTGCTGCTGGTAAAGACAAGCAAGCACTGATAGGAAATTTGTCTCACTCAAAGTTTAGCATTGAGGTTTAGCCTAATTATTCCTTAAGCGCAAATTAACCCAATTGTGATTATTCAAATCAACACATCCCAAATCAATAAACAAAGGAAGCACAAATCGGAAAACCGTTGAAAATAGATTCATTACTGTTGAAGAATATGAATTTTATGTATCAGGATTTGGTTGGTTGGTTGGTTGTGTGGGGTTTGATTTTCAGAACTGAGCTCCTTCATAAGTCTGTCCGAAACTCCAGGTAGCAGGTGCTGCATTCACGGAGGTTACAGAGTTGCCATCACTAGTAGTGACAAGGAAGGAGATGGATTGTCCCACAAAATCCTGGTTGCATTGCCAGTTCTGACCCCAGTTTCGGGACATTGGGATCCAGTTTGCCATGTTGGATCCTTTCATGGAGACTGCACACACATCTCCAGAGCCACCCACGTTGCTCACCAGCACCAAATTGAAGTAAGGATTGCCATTGATGGTGAACCTAATCCCTCCACTTCTTGTGCAATCCACCCTACCGTGAGAGATCACCACCCACCCATACACCCAAACACCCCAAAAGAAATGCCAAGCACCCATCAGAAATTGAAGCCTTCAAAAGTGCAAGAACCTGAAGAGAGATTTTGGACAATCAGGAGTACCTACTGACTGAAAAGGATAAAAATCTTCAAGCTCAGGTGAGAAAGGAATTTGTAAAGTTTTTTTTTTTACTTACTTGCGGTAGAGGACTGGAACAATGCCAGCTTGATACTCAGCAATTTGAAGGAAAGCAGGTTGGGCCATGTCAAAATGGTTGAGAGGAGGGTTGCACCAGCCACCATTATCATTGGGTTCAGAGGGATTGGGAGGACAGAAGTTGGTTGCTGTGACTAAGATGGAGGGGTTTCCGGATAAGCACCACTGGACAGCATTACACTTGATTTCATAGCAAGCTCCACAGCTAAGCCCATCGTTGAACATTGCGGTGCTCAGTGCCACTGTATTGGTGCCATAGCCCTCACTATAGACATTTGTATATCCACATGCTCCAGCTGCCACAAAAATTTCCAAAACTCCACAAATTCTGAGTTCCTCAACTCCCCAAGTTCTCCTATCCAAGGAATCCATCTGACTGCACACCGCATCTCACCACATAAAATGGAACCCAACAAAAAAGAGGGGAAAAAAAAGTTCAAAAGAGAAAGAGAGTCATTTATTACCCATTGTGCCTTCAGCATTTGCTCCTCCATAGAAAGTTGCATGTGCAGCAGACCATGCTGCAGCTGTAGAAGCTAAAGCTAAGCTCTCTGGTTTCTTCAAGCTGTTGTGGGAATATGCTTCTTGGCTGTTATATCCACTATAAACTCCATAGTAGCTGGAGCCACCAGCACCACCCATGGGCCTGCTGCTGCTGGTGGGATTTTGGTTTCTAGAGTAGAAATCTGCTGTGGATTCATAATTTCCAAGTTGAGGAAGAACTTCATCAAATTGGGTGTTGACAGAAGAAGAAGAAGAAGACGAAGACACATCAAGCTCATCTGTGTTTGCAAAACTGAATTTGAAATCTTTGTCTTCTTCCTCCATGGATTCTTCAGGTGAGATAGAATGTCCTTCTGCTGAATGACATGCAGCTATGTACAGCATTACAATAGCTGCCAGTGACACCAGTGCCAGAACTCCAGCTGCCATCTTTGGTCCCCTGTTGCAATTTGGTTATCATAACATGAGTTTCATAGCCAGCTAGCTACATGTAAGCTTGAAAGCAAATTCCAAAAGTTTCATTTTGCAACAAACAACCAAGTCTCCAAAATCTTTCATGTTTCAGAAAAAAAAGGCAGAAAAATGTAAATGCTGCAACAAATCAAAACTCTACTTGAAACTCAGCCAAATCAAATCACCCAATGAAGGTCGGTGCTGAATTTCAGTATCTGGGTTTGCTGCAAAAAAAAAAAAGCATGCTTCCTCATGAAAGATGCCTGCCAACTTTGCCCAAATCCCCAGAATCTTCCCCCCCACAAAAAAAAAAGAAAAAAGAAAGAACCATCAGGAAAAATAAAAACCGATCACAAAAGAAACATGCTATCAAAACACTGAAAGTTAATACTACTACTACTGGCAATAGTGAGCATGGACATGAACCTTCTTCAAACTGTCTGCAACTTCACTCAGCAGCAGCAGCAGCAGCAGCAGCAGCAGCTCCTCCAGAGTCACAACCAAAAGGGGGTTATTTGAATTCAGTAACAGATCAATCTCCTCCCACACTTTGTACAGATTCAGTTGAAGACAGAAAACAAAAACCAAACAGCAAACAGCAGCAGCTAACTTACTTGCACCACAACAACAACAGCAACAAAACAGAAACAACCAAATTCTTCACTAGTGTACCAAAGCATGATCAGAACTAGAATTGATGAAAGTCCATACTCAATATGAAATCCAGGTGATGCATCACAAGGGGGGGAAAACGATGGAGATGGGATTTGTGTTGATGAATGAAGGAATGAATGAGTTGATCTGATTTGAAGATGGAGAATGGGAACTTTGTGTTGATGAATGAATTTGGGTGTATGATTAGATTTGAGGATGGAGAATAGAATTTGTGTTGATGACTGAAGGAATTGGGTACATGATCAGATTTGAGGATGGAGAATGGAATCTGTGCTGATGAATAAATGAATTGGGGTATGTTCAGATTTGAAGATGGAGATGGAATTTGTGTTGATGAATAAAAGAATTGGGTATGTTCAGGTTTGAAGATGGAGATGGAATTTGTGTCAATAGATAGATGAATGAATGAGTGAATTGGGTAATATGATCGGATTTGAAAAACTAGAGGGGAGAATCATTGATGAGAGAATAGCAATCTGAGAGAGAAATCAGCTGCACACCCACTTACTCTGTTGTTAATGCAACCACGTCCAGAGCACTAAAGAACCCCCTCCCCACCCATCTCCTCCAGAACCGCGGAAATGCACATCAATTATTAGGTTGCTTGATTTTCTCACTCTTCAAATGAAAAAAAAGTCATTGCAATTAATAATTGCTACTCTCGTTACCTCATCACTCCCCCAGAGTCCAGACTCCTCCACTCCCTTGTCCCTTCCTCTCCCTCCAATCCCAAATTCTTCCCTCTTAATTTGTTTTTCTAATGATAGAAATCCTCTGTTTTCATTTATTTTTAAAAATTGTGTTGGGCACTCGTGTCCTGCACTAGGATAGCATCAAAACTGATGCCACCATTTAATTCATTGCTTCTGTTGAGTGTGTGAGTGATCTGCATTGTGATCTGCATAACCTAGTTGTTGTTCTCTCATCAATCCCACTCCCACTCACAAAGGAAAGCACCTGGGCAGCAAATTTTAGTGCATTTGCAGGTAATGTCATAGAGTGTAAAAATTTGTGTGTTTTTTCTTGTAGTCTCTAACGCATATCATGGAAAAAATGAAAATAAGAATTTTCTGTTGCGGCACATTATATACAGGAGATGGGCCTGAGTACAAGCCCTTTCGTGATTTGAGATCTGTGCCCGAGGCCCGTAGGCCAAATGAACAGGTCGAAAATAATGAAAGGCCCTTTACTCAGGTCCTTTTCCTACGTAAAGCAGAGCTGGGATTTTTCCACGTTTTAGAAATAGTGACAGGCTGGTTGGTACCTTCCGATGGTCAGAAGATCCCAGTGTAGCCTAGCTGGTACCTTCCACCGCAGAAGGTCCCTGCTTGCTAAAAACAGGTTTCTTCAGGCAGGTAGTGAGGGAGCTGAAAATACAAAGGAAAAATCCAGGCAGTGCTTTGCGTCAGGTAAACGCCCTTGAGCAAGGTGTTCCTGAAATAAGTGCACCCCTTAGCTCTACCTGGGGGGCTCTGATTTTGGGAATGCCGCCCAGCTCCTTGGGTGTTACCCGACATGTAAGGACTAAAGGACCTCGGACTCTTTTTTTTTTGGGGCGGATGCACAAGCCCTCCTTAGAACCCTATTTGTGACCCCCCAAGGTGAGGTTTAGGGTTTGGTAACACCTAAACCCTATTAGTTTGGTATTTAGAAAGGTTCTAAAAGCCTCTCTCCATTTAATGCTAAATCCCTCTTCGGATGCTAGCCAAATGACACAACATCTGAAATTCAACCTTGGCTTGGGTGGACCCTTATTTTTGGAACACCCTATACATTAAGAACTTGGGGAAAATTTTGTAATTGTATTTGGAAGGCCACATGATATCTCTCAATATCCATCCTAAAAAAGGGAAGGGATCCTACACCTACTACTCTCTTTAAGAGTGGGAGGGATTTAAGTGTAGGGTAAAGCCCTAAGGAAAGGTCGTTCCCAAAACGCCCGGCCAGACTTGGACGAGCCTATCCCATGTCATGCCCGAGACTAGGACAAGTTGGAGTTTAATTTTTCTCATTACCTTTGATTCCAATTTCTGAAAATTTGGGAATTGTAAACCCCTCTTAGAATTTTTTTTTTGTAGTGTAAATTGAGTGCATGTTATTATAGTGCACATTTTTTTTATTCCTCTGCCCTAAGAGGGGCAATTCTACTTTCCATGGTGGGCTTTACGAAAAATATATAGTCCCCCATTTCTAAAGGTTGCATCAAATTTTTACACTACATGTTTACAATTTTCATTGGTGATTATTTGCCAAATACCCAGTTTGGTATTAGCTGTGGGGTTTTTTTTGTCAAATCCTAATTTAGGTTCAATTTAAGGAATGTTTAGGGTTTTATTCTCCAATGAATTGCTAGTTCTTTAAATCAAAAGATAGTTTTAAAAATTTAACAAATAAAATCATATAGTACCCAAAAAAAATTAAAATGGTAATTTATATTCTATATTATTCATTGTAGAAACAAAGATAAAACAAAATGAGATCAAATGGAGTCTCATATAAGAAATTGGAATTTGGATTATATCACAAGTTGGAATTAGTGGACATTTTCGTTTGGAACTATTATCACAAATATATTGGTGCTAAATGAAAGAAACAAGGTTTCATGAATTAGAACGTTTGTTGGTTGTCATATAGGGTTATGTAGCCTAGGAAAGGCATGTGATTATAAAGCATAATTTTCAATTAAATCATTCTTAGCACATAGGTAGATTGCACAACTAATTGCTCACACAATGTTCACATATCATACAAAACATTTTAACAATATAATAGATGAAACTTACATGATTTTGGGTTAGGATCACCCATGCATTTAAAACTTGATTTTTTTTTTGGTGAGTTACACTCAATGGGGAGTTCATTGTATGCATCTAAAGACCTTGTTCAATGGCAATTGTTCATAAAAAAACATTGTATGTTTTATTCTTATGAACATTTCCATAATAAAAATGGCACACAAGTTTATTTTGGCATAAATTCATTACACAAAAGGTTTAACACATGGCTTAACCTAAAAAATCTAAAAAATAAAATTATGAAAGGGAGAATATGAACTTGAACTTCCACCCACAACCCCTTATATATTTGGAAAAAAGGGATGAATTATTATTCCCACAGATGCTTGTATTGAACATTCTCATTCATCAACTACAAGTCAATAATATTATGTCACATACTAACATTTCAGAATTACCATCCTTCTATGGATGAATTATTATATTATTTGAAACTTATTTCTAAGGATCAAGTCAAATTCACCTAATTGATTTTCAATTATGTTTAACCCAAAATATTTACTAAATAATTCATGAATCCAAGCCTTTGTTTTTAGAAAAACAATTGTGACATTGCCACATTGGTGATCATCCATGAGGAGATTTAACCACATTTGGCTATATATTAGCTACAAAAATAAGTATTTTAAAAAAAAAAATCTCCATGCCATTGAGCAATGTGTAGAAACATGGTGATTCAAAAAAAAAAAAACCAATTTTTTGCAATTAAGAAAATTGACATAATATTTTTTTGGGAATTGTTTTTCACAAAATGGCAAAATTTTGCCCAAAAAAATGCTAGTATAAAATTACATCAGTAGTCAAAAAATTCTCAAGGTAGGGCTCATAAGTTTTATTATTTATTTCCCATACTTATCCATCCTTTTACCCTTAGGCAATAATATTAAAATTTAAAATTCTTAACCCATAATAACGCATCTTGATGTTATAGGTCCAAGTTTTAGCAATTTTGATTCACAATTTGAACCATACCCAACATTTTTATCATATGCCCTTGAAGATAATCCCACATATTTGAACCTTCAACTAAAGAAAAAAAAAATGAATGTCAAATACTCAACTCTATCAAAATCCAACTTTCATATGCTGAAGACCTTTAGAAAATGAAAAGATGTTTGAAGCTTTCATTTCATACTAGCTTTCTCAAACATCCAATTTAATCAAAATTATTTTCTCATATGTGCAAGCCCCTTCAAAAGTTTTTTCAAAATTTTTAAGATACTTCAAGTTTTCATTTCATACTAGCTTTTTTAAGCATTGTTGTGTCTCACATAACTAAATGACAAGGTACATGCTTGTGAACTTGGTCCATCCAACATCAAAGTAAAACTATTATGACTTTTTTTTTGTCTTATGGATGCAAAAAGGAAATGAAAGGGTTTAAGACTTCCAATAATTCGTGCTTTATGCATCATAAATTCCTCTAATTCTTCATTTTAAAAAATTACCTTTAAATTCATCAATTTGTTTGGAATAATTCAAGCACAAAGCTCTTCATGCATCTTCTAACATTTTGAAATTTGATGAATCGCAAAACATCCACAAGGAGTTAATGCCCATGATTCCAAGTTAAGACACAACCGATGATAATATATGAAAATATTTTCATCACGAAAATATTGCCCAAGTTCTTGGAAAAGGAACATGGTTTTGCAACACCATAATTTGTTAACTACCATAACATAAGGTCAATTTCCACACGAAATGATTAATTTTTTTTTTTCCAATTTTTTTTATGAATTTGAAATTATTATCATTTCATGATCTACTATGATATTGTCATATGAAGAGTGAAATTATTCTAATTATAGCCTATGACAATAATGATAGTTTTCAACACTTTAATTTCATATTTTCATGAAAAATTATTTCATTATTTTAAAAACTATTTAATGAAAATTTTGACCTTTGGGTAACTTGTATAACATAACATAATGGTTGATTGAAATGTCAATGCATCTTGAACAACACTCAACTTGCAAACTTGGAATTTAAAAGAAATAAACATTAAAAAACTTTTAGTTGCCTTTTATATGCATGTTGAAAAACATAATTCAACTTGTGTATATTTTAAGAAAATGAAAGACCCGTATAAGGCACAAAGAAAAGAAGAAACAAGAGGTCCACTCACTTGCTTTTCATTCACATGTTCAACTTTTTGAGTTTTAATTTAAAATCTACACAATCCTTGTCTTAAGCTTGCTACCCCTTGTTTGAATTTTTACAACAAGTGATACCTTTCTGGATATCAACTTGTGCTAATTTTATACATGCATATTTGAACCTAAAAGTTATTGTGTCATCAATTTTAATTAGCATATTAAGAATTTTTTTAACATTGCATGCATTACCTAGACCCATTATATGGTTTGGACATGCTTCAACTATTACATGACATTGGAAAATTTAAAGCTTTAACACAAGTTGCCAAATTGAACCCCTCGTTCTTGACATAAGCAAAAATATTTTAAATGAAGGAAAACCCATCAAATAACTATTATAATTTTGAGCCATACCTACATCACTTGTATAAGGGACCTCAAATAATTTGATGGTGATGTGTTTGGGTTCTCAATTCACAACAACATATTTTGGGTTTTGTGATTGACCTTTATAACTATATATTAATTAAAAAAGACATTTGCAACTAGTGACTATTGAGTTGCTCAACCCATGTCGTTTCACCCATTGAGTTGCAAAGGACATATAGTTGTAAAGCCCAGTCATCTTATCAACTAAAATTTTTAAAATTTTCTTATAACATTGAAATTCCATATCATCATTGATCTTGGTATGACATGTAAAGTGCATGCCATGTCAACCTAATTTAACTTAGCTTAGTTAGCCTAACCTAAGCTAAGTGGCCTAAATTAAAAACAAACTCCAACTTCCTAACCTAAGTAGCATTGATTAAGTTATTAATGAGGTTTAGTGGTATAGGTATCATAAGTTGCAAGAACAAATATTTGAACCCCTCACCTACACTTTGGGGTTCAAACCCTCATCCATTGCATTATCACCTTTTTTTATACTATATCTATTAAACACAAAATTATAAATCAAAATTTTTAGCTTCAAATTAAATTAAGCTATTTAATTTAGGTTAAACTAGGCTTCCCTAGGTTGATTTAAGAGGAGTTAGGTCAACATAAACTACCTACAAGCCTAGCCTAGGTTAATTTAAGCCTCCCAATGTTAAAAATAAATTAACCTAATTTAGCCTAGTTAGGACTACTTAGGTTCTAAGCTAGATTTCAATTAAACTACTTAGTAGACCTAACTAGTTTAGACCTAAACTAAATTAGGCTAGACCTAGGTCAATCTAGGCTAGAAATATACTAAGTTAGTCTAAATATGGCTAAACACAATTACTTTAAATAATTTTGGTTAAAAATAGTCACCTAGGTTAAATATGGCTAAATTAATATATAAATTAGAATAAACATAACTAATTAAGCTAAACATGGTTAAACAAACATAAATAAGGCTAAACATAATTACTTAAACTAAACATGGGCAAATTTAATTACACAATTTTAAACACAATTATTTAAATTAAAAATGGCTAAAATAACATGTTTGAAATTAAACACAATTACTTTGGCTAAACATGGTTAAACATAGCTAAACACTTTTAAACATAATTATTTAGGCTAAACATGGTTGAAAATTGTTAATGTATATAACTAAATTAAGATAGTTTATATTTAAAATAGTAATTTAGAGTAAACATGGTTAAATTAATATAAATGAATATAAACATAATTTTTATGTTAAACGTGGTTAAATAATGATAAATTAAGCTCACTTTGAATATTTAGGTTATATTTGGTTAAATTTGGAAAAAAAAAAGATAAAGTTCACTACTAAAGCAATACATGGCTAAATTTGGCTAAATTGTGATAAAATTATAAATTAAACTAGGTTATTTAAATTGAGATTGGCTAATAAAATGATTGGACTTATGTGATTGTAATTGTTTTTTAATCATTTTTGTTAGTTACATGAATCACAAGGTTCATTACTACTTGCTAAAGACATTTTTAATTGTTTTTAAAATCTTGTTGGACATTGTAATTGTATAGAACAAGTTGTAAAAGACATGCTTTGACATTATGAACACTTTTGACCAATCAATAAATGTAAGTTTATTGAAATTAATGTAATGAGTCATGAGTCATAACGTTGATTACTAGTTGTAACACCTTGTTGACACATGGCATGCCACATCATCATCATTAGAAATTGAGTCGTTATTAGATACTATTAGTTTCAAAAGTAAATGATATTATTTAATTCATAAATTTAAATCATTCAAATATATTAATATAAATTTAAATCATTCAAATATATTAATATAAATTCAAAAAAACATTTACCCAAAAATTGAACAACCATGATGCCACGTAACATCTTGGTGTCCTTTGTAATTACATAGTAATTTTTGTGACTACGTAGTTATAAACATAGTTGAAAAATACAATAGTCAATTTTTAAACTGGTCACAAAACCCAAGATGTGTTGTTGTGATTAGTTTTTAAAAAAATCATCACAATAACAAAAACATCATGTGCACCTTTTGACATCCAAAGGTTGGACATATAAATGGCAAGCATATCACTAAGGTGGATTGGACATGGTCTACCAAAGTTTTCTACACCAAGGTGGGCAAGATTTCATCCACAAAAAACTCTTTGAGGTGAAAGCAAAATTTGTACACTAGTCCATGCAATTGAAAGATTCGATGGCCTTCAAATAGGAAATAACACATTATGGTGAACCACTTACGACAATGGAAAGTCCATTAAAAGTCCAAACTTCTATATGTTTTGAGCATAATGAAAGTCATAAAATATGGTCAACTTTCATTTAAAAGAATGAGATGATGTTAAAGTTAAAATTCTTTTCCCTTATACCACCCTACTAAAAGCTTTTTAAATATTTTTAATGTAAAAAAGTCTTGAAAAAAAAATTGTTTATGTGGGTAAATGAACTTTGCAAAACATGAATATTCTAAGGTCATTAAATGGAATTATGACTAGACAAGATTTTTCTTTCTATATTTTTGACCTTAAATGCCATAGACCTTTGAAATAACATGCCCCATAATCTTGAGTAATTCCATACAATGGTTATAAGCAACAAATCCATATATGGGTTAGGACTGCATACATAATTGAATTGAAAAATCCATCACTAATTGGATATTGATGGTTTTGGTGCAAGTCTTTCAAAGTTGAAGGGTTAACTCATAATGTTTCAATAAATTGAATCCCTTTCATATTTTTTTGATTTCAACAACTATGCATTAATATTTGTCAAATGCAAAAAAATGAGCATTTGGATGTCCAAAAAAGTCCATTGTAATGTGAACAATATTATGTTTTGAAGGAGTTTTTTGAGTCTTGATAAATTTTTTGATTGTATTAGTGGAAGAAATAATGTTTATAATGTTTTAGAAAACTCAAAGATTAATGGTTAGATTTAGTGCTAAATAAATATAATCATTCGATGATGAAATTAAGCTATAAACATAATATGTATTTGGGTCAAATGTAAGTTGAAGACATCATGTTTGTCAAGGAAAGAACAATGTTCACCCAAAGAAAGTGAAAGTGTTGAAAAATCAAGTGGAGGCATTTTTACAACTTTCAACATGAATTTTCATTGAGAGTTGAATTCTTTAGGGACCCTAGATGTTCAAAGTAAAGTTTTAAAAATCAAACATAAAAAATCATTCTTATTGTCATACATTATTGTTACTTATCCTTGTGCAAGGACATTTGGGTTTTCACAAATTCTCATTTGGGAAATTGTAAATGCCAATGACAAGAAATTTTTCAAAAATTTGTATATGGGCAATTTTTTGAAATCTATCACATGGTCTTCCTTTGGACAATTCTAAAAACATTTCCTCTTAGATAATTGTCCTTGGACATTTTCAAAGACAACTACCTCACTTCTTTCTTAATAACCACCTCCTTTTCCACTAACTATCTTCATCCTTATGATTATATCATTTTTTTCCATACATCAACATGGATATGAAAAGACAAATCAACATGTATTTTTTCAAGTCCATGATATTTATATTAGTTCAAATTAAATTTGACATTGACTTAAATAATGATGAATTATTGAAAAACATAAGGAAAAAATAAGTTGATTCTCATTGGTAACACATAGCAACGGGGAGCCCAAATTTGATATAAAGTGTGCGATGACAAAGTGAGATGATAAAGTTTTTATGTGCAATTGAATGTGCAATCATGGGGTGAGTGGAGAATGGTGGATTCAAATTGTACCCATTAATCCTAGGTCACAAACTTTCACGTGTATATATTTTCACATTTGAAAACTTGGGTTTTGTGGCTATGCTATATACCAACTTTTAAAAAAAATGTTTTCATATTTAAAAAATGTTCCAAAATGTGGTTTTAGAATGTGCGATAATAGGTTAGTTAACCCTAATTGATTAAAAAGAAAATAGAAACATTGTTTGCATTCAATGAAAGCCAAACCAAGATGGAAACAAATCCATAAATGAAACAAAACATAACTCAGCTCTAGACTCTCAAGAACCTATTGTGATGCACACACACACACATATAACATAGCCAATGCTAAAAATACAACTTGTACTTACGAGAGCTTCTAAAGATCCTTAACAACACCTTTGTATTAAATAATGCAAAAAAGAACAAATCATATTCAATTTTGTCCCTTAATTAATTCTCTCAATTGGGTATACACTAATTGAAATATGACATATTCATTAACTAGACCCAAAAAGAATAGCAATTGAACTAACTACAAATTGGTTCACATTGAATAAAATATCACACCAAAACATATGTAATTCCACAACCAAAACAAAAGATGTTCCTATATGCCAAGCCATATCACTAGATTTTGAGTGAAAGATGTTCCTATATGCCAAGCCATATCACTAGATTTTGAGTGAATTCATTAGTCACAATGAACAAGACTTAAATGGAAATACACTGAATTCACTAGTCACAATGAATGGGACTTGGGTGGCATGTTGAGCTGATGCTCTAAATCTGCAACCATCTCTTGAATGCACATGAGTTGGGAAGCTTTTTGATCTCCATCAATGGACTGCAGTTTGTTGCTGGATTCAGTGAATTTGTGTTGGGTGGCATGTTGGGCTGATGCTCTAGATCTGCAACCATCTATTGAATGCACATGAGTTGGGAAGCTCGTTGATCTCCATCAATGGACTGCAGTTTGTTGCTGGATTCAGTGAATTTCTCTTGGGTGGCATGTTGGGCTGATGCTCTAGATCTGCAACCATCTATTGAATGAATGCACATGGGTTGGAAGCTTTTTTTTTTGATCTCCATCAACAGAGTGCAGTTTGTCGCAAAAATTCAGTGCAACAAGTTCTGCAGCTTCAGATGCCATAGTGGGCTTCACTGATGCTCCAAGCTTTAGTTAGACCCTGATTCTGGTGTATCTGCAATCATGATGGGACATGTACCAAAACATGGGCAATCTGCTGGCACTTCAGTGGTATTTAGGATCTGATGCTCACAATATTCTTCACAATCTCTTAGCAAACAGAGGCTGCCATAGAGCTGAGCAGCTCGACATCATCATGGCTGAAACTTTTGAATAGCTCAGTCAGTCATTCTGTACAGGCATGTATGAGTTGTTGAAGAATCAACGATGTGGAGGAATTGTGTTGAAGAATCAGTTGCTTTTCAGTGTCCCAAGAAGTTGAAATTCGCCAAAGAAAAAAGCTCGCACGTTTTTCGCTAAACCCTAAGCCCTTTCAACCCTCAAGTGCATCCCAAAATCTGGTGTTTCTGGAGCGTGGAGCAAGTTGAAGGTGTTGAAGTCTTTTGTGATGCAACTACTGCAGCGATGGGCATCTTGTCACGGGAGTTTTTCGGGAGCAATAGCAGCAGCTGCCATGCCTGCGCTCCTGGCCACTGGCCTCACTGCCTCGCCGGTCTTCAGGAAGCAGCCTGCCACCGTATATCCCGTCACTGCTTTCCCCGGCGGGTGCTGCAGTGAGAAGAAGAACGTGCTGGTCGTTTCTAGGGTAGGAAGCAGGAGGAGCAGCAGCAGCATCATAGCTTCTTCTTCAGACAACACCCCTGCGGTAGGACTCATCTCTTCCATAAACAATGAACAGATTGGGAAGCACTCTGCTCACGTCACCGACCAACTCTACCAATACATCTTGCAACATACGCGGGAACCAAAGGTGTGTGCTCTTTTCATTCTGATGTGTTTCCCGTTCACAGATCGAGCACTTCCAAAGTGATGCTTCTCTCCAGAAGAATTGTCTTAAGAGTGGGAAGTCGGAGAATTAGGGTTTGAATCGACGGCAATGGCAAACGCTTCTGTGGTTCTTCAACCAGTTTTGTGTTGTCTGGAAACAATTGTCAATCTTTCTCATACCCTTTCTTCTTTAATATTCTTTCACAAATTGAGGCCATTTGTGTAATGATGAAGCCCAGCTGATTTCTGGAATTTGAGAGTCCCAGATTCTGCAACAACTGAGAGAGGAGACTGCTGCATTGCCTGGCAGTCAGATGCAGGCAAGTGACAGCTTTACCTGTTACAGTCTGCTCTACAACCCTTAAACCCTAAACCTTGCACATTTGTACTTTATTCTACATTGCTGCAATATTCTCGATATGGATGCCTGGTTTCATCCTCAACACAATCCTGAGAGGTCTGCTCTCTGATTTTCCATCTCTGTAGGTCAGGAAGAAGGAGGTGCTGATTGCCATCACTGTGACATGGAACAGGTTTCTCCAGATCAGGCTCAGTTCTTGGCAATGCTGGTGCAAATTATGGGAGCAGAGCGCTGCATTGAAGTTGGAGTGTTTCATGTAAGCAGACTTGAGGTTTCTGCATTCAGTCTGTCTTCCCTTATTTTCTTCTCAATGCTTGCTTGCATAGGAGGCCAAAATCTAGGTTAGAGTTTGCTCTCTAGGAGCAGACCCTCCTCTTCTCCCTGGAATCTGTTTCCTTCCTTCACATCACTTTTGCCTACTCAAGAGTGTAGAGCAAGGATCAACAGCAATGTGAGTATGCAGACTTTGTAAACATGCTTAACCAAAGAACTGTTGTGTACAATGTGTGAGCTCTATAAATGTTGTTACAAGATTCTTATGTGGAGAAATATTTTGAAAGAAGTTGGGGGATTGGGTGCAGGGCTATTCCTCACTTGCTGTTGCTTTGGTGCTGCCAGAATGGGGTCGACTGGTGGCTTGCGAGAGGGATGAGAGATGTCTCAATATAGCAAGGAAGTATTATGAATGTGCAGGTGTGACTCACAAGGTGTGTTTGTTTCATCGGGTTGCAAACTCTAGTTGTGCTGCTATGCGTGTATGGTGAGCAGTGAACTAGAACAATCAGGTGGTGAATGTGTACAAGTGGAGCAAAGGTTGGTTATAACATTCTCTTATCTGGGTGGGAGTAGGTGGATGTGAGGCATGGACTTGCAATGGACTCTTTGCAGCATTTGCTTGACAATGGTGAAGGTGGCAGGTACTGCAGCCACCTTATAGGTTTACAAGCACTTGTTTCCTTCTAATAAGAGGGGAATTTGTATGGTCACTGAAAAGGAGGCCAGCAAAAGTCTTGTCTTTTCCCTATGTAACTTGACAATCGACTACAGTTGTCTTTCTAAATGTGTGATCACTTACAGATGTTTGTTTAATGTACAGTTATGACTTTGCCTTTTTAGATGCTGATAAGAGGATGTACCACCAGTACTATGAGATGCTTCTTCAATTGGTATGTAGATCTGGCCAGTCACATCTCTGTGTGGGAGGATAAGATTGACAGAGGAAAGAATTCAGGTCCTGAAAAGAACATGCTGTCATGTCCCTTGTGGCATATTTCCATTAAGCGTCTGCATGTGATTAAGGCTGTTGTCCTTTATATTACCACATTAATGTGTGAATTTTTGTCCAAGTTGCTTCATCTGGTACATGAATATCTTCAATTGTAAATTGACCAAGAGTCGATGGCAGGTCAGATGCAATGGATTGGTAGTTGTCGATAACATCTTGTGGTATGGGAGAACTGCAAACCCCTTGGTATGACCCTCAATGCATGATGTTTCATTTCTGGTTTTTATTCTTCTTCCACTGAAACAAATAGCAATAGACTGATTTTCTTTAGAGCAATTTTCTATGGAGGCCTAACTATGACCTATTGCCGAATTAGGTGGCAGACAAGAGGACACAGTCTCTTCGGGATTTCAATCAGTTTCTTCTGTCAGATGAGCGTGTTTGCATAAGCACGGTGAGCAGTCGCCTTCACCTCTTCTGTGATGTTCCTCAACAAATAGTTTCATGAGAGGATGTTTGAGATATTCCAGGGTACTTCCTCCTTCAGTCATTAAGAGTTGTGCCTGGTGATGGGTTGTTGTCATTGCACATGCCACAGGTGCCTATTGGTGATGGCATGACACTGTGCAGGAAGCGATGATACACGAGAACTTTGAGTGCATTGTGATTCTTTTCAAGGAATCAATTTGCCATTAGTAACTTGTCTCAGTGGCAGCAGAGTTAAGTTCCAGAGATGTTCCCTTCTATTACAGCCACAGATAGTAACCAAGGTTCCAGCCAAAGTTTTGTGAGTTCGTACTCATGTGAACACAAAAGCTCATTGTGAAAACACACTTTGAGAAGAACCATGGAACAAATGGACAGCATCAAAGCAAGAAAGGTGGGTAAGCACTTGTTCAAAAAATCAGCTTGAGGAAATCTAAGATGAGCCTTCTGCTTTCTTGAAATCAATCTTGTCAACTTTCACCTCACCATCAATGAGCTCATACACATATACAACGACCCGTAAGCCATCAATGTCCATGAGAACAAAACTTGGGTTGATATCATAAGTTATGCTGCTGTAAGCCCCAGTGGCTGAGCCAGGGTTGATTATCACCCCTCCTTCATGCTTGTATGCCTTGAACTGGTGTGTGTGGCCTGTGATCAAAATGTCTACATCCAGCTGCCGCTGCAGCATTGCTAGTGAATCCAAGTCTCCCCAAGGAATCACCTTCTCACAGGCCAACAGAGTTAAACAGATGAGTGCAAGGACATGTCAACTACTTAGCGGTCGTCAGACTTGACATGTAAACTGCCACCCCAGGGCAGATTGTCTGGGTGGCACATACAACCCCTGGTTCTATCAGAGGACCACTTCACCGCATTGAAATTTAGGCACAGAGATAACTAAAATTCTATGAAATCAATGAAAACAATTGCTTCACCCACTAACACTTAGGCCTGGGAGGCGGCAGATATTGTCATTTTCTTGATCGCATAATATGAAATAATGTTCTGGTCATAATCATATACACTAGTAACAGTGACATAATGATTGTGTTAGTTGAACATAAAGATTTTGTAAATCATTGAATCTGCCACCCAGACCTTAATGTCATGGAATGGTCTCACCCTTACCCATTATGCTGGGTGAGGTGCCAGGTGAGTTATATTGGGGGTCACCTTGCTCACCCTAAACGCTCACCTGGTGGCTTACCCAACAGAATGGGCAGGGGCACAATCATTCATCAGCATCAGCAAGATGGAGAAGTAACAGGAACTGGCAGACTGTTATAGTGACACACCTGATGGCCATGGCAGATGCCAAGCTTAAATGCACCAATAGTCAGCTGCTTTGTCTCAGGGTATCGGGAATCATCATCATACTCTCCTCGTGTGATGTGCACGTCCCCACACAATGACTTCAAATAGTCATGTACTTCCTGCCATTGTCCCCCACCGTTGTTTCCAGGGTCAAATTCTTTGCTCAGCCTTTGTTCCACATGACATGGAGTTGCCCTAGCAAAAGGAGATGGGTGAAAACCGTGAAATTGGTGAGAGACGACAGTGGTCCCCAGCATAGAAAAAGAAAGCAGGTAAAAAACGTGGAAAGAAACAGCTAATTAGAGAGTGCAGTGAATGAGATTAGGCACGAGCAAGCGGTGGAGTGCGAGATGAAGCAGCTAGAAACAGATAAATCGAGAGAGGAAAAGCTGACTAGAAAGTCATGGCTATGCGAAACACGAGAACATGAAGAAGAGAAACCCTCGGGAACACACCAACGATCATTTCAGCAGAACTTCAGAATTACAGTCAAGCTTGCCAGGCAAACACAATTGTATTCAACACGGAAAATGAAGGTCGATCTGTAAGGAAATACCATTGAAACAGGAGCGTATGTCGAGGTAGAGAATTGTAAACATCGCAAAAAAGCAGGAGGTCTGAAAAAAGCCGGAAAGAAGAGAAGAGAAGAGGAGAGCAGAGGAGAGGGCAGGCAGACATGCACCTTGATACATAAGTTACCAGGGCTGAGAATGTGTTGGATCTTGCCGGGTACCAGCATGGACTTGAACTTGGCAGGCAGATCGGCCGCCCTGTGCGGTATGTGCAGA
>Ga0116231_10007231_pt1 | contig 20513 bp, 20 predicted proteins | sample S1TSphgellanicum_2_FD_89695 | JGI IMG/M metagenome (GOLD analysis project Ga0116231, IMG submission 89695) | Host-associated microbial communities from peat moss isolated from Minnesota, USA - S1T2_Fd - Sphagnum magellanicum MG | ecosystem: Host-associated > Plants > Peat moss > Unclassified...
CGGAAAGTTGAAGATCACGATCCCCACCTTGCGCTGGGCGCGCGGCGTCAAGCGCATCGCGATCAGTTTCTCGACCCGCGCCGCCAGCATCGCGGCGCGTTCCGGATGCACGATCATGTCCTTCGCGGAGGCTACTGTCTGCGATCGTCCGCCGAACACCATGGGACTGGTGGCTCCGTCGAGTTCGGGGATGGCCACCATGATGGTCGACTCGGCCGGCAGTAATCCGCGCTCCGAGCTCTCCCATTCCTCCACGGTCTGAAATTCCAGCGGATGCGCCGCCACATAGGGCACATCGAGTGCCGCCAAGGTATCTTCGGCGGCTTTCGAGTCATTGTAGGCCGGCCCACCGACCAAGGAGAAACCGGTCAGCGAGACGAGCGCATCGATCTGCACGACGCCTTCTTTCACAAAAAATTTCTCGATGGCGGGCCTGGCATCCAAGCCCGCGGCGAATGCCGGAATGACGCGCAGCCCGCGCTTCTCCAGAGCCGCGATGACGCCATCGTAGTGGCCGTGATTTCCGGCGAGCAGATAGGAACGGAGCAGCAGCAGTCCCACCGTGCCATTCTTGCCGGGCGACTGAAGCTGCGCATCCGATTCACTGAACCGGCCCGCCATGCGCGGATGATAGACGCCGGTCTCCGGGTACTCGGTGGGCGGTGCGGCGCGCAACGGCGACTTGTTGCCCACGTGCCGCGCGGCATAGCGCGACACCAGAAAGCGCACCATGTTGAGGATGTTCTCCTCCGATCCCGCCAGCCAATACTGCAGGCTCAGGAAATACGCGCGCACATCCTGCGCCGTACCCGGAACGAAGCGTAAGAATTGTGGAATCCGCCGCAGCATCTTCATCTGCTCGGCGCCTCCGTTGCGAGCCGGAGTCTTGCTGTTGCCCCTGAGCTTCTTGAGCAGCGCCATCGGCCCACTTTGCGTGCCGTCCATGCTGAAGCCGCCCATCCGCGTCAGCTTCACCACCTCGCTGGCGCTCATCGCACAGACCATGGCGTCGCAGTGTTCGCGCCGGTCCTTCAAGGCTTGCAGCACCGGCTTGAAATGGTCCTCCATGAACAGCATGGTGGCGACGATGACGTCGCCGGCGGCGATATCCGCACGGCAGCACTCCAAGGACTCAGGATCGCTGGCCCAGCTCTCGGCGGTGTGAATGACCACGGACAGTCCTGGGTCTTCCTGCGCCAACTGTGCCGCAGCGCGCATCGTTGCGCTCGACAGGTGGCTGTCCATCGTGACGATGACGAACCGCGTCCGCGGGCGTTCAGCGGCTGAAATGGGCTTTGGCTTCATACAGGGTCTCCACAGTGATCACTCCGACGGAGCGCTCGGCCGCGAACTTCTCGGTATTGCGGCGTGCTTTGCCGCGAACGAAAAACGGAATCTTCGCCAACTCTCGTTCGGCTTCGGGCGCCCAGGACGCATCGTTCGAGACCGTGTCCGCAGCCTGCGGCGCATTGCTCGATGCGGCGCGCGCGGGCGCGGTGTGGTTCAAATGCGATGCCGGCGCGGCATCGTTGAACTCGAAGTCACCGCGAAACATCGTCAACAAATGTTCTTCCAGACCCATCATCAGGGGATGCACCCAGGTGTCGAAGATCACGTTCGCACCTTCGAAGCCCATCTGCGGTGAGTAGCGTGCCGGGAAGTCCTGGACGTGCACGGGCGCTGAAATCACGGCACAGGGCACACCCAGGCGCTTGGCGATGTGCCGCTCCATTTGCGTGCCGAGCACCAGTTCGGGCTGCAGTTCGGCAACCCTGGCCTCTACCTGCAGATAGTCGTCCGTGATCAGCGCTTCGATCCCATAAAGCTTCGCCGCTTCGCGCACTTCACGTGCAAACTCGCGACCGTAGGTGCCGAGGCCGACGACCGTGAAACCGAGCTCTTGCGCGGCAATGCGCGCCGCGGCGATCGCGTGGGTGGCATCGCCGAAAACGAAGACCCGCTTGCCGGTGAGGTAAGTCGAATCCACCGAATGCGAATACCAACTCGAATGCGAAGCTGCGCCGTTCATCGCCGGCGAGGGATCGGTGCCCGCCAAGGCGGCGACTTCGGCGATGAACTCACGCGTCGCGCCGAGACCGATCGGGACCGTCTTCACGACCTGCTGATCGAAAGTTCGCGCCAGCCACTGGGCCGCCTGATAGCCGGTTTCGGGGTACATCAAGACATTGAAGTCCGCCTCGCCCAGCCGCGCGAGATCCGCAGGCGTGGCGCCGAGAGGCGCAACGACGTTGACATCGACCTGCAGTTGTTCGAGGATCTGCGTCACCGCGCGAATGTCGTCGCGATGGCGGAACCCCAGGGCGGTAGGGCCGAGAATATTGCAGCTCGCGCGCACGCCGGCCTCGCGTGCCGGCCGCTTGAAGCCGGGCGGCGGCGCATCCGGCGTGGCCATGGTCCGCACCAACTGATAGAAAGTTTCCGCGGCTCCCCAGTTTTCTTTTTTCTGGTAGGACGGCAGCTCGAGCGGCACGACCGGGATGGGCAGCCGAAGGGCTCGCGCCAAACCGCCCGGATCATCCTGGATCAACTCCGCGGTGCACGAGGCGCCGACCAGCATCGCCTTCGGTGCAAAGCGATCGTAGGCTTCTTGCGCCGCGCGCTGGAACAATCCGGCGGTATCGCCGCCGAGGTCGCGGGCCTGGAACGTCGTATAAGTCACCGGCGGTCGGCGCGGCAGCCGTTCGATCATCGTGAACAGCAGGTCCGCGTAGGTATCGCCCTGGGGCGCGTGCAGCACGTAATGGACCTCGCGCATCGCGGTCGCGATGCGCATGGCTCCGACATGCGGTGGTCCCTCGTAGGTCCAAACGGTCAGTTGCATAAGCTAGGCCACCAACCGGGTACGACGAACGAGAGGACGCGCGAACAATTCGGCGAGATCCCCCGCCTGGTTGAATCCTTGAATCGGTGTGAACACCAATTCGATCGACCATTTCGTCGTGAGCCCTTGGGCCTCGAGTGGATTGGCCAAGCCGAGACCGCAAACCACGAGGTCGGGACGTGCGGCATGGCAGCGATCGAGTTGATTTTCGACATGCTGGCCTTCGACGAGCTGGGTTCCCGCGGGCAGCAAGTCCAGTTCTGCCGCCAGGTGGGCGCGGTGCAGGAACGGCGTGCCGACTTCGACCAATTCCATGCCCAATTCGGTGGCGAGAAAACGGGCGAGGGGCACCTCGAGTTGTGAATCCGGAAAGAAGAAAATTCGCTTGCCGGCGAGTTGTTCGCGATACCGCGCCACGGAGCGCTGCGCGCGTTCATGAGCGGCTTGAGTCACGCGGGCAAACAGCCCGGCATCCACACCCCAGGCGGTCGCAGCGGCTTGGATCCACGCGCGTGTGCCCTCGGCGCCCAGTGGAAACGGTGCCGGCAGATGTTTCGCACCCCGCTCTTCGAGGGCCCTCGCGGTGTCTGCCAGAAACGGCTGGGCGAGCAGGAATCGGGTTTGCGGGCCGACGGCCGGCAGCTCGGTGGAGCGGCGCGGCGGGAAGAACTGGACATTGCCGATCCCCAGTCCCGAGAACAGCGTGCTCATCTGATCCTCGACGACGTCCGCGAGCGCGCCCACGACCAGCAGATTCGCAGGCGAGCCGGGCGCCGCCGCGGGTAAACTCGGCACGAGGGCGGCGAGGCAGGCATCTTCGCCCTGCGTGAAAGTCGTCTCGATGCCGCTGCCGGAATAGTTGAGTACACGCACTTGCGGCGAGAATCGGCCTGACAAGCGCAGCGCGGCACGCGACAAGTCCAGCTTGATCACTTCCGAGGGGCAGGAGCCGACCAAAAAGAGCAGCTTGATGTCCGGACGGCGCGCGAGCAGCTGGGTCACGACCCGATCCAACTCCTCATTCGCGTCGGCAAGACCCGCAAGGTCACGCTCGTCGATGATCGCGGTTGCAAAGCGCGGTTCGGCAAAGATCATGACGCCGGCGGCCGACTGGATCAGGTGCGCGCAGGTGCGCGATCCGACCACGAGGAAGAAAGCGTCTTGGATCTTGCGATGCAGCCAGATGATGCCGGTCAGGCCGCAGAAAACTTCGCGTTGACCGCGTTCGGCCGTAAAGCGCAGATCAGCGCGCGCCGTCGGTTTGGCCGATACGCAAACCTCACCCAAGTCCTTCGCGGTGGTGCTCACGTCGCGGCACCCGCGATACCGGCAGGCGCCGCCGGGGCGCCGGGCGCCACGGTGACGGCGGAACGATTTCCTTCAAGCCGGGCTGCCCGTAGCTTGAGCAAAAACTGCGTTGCGTTAACAAGGTAGGCGGAATACGCTAGCAGGGCGATGTACATCTGATAACGAGCATGCAACGAGCCGAATAAGAGCGCACCGACATACGCCGTATGGATTGCCAAGACGAACATGCTGACCACGTCCTCCCAGAAGAACGCGGTCGCGAATAAGTATTTCCCGAAGACGGCACGTTCCCACAGGCAACCGGTGATCATGATCGTGTACAGAACGAGGGTTTTCAGCAGCACCGAAGCGGTTGCGGCCCAATACCCGTTGCCCGTTAGCAAAAAGCGCACCACGAGGGCAGCGCTGACCAGAAACACGAAGAATTGGATTGGAGCGAGCACGCCTTGGACCAAGGTCCAGGCCGTCGCATCGCGCCGTCGTCGCTCTTCCGCTGTGTATAGACCCATGAATTTCAAGCTTTGTGGCAAAGACCGGGCAACCGCATGTGACAACCCTAGTCTCCTTCGGTCCCATCTGTCAACAAAAGTATACGTAAAGGGAACTTGACAATCGGGCTCGGAGTTGAGAAGGTTTGACTCGCGTCGGCCTTGCTCGAAAGCATTCATCAACGACCTCCGCATGAAAGCAGGGGGCTGGCGCAACGCGCGGGACCGCGAACCGCGTTCATTGGAGGTAAGGGACCAATGGGTAATGGAGACTTGTCGAAACAGTGGAACGGTGAGGGGAATTCCGAGGAGCGGGGTTGCGAGTTCGGTGATGACGCCGGGTCATGCAGGGCAATTCCGGCGGCTCGGTCGGAATCGCAGCTGCGTATGGCACGGTTGATCCGCACGATAGAAGGGGAAATTGTGCCACGTTTGGTGCTGTCACGCCGCGAAGCCAAGCCGGTCGAAGTGGTGCCCGTGCCCGCGGTACGCAGTCCCGACGGCTCGGATGTCGCCGAATTGGTGCGTCTGTTATTGCATCACGACGTCAGCGTCGCTTCAGCCTACGTCGACATGGTGCGCCAGCGCGGCGCCTCACTCGAGATGATTTGCCTCGATCTGCTCGCACCCGCGGCGCGCGAACTCGGCACACGCTGGGAAGAGGACGAGTGCGATTTCATGCAGGTGACGGTGGGTCTGTGCCGGCTGCACCAGCTGCTGCGCGAATTGAGCCCGGAGTTCAGCGTCGACGAGAGCGAACGCACCGGCGATCGGCGGATATTGCTGGCCACCTGTCCCGGCGATCAGCATACCTTCGGGATCGCGCTGGTCGCGCAATTCCTGCGTCGCGCGGGTTGGGATGTATGGCACGAATTCCTGGCCTCGAGCGCCGAGATCCTCGAAGTCTGCAGTCAGCATTGGTTCTCCGTCGTTGGGCTCTCGGTCGCGACCGAGACGCGGATCGAGCTCCTCACTGAAACGATTCGGTCGATCCGACGCGCCTCGCGCAACCGTGGCGTCGGCATCCTGGTCGGTGGCCCCATCCTGATCGACCGACCGGAGCTGGCCGCCCTCGTGGGCGCCGATGCCACGGCCGTCGACGGACAACAGGCAGTTGCGCGGGCGGAACAGATCTTTACGTCTTTGGGCGCCACGCATTGAGCGGGGTGCGATCGGCAGCGAGCGCAAGAGCGGGCGCGGCAGCGAGCGAATGGTCGCGGCTTCCATCAATCATGAGGTCTTGTGAAGCAGTTTAGCGTTGCGAAAAAATGGTTCCGTAATCTCGACGGCGAGATGGCCGGAAAGCTGATCACGGTCGCGTCCGACGTCGCCCTGGTGGTTTCGGACGCCGATAAAGGGGTGATTCGCGACGTCTCCTTTGGCAGCGATGAACTCGCGGTCGAAGTGGCCGCCGGTTGGATCGGCAAGACTTGGGCCGATACCGTCACCGTCGAGAGCCGGCACAAGGTCGAAGCCCTGCTGCGCGACTCGAAGGGTCCCGGCATGCCGCGCTGGCGCATGGTGAATCATCGCGGCGAGAATGGTGCTGAAATGCCGGTTCTGTACGCCGCCCTGAAGGTCGACGAGGCAGGCCACGTCGTCGCCTTCGGCCGCAGCATGCGGCCCATGGCCACCCTGCAGCAGCAGCTGGTCAGCGCGCAGCAATCGATGGAGCGGGAATACTTGAAGCTGCGCCAGGCCGAGGCGCGGCACCGACTGCTGTTCCAAGTCTCTTCCGAAGCCGTCCTGATCGTCGATGCCACCTCACGCAAGGTGCTGGAAGCGAACCCCGCGGCTGGCAATCTGCTCGGTGAAGGCAGCAAGCGCCTCGTCGGGCGAACCTTTCCGGATGGCTTCGACGAGCCCAGCAATCAGGCCTTGCAAGGTTTGCTCGGAGCGGTCAAGGCCACGGGCCGCACCGACACGGTCGACGTCCGTTCGGCCGACGGCATGCGTGAATTTTCCGCAGCCGCTTCGTTGTTTCGCGAGGAGCGCACGTCTTATTTCCTGATTCGCCTGTCGTCGCCCGACGGTGCCGACCGCGGCGGCGGAATCCCGAAGCAGAAATCGAAAGTCCTCGAGATCGTCGCGAGCGCGCCCGAAGGCTTCGTCGTCACCAATCTCGAGGGTCGGATTTTGTTCGCGAATCGCGCCTTTCTCGATCTGGCGCAGCTCGCGACCGAGGAGCAGGCGCGCAACGAATCCCTGGAACGCTGGTTGGGACGGCCCGGCGTGGATTTCAATCTGCTGACCGCGCAGCTGCGCGAGCATGGTTCCTTGCGCTTGTTCGCGACGCAACTGCGGGGCGAGTTCGGCTCGAGCGTCGACGTGGAAATCTGCGCCGTTTCGGTCGTCGACGGCGAGGATCCTTGTCTCGGCTTCACGATCCGCGACGTCGGCCAGCGGGTGACCTTCGATCGCCAGATCAGCCGCGACAAGCCGCGCTCGGTCGCGCAACTGACCGAGTTGGTCGGCCGCGTACCGCTCAAGGACCTCGTGCGCGAGTCCACCGACATGATCGAGAAGCTTTGCATCGAAGCGGCGCTCGAGATCACCGGCGACAATCGAGCGTCGGCCGCCGAAATCCTCGGGCTCAGCCGGCAGAGCCTCTATGCGAAGCTGCGCCGCTACGGACTCGGCGAACTCGCCTCGGCCGACAGCGAACAGTTCGAGTAAGCCGCAGGCTGAAGGCGCCCCGATGTCCCGACCCGCATCACAAGCCATGGCTGCCGAGTTACCGACGCCGGGCGTGATACTCGAGTTATTGAAGCCGATTACCTGGTTCCCGCCGATGTGGGCGTTCGGTTGCGGAGTCGTCTGCGCCGGAACCGCTTTCCAGGGACGCTGGCCTGCGATCGCCATCGGCATCGTGCTGTGCGGCCCACTGCTCTGTGCGACGAGTCAGGCGGTCAACGATTGGTTCGACCGGCACGTCGATGCCATCAACGAGCCGAATCGACCGATCCCCTCCGGCCGCATGCCCGGACGCTGGGGCCTGTACGTCGCGATGGTGTGGACCGCTCTGTCGTTGCTGGTCGCCGCCCGCCTCGGCGCTTGGGTGTTCGCTGCGGCAAGCATCGGGCTGCTGCTCGCCTGGGCCTACAGCGCACCGCCGATCCGTCTGAAGCTCAATGGCTGGTGGGGGAACGCGGCCTGCGCGCTGTGCTACGAAGGCTTCGCCTGGGTCACCGGCGCGGCCGTCATGGAGGGCGGCAGCACGCCGCAAGCGAAGACCTTGGCGCTCGCCGCGCTTTATAGTCTCGGCGCCCACGGCATCATGACTTTGAACGACTTCAAGTCGATCGAGGGAGATCGCAACTTAGGTATTGCCTCCTTGCCCGCGCAAATGGGCGCGGAGCTCGCCGGCGAAGTGGCATGCGTCCTGATGGCTTTCGCCCAGGTCGTGGTCGTGGCACTGCTCGCGCTCTGGGGACTGCCCTTGTTCGCTGTGCTGGTGGCGCTGTCCTTGGGCGTGCAATTGCTGTTGATGCGGCGGCTGCTGCGCAAGCCGCGCGAACTCGCGCCCTGGTACCAGGGCACCGGCGTGTCGCTGTACGTGCTCGGCATGATGGTGAGCGCGATCGGCTTGCGGTATCTGTCAACATGAACGCGGGCGTCATGAGTGCGGGTACGCTCGCCGTGGCGGCCGAGCGGCGCGGCTTGCCCTGGTTCACGATTTGCCGGCTCGGGATGGTGCAGGCCGCGCTGGGCGCTATCGTGGTCCTGGTCACCTCGACGCTCAATCGCGTCATGGTGGTCGAATATGCGCTGCCTGCGACGCTGCCCGGAGCACTGGTCTCGCTGCACTACGCGATTCAAATCATCCGGCCCCGCTTCGGCCACGGCTCGGATGCCGGCGGCCGGCGCACCCCTTGGATCGTCGGCGGCCTGGTCGTGTTGTTCGCCGGCAGTGTGCTCTGCGCTCTTGCCACCCCGTTGATTGCCACCGCGCCTGGACTTGGTCTGCCGCTCGCGATAGCCGCCTATGCGCTCGTCGGACTCGGCGTCGGAGCCGCGGGTACCTCCTTGCTCGTGCTCCTCGCGCAACGGGTCGATGCGAGCCGACGCGCGGCCGCGGCGACGATCATGTGGGTGCTCATGATCTTCGGCTTCGCCTTGACCTCGACGCTCGTCGGACGTTGCCTCGATCCTTATTCACCGCGACGTTTGCTGGTCGTCACTGCGACGGCGGCGGCGCTCGCGCTCGGTCTCGCCATGCTCGCAATCTGGCGCGTCGAGCGGGACGCGCCAGGTGCCGTCGCACCGAGTGCCGGAGCCGCTAATGCCGCCATGCGCGCGGAATTTTCCTTTGCCGCGGCGCTGCGCCAAGTTTGGCAGGAACCCCGCGCCCGCGCGTTCACCTTGTTCGTGTTCATCTCGATGCTTGCGTACAGCGCGCAGGAATTGCTGCTCGAGCCGTTCGCCGGACTGGTGTTCGGACTCACGGTCGGTGCGTCGGCCCGGCTCTCGGGTCTGCAGCATTCCGGGGTGCTGCTCGGCATGATCAGTGTGGGCCTCGCGTGCAGCGGTCCCTTGCGTTTCGGTTCACTGCGGGCTTGGACGCTGGCGGGGTGCCTGGCGTCGGCGCTCGCACTGCTGACGCTGGCAATCGCCGATTGGGTCGGCCCCACGTGGCCACTGCGGGTCAGCGTCTTCGCCTTGGGGGTGGGCAACGGAATTTTTGCCGTCGCAGCGATCGGCTCGATGATGGAACTCGCGCACGAAGGACGCGCCGGGCGGGCGGGCGTGCGCTTGGGTCTCTGGGGTGCGGCTCAGGCCCTGGCATTCGGTCTCGGCGGCCTGTTCGGAACCTCGATCGTCGATCTGGTGCGCCTCTTGTTCGGTTCGCCGGTGCTCGCTTTCGGCGTCGTTTTCAGCGCCGAAGCGGCACTGTTTCTCCTCGCAGCGGCGTATGCCGCGCAGATCAACTCCCTGTCACAACGCGGCGCAGCCGCGAACTCAACGGCGGTACCCATATGAGCAATACACTGCAGACATTCGACGTGGTGGTGATCGGTGGCGGCCCCTCGGGCGCGACAGCGGCCACGGATCTAGCCCGGCAGGGTCTTTCGGTCATGCTGCTCGACCGTGCGGGTCGCATCAAACCCTGTGGCGGCGCCATCCCGCCGAAGGCAATGGAGGAGTTCGAGCTTCCCGAGGCCTTGCTGGTTGCCAAGGTGAACTCGGCACGCATGGTCTCGCCAAAGGACGTCGCGGTCGACATGCCGATCGACGGCGGCTATGTCGGCATCGTCGATCGGGAAACTTTCGACGAATGGTTGCGCCAGCGCGCAGCCTCGGTCGGCGCCGACCTGCGTCGCGGCACGTTCGCACGCATCGACCGCGATGCCGATGGCACCGCGATCGTCCATTACCGCGCGAACGGCAACGCGGCGGACAGCAGCACTGCGGTGCGCGCGAAGGCGATCATCGGCGCCGACGGCGCGATGTCGCAGGTCGCGAAGCAGTGCGTCCCGGGTGCCGACAAGATCCGCTATGTCGCCGCTTATCATGAGATCGTGCGCTCGCCGCAAAGCGCACACCGTGGCGCAAGTCACGGCGCAAGCCAGGGCGCGCACCAGAGCTACAGTCCGACCCGTTGCGACGTCTATTATCAGGGCAAGCTCTCGCCCGACTTTTATGCCTGGATCTTTCCGCACGGCGATACCGCCAGCGTCGGCGTCGGCAGCGCCAACAAAGGCTTCTCGCTGCGTACTGCGGTGGGCGCCCTGCGCGAGGTCACGAATCTGCACGGCATGGAAACGATCCGCCGCGAGGGCGCTCCGATCCCGATGAAACCCTTGCCGCGCTGGGACAACGGACGCGATGTCGTGCTGGCGGGAGACGCCGCCGGCGTCGTTGCGCCGGCCTCGGGTGAGGGGATCTACTATGCGATGGCGGGTGGCCGCTTTGCGGGCGTCGCGGTCACGCAGTTCCTCGCGAGCGGCAAGCCGCAAGCGCTACGGATCGCGCGGCGGCGTTTCATGCAAGCCCATGGCAAAGTCTTCTTCGTGCTCGGCATCATGCAGCGGTTCTGGTATTCGAGCGACAAGCGGCGCGAGCGCTTCGTGAGCATTTGTCGCGATCCCGACGTGCAGCATTTGACCTGGCAGGCGTACATGCACAAGAAGTTGGTGCGCGCCAAGCCGTTTGCGCACATGCGGATTTTCCTGAAGGACATGAGCCACTTGCTCGGTCTCGCCCGGGCATGACGAGCCGCGCATGGCGGTGATCGTCGGTTCCCGTTGGAAGCCGATTGCGGCCGCGGCCCTGTCGGCTACCGCGGTAGGCGCGCTCGGGGCTTTGACGACGCAATTGGGAACTTGGTACTACGCGTTGCGCAAGCCCGCGTGGCAACCGCCGGATTGGCTGTTCGGCCCGGCTTGGACCTTGATCTTTGCGCTGGCAGCGCTAGCGGGTGTGCTCTATTGGCGCGAGGAGTACCAACGTGAAGCGCGGCTGCGAATACTCGCGGCATTCGCGCTCAACGCCTTCCTCAATACTTTGTGGAGCCTGCTGTTTTTTCGGCTCAAGCGCCCGGACCTCGCACTAGACGAGGTTGGCTTCCTCTGGCTCTCCATTGCCTTGTTGATCTTGTTGCTCAGGCGGCGATCGGCGACCGCTGCCTGGCTGCTCGTGCCCTATTTACTTTGGGTGAGCTTCGCTGCCTACCTCAATTGGACCATCGTGCAATTGAACGCACCGTTCGTGTAGCGTGGCCGCCCTGTTCGCGAATGGTCGGATCATCGATCTCATTCTGCTGCTCGTCGTCCTCGAAGTAACAATATTGATTATCATTCGCAAGAAGTCCGGTCGCGGGCTGGGAACGCTGGATCTGATCTTGAGCTTGCTCGCCGGTGTTGCACTGCTTTTTGCACTGCGGGCCGCGCTGCAGGGCCTCGCCTGGCCTGTCGTCGCGCTGTTCCTGTTCTTGTCCCTGCTCGCTCATCTGATGGACTTGGGCCGACGCTGGCGGACCGCCGCGTGAACAGCTCATGCTTAAATAAATTTTATTTAGAACATTTCGGCATCTGAACAAGCCAAACTCACGCAGTTGACGACAGAATACCCAAGCTTATTTTTTTACCGACAGGATCAAACCCATGGATAAGAAATTCTCACGGCGGGCAATCGTTAAGGGTGGCCTCATGGCGGGCGCCATGATTCCTGCTCTCGGGCTCGTGACGGAAGCGGCGCGTGCGGCTGATTTGACCCCTCTGGATCCGAACGATCCGGTCGCCAAGTCGCTGGGCTTCGTCAATGACAGCACGAAAGTCGATGCGGCAGCAAACCCGACGCACAATGCGACGCAGAAATGCGGCACCTGTGCGCAGTTCGGCGGCAAGGCGGGGGACGCGCGCGGACCCTGCAACGTGTTCGTCGGCCACACGGTTCCGGTGGGCGGCTGGTGCAAGGTCTGGGCGAAGAAACCCGGCGCTTGAAGCTGAAGCCGAGCCGCGGCATCGAGGCTCGGCGTTTCTAGTGCGAGTCCGGCTTCGGCGGCGACGGCTGCCGGGCCGGCTGCGGGTGTTCCGCGGGGCGTTCTCGCGGTTCGACGAGTTTGGGTGGTGCCCGGCTCGATTTTGGCGCTGCCTGGCTTGGATCCCGGAATGTCGTGCCGCTTCGGCCTGATGCGGCCGCCTGGCCCGATTGCAGGGCTTGGCCCATGCCCATCGACCGTCGCGTGGCGACCAGAGGACGCGTGAAGACGGCGTCCGCCTTTGTGGTTCGCGCGCTACTTTCGGTCGGCCAGGTCACGCGCCCGATGTTCGGCGCCGCAGGCACGGCAGTGCTCGTCGTGCGCTTGGCGCTGCGCGGGTCGAGATGCGCTAGGCGGCCGGCCAAGGGACGCCCGGCAGCAAAACCTCCGGCCGGCACCAGGGCAACCGCGCCAGGCACCAGCCAGTTGCTCGCGAGTCTTCCGGCACGGTCCCGAATTGCTGCGGCGTTGAGCGCTAGGGAGTAGTCGGCGCTCGCGCGATAGGGCGGGCGATACACCTCGCCGACTCCCAACGGAACCCAGGCCACGCTGCCTGCGGCGTAGATCCAGTCGACCAGCGCTGGTGCATAAACCGGACGGACCGACAGATCCCCGGGCGACCAGGCCCAGGCCTTACCGACAGCGAGCCAACGTCCGTAGTGAAATGGCGCGAAGCCCCAGGGCGCGGCGTCTTGCCAAGTCCAACCCCAGGGCGCGACCCAGATCCAGCGGCCTACCTGATAAGGCATCCAACCCGGCGGCACCTGTGGTACCCAGACCGGACCGAAATCCACCGTCTCTTGCCACGTGCCATAGGCGTCGTTCAGATCCTCGTAGCCGGTCGCTTCCGGCGGTGCGCGATCGGCGGCATAGAGCGGGTCGTCATGCGCATCGCGCAGCGCCGCCCAGGCATCGAAGCCGTCGGCGGCGCCCAGGTCGGCAAAACTCACGGTGAGGTCGAGGTCGCCGACGAAGCTCCCCTGCTGCTGCGCCTCGAGGCGGTAGTCCTGGGTTCTACCCGTGACCTCGGCCAAGCCGTCAATGACCCCGACGGTCACCACCTGCGCCGCGCTGTCGACGTCGATGCGGTACTCACCCGGCGCCAGCACGGTGACGGCGAGACTGGGTGTGTCGACTTCGATCGTGTCATCGGCGTCCAGCACACGCACCCGCATGTTGAGCGATCCGGAAGGCAAGCCGAACCGTTCACTCGGATCGCCGACATCGAGGAGTTGCAGCGAGGTTTGCGCGGCGAGCCGAATCGCGGTCGAACCCACGTGCAGTTCCGCTCGTGACGCGCCGTCGATCATGAGCTTGTCCCCCGCGGTCAGCGGGCGATTGAGCAGATCCGTGAGCCACTCGGCCGAGCCGGCCGGCTGCAAGGCCCCGGCGCCTTCCAGCAGGTTGACGCGAGCGACGCGTTCGGGTGGGTCGCCCTCGTCGGCAACGCCGCGCACGGGGGCGGCGAGGGCGAGCATCAACGCGAGGACGGGAGCCAGGATTCCGCCGCTGATCGGGTTGTTGTTCACCCGGACAAATATAGCGCAGCAGCGGCTAGAATGGCGCTCATGTCGTGGCCCCCGCCGGTTTTTCTCAGCGCACCACATGCGAGTCTCGAGCCCTTGCGGGCCTCTCACCGCGAGGAGCTCGCCGACGCGGTCCAGGACGGAGAGCTGTGGAATCTTTGGTACACGATGATCCCGCGCCCGGAGGGTATGGCCGCCGAGATCGAGCGCCGCCTCACGCTGCAGGCCCAGGGCTCGATGCTGCCTTTCGTGGTCCGCGAACCCGGCAGCGGGCGCATCGCCGGGATGACGAGCTACATGCACGTCGATGCGGTCAATCGGCGCGTCGAGATCGGCTCAACCTGGTATCGCCGCAGCGTACATCGCACGCCGCTCAACACGGAGTGCAAGCTGCTGCTGCTGCGTCATGCCTTCGAAACCCTGGACTGTATTGCGGTTGAGTTCCGGACGCATTTTTTCAATCATCAGAGCCGTCGTGCGATCGAGCGACTCGGCGCGAAGCCCGACGGCATCTTGCGCTCGCACCAGCGGATGGCGGACGGATCCTTGCGCGACACCTGCGTTTACAGCATCGTCGCGAGCGAGTGGCCCGCGGTAAGCGCGAATTTGAGCTGGCAGCTCGCCATGCCACGGCCGTGAGCAAATCCATACCGGAGGCGCTGCGCGAGGCGATCCGCGGCTTGCCCGAAACGGCGGAGGTTTGCTCGCACGGGTCGCCTGAATTCCGCATCCGCGGCCGAGCCTTCGCCGATTATGTCGTCAATCATCATGGCGACGGCCGTGTCGCGCTGTGGTTGAAGTCCGCGCCCGGAACCCCCGAGAGGCTGGTCGGGGACGACCCGGAAAATTTTTTCATACCTCCCTACGTCGGCACGCGAGCCTGGGTCGGCTTGCGTCTCGATCGCGGCATTGCCTGGTCCGTGGTCCTGCACATGATTCGCGAGGCCTGCCTCGCGGCGGCGCCGCCCGAACTCGCCCGGTACGTGCCCGCGGAACTCGTCGCAGACGCACCCACGCGCGCGCTCCGTGCCGAGGAGATCGATCCCCTCCAGGTTCCATCGACACGCAAATTGGTCGCGCGGATTCGCAGCCTCTGCGCTGAGCTGCCGGAGGCGAGCGAGGCCGCGCAGTTCGGCTGCCCCGTGTGGCGGACGGCGAAGAAGACCTTCGCTTGGATACGGCTCGAATCGGGACGCGTGAACCTTTGCACCTGGGTCGGGGCCGAGCGGCAGGCTCTGATGCTCAGTGATCCGCGCTTCTCCTTGCCTGCCTATCTCGGCGCGAATGGCTGGATTGCGCTCGATTTGGGCGCGGCCTCGGAGCTGCAGGAACTGCGGGCGCTGCTGCTCGCGAGCTTTCGCCATTTCGCGCTCAAACGAGTGCTGCGATTGCTGTCGTGAAATTCGCGCAGGCCATTCCGAGCTTCGCACTCTACGGCGAAACCCTGCGCTCGGCCGAGCGCACCGATGCCATGCACATCGAGGACATCCCGAGCCGCAGCCGCAAGTATCTTTGGAAGATCGCCTCGCATCGCCATGCGGGGCAAGCTCAATGTGTGTACATCTGCACCGGCGCGGTCGCGGTCGAACTCGAAGGCGTACGCCGGGATCTATCCGGTCCGGCGCTGATCATCGTACCGGCCGGAACCGTGCATGGCTTCCGGTTTCGCGCCGAAACCCAGGGCTATGTGCTGACCGTGGATATGCAGCGCCTCCTTGGCCTCGTGCCCGCGGCACAGCGGGCCCCGATGGAAGCCTTGTTCGCGCTAGCCCAGGGCCTCGATCTGCGTGGCAGCACCGCGCTCACGGCGCGCGTCGAACCCCTGCTAGAGCGCCTGCTGCAGGAGTTCCGCCAACCGGAGAGCCTGCATGCGCCGATCAGTGGCTGGCTCGCCTGCAGCGTGCTATGGCTGTTCGCGGGCAGCACCCGGGCCGCCGCCTCGGCGTTCACCGTCAACAGCCAAGACGCAGAACGTTTGCGCCGCTTCAGGCAGCTGGTCGAGGACCGATACCTCGGCCACTGGCCCGTGGCCCGGTATGCGCGACAGCTTAACCTGAGCGAAGCCAGCCTCAATCGCCTCTGTCGGCGGCTTGCGGGGACGAGCGCCTTCGAGTTGCTGCAAGAGCGCTTGGCCCTCGAGGCGCGCCGCCGGCTCCTGTACGTGGGTGGGTCCGTGGCCGCGATCGGGCGGGAACTCGGTTTCGTCGACCCCGCTTACTTCTGCCGGTTTTTTCGCCGCCGCATGGGCGTCTCGCCGAGCGCCTTCCGCCGCCGGGCGGGCGCACGCGGCTGACGGATTAGTACCATTCGATTGGCGGATCGTGCAAGCGCGCGCGACGACGACTGCTAGTCTTTGCTGGATGAATAACACCCAGGTCGTCATCATTGGCGCCGGACCTTCCGGACTGCTGCTGTCGCAATTGCTGCATCGTCACGGCGTCGACAGCATCGTGCTCGAGCGCTCCACGCGCGAGCATGTCGCGGCCCGGATTCGTGCCGGCGTGCTCGAGCGCGGCACGGTCGACCTGCTGATCGAGGCGGGTGTCGGCGAGCGCATGCTGCGCGAGCGCCTCGTGCATGACGGTTTCGCGCTCGGTTTCGCCGGGCGCAGCTTCCGCATCGATCTGAAGGGCACGACCGGCTCTTCGGTCTCGGTGTACGGCCAGACCGAGGTCACCCGGGATCTCATGGCCGCTCGCGATGCGGCGGGCGGGAAGGTCGTTTACGAGGCCGCTGACGTCGCGATCGAGCACTTCGACGGCACACGGCCGATCGTGCGCTACACGCAGGCGGGTCGCACGCACGAGGTTCACTGCGATTACATCGCGGGCTGCGACGGCTATCACGGCGTCTGCCGGCGCAGCGTACCGGCGGGCGCGCTGCAGACCTTCGAGCGGATCTATCCCTTCGGCTGGCTCGGAGTCCTCGCCGACGTGCCGCCGGCGACACATGAACTCATCTACTCGAATCACGCTCGCGGCTTCGCCTTGTGCAGCATGCGCTCGCCGACGCGCAGTCGCTACTACATACAGTGTGCGGTCGGGGAGAAACTCGAGGCCTGGTCGGACCAGCGCTTTTGGGACGAGTTGCGCCGTCGTCTGCCCGAGGAGGTCGCCGACGCGATCGTCACAGGACCTTCGATCGAGAAGAGTATCGCGCCGCTACGCAGCTTCGTGGTCGAACCGCTGCGCTTCGGCCGGCTGTTCCTCGTCGGCGACGCCGCCCACATCGTGCCGCCGACGGGTGCGAAGGGCTTGAATCTCGCCGCCGCCGACGTGCGCGTGCTGTACGCCGCCCTGGTCGAGTTCTATCGGACCGGCGATAGCCGGCTCATCGATCGCTACTCGGAACAGAGCCTCCGCCGTATTTGGAAGGCCGAACGGTTCTCATGGTGGTTCACCTCGACGATGCACAAGTTTTCCGACGACGCGTTCGATCACCGCCTCCAGCTCGCCGAGCTCGATTATCTGTGCGGCTCGCAAGCGGCGATCACCAGCCTCGCCGAAAATTACGTCGGCTTGCCGTTCGAGGCAGTTGTCTGATAGCTTCGGACGACGCGGCAGTAGATCGCGCGCACGCGAGGGTTGGCGTCCATGAGAAAAATGCTGTTCACGATGTCCTTGCCTTTGTTCGCCCTCGGCGCCACGGCCCTCGGCGATCAGCGACCGGGCGAGACTTCTCTGACTTGCTGGTACGACGAAAACGGCTTTTACACGGGATATGCACCGGCGCCTGCGGGCGCGGCGCCCGGCACGAAGACGCAAACCGCGTCCAGCGGCCCACATGCTTGGAGCTACACGGTCGCGGGTAATGACCCGGCCGCTTGCCCGCCGAAGTTGCCGGTCAGCACTTCGGCGGAATGACGCGAACGTTTTTGGCTGCGCCTGTGTGCACGCGCCTGTATGCACGCGCCTGTATCAGGCCTGGAGTTGCTGCTCCAATCGCCCCAGCGTCTGCATCGCCGGCAGGCATTGCGCGACGCTCGCGTTGGGTTCGCGGCCTGCGCGGATCGCCGCGAAGAATTCCCGATCCTGAAGTTCGATCCCGTTGATGGACACGTCGACCTTGGAGACGTCGATGGCATTGCCTTTGCCGTCGAGCAGTTCGTCGTAGCGCGCGATGTACGTGCCGTTGTCGCAGATATAGCGGAAAAACGTGCCGAGGGGCCCGTCATTGTTGAACGACAGCGAGAGCGTGCACAACGCTCCACCCGCGGTTTTCAGGCCGATGCTCATGTCCATCGCGATGCCGAGCGTCGGGTGCGGTGGTCCTTGCAGGGCAAAGGCCTGGGCCGCGGGCTCGCCCGTCTGATAGCTGAACAGGTCCACCGTATGGCAGGCATGGTGCCACAGCAGGTGGTCGGTCCAGCTGCGCGGCTGGCCGAGCGCGTTCGTGTTCGTGCGCCGGAAAAAATAGGTTTGCACGTCCATCTGCAGAACTTTCAGTTCGCCGGCGAGCACGCGTTTGTGAACCCATTGGTGGCTCGGATTGAAGCGTCGGGTGTGGCCGGCCATGGCGATCACGCCGGTTTCGCGCTGTACCCGCACGAGGCGCTGCGAGTCGGCGACCGAATCGGCCATCGGAATCTCGATCATCACATGCTTGCCGGCGCGCATGCATTGCTCGCCCTGATCGGCGTGCATCTGCGTCGGCGTGGTGAGGATTACGGCCTCGAGGCCCGGTAGCGCGAGACTCTCGGCAAGATCGCCGGTGAAGTGGGGGATCCCCCATTTCTGCGCGACTTCGCGGGCCTTCTCGCGCGTCGAGCCGACCAGCGAGATCACCTCGATGCCATCGATTCGTTGCATGGCCTCGAGATGTTTGATGCCGAATGCACCTTGGCCGACCAGGGATACCTTCATGACGAGCCCTCGTTTTCCAGAATCATCAATGCGGCCGCCGTATTCGAAGCGGGTACGTGGTAATGGCGATAGACTTCGGTGACTTGGGTCCGCAGGGCCCCGCGCATGACGTGCCACATCACGAGTTCGACACCCTCGGAGCCGGCCTCGCGCATGTACTCGGTGTGCGGGATCTTGGTCAGGGCCACGGGATCCCGCGTCAGACCATCGAGAAATGCCGTATCGAACCGGCGATTGATCAGTCCCGCGCGTTCGCCCTGGAGTTGATGCGACATGCCGCCCGTGCCGTAAATGACGACGCGCAAATCCTGGTCGAAACGCTCGACGGCGCGGGCTATCGCCTGGCCCAGCTTGAAGCAGCGCACACCGGTCGGCGGTGGATATTGCACGACGTTCACGCACACCGGGATCACCGGGAAGGGCCATATGGCGGGTCGGCCGCACGTGACCGACAAGGGCACGGTGAGACCGTGATCGACCGGCATTTCGTTGGCGATGGTCATGTCGAACTCATCGAGGATCAGCGACTCGGCCAAATGCCAGGCGAGGTCGGGGTGACCGCGCACCGCGGGTACGGGGCGCGGTCCGAAGCCCTCGTCGGCGATCGGAAATTCAGCGGCGACACCGATCAAGAAGGTCGGAATGATCTCGAGCGAGAGGGCCGAGGCATGATCATTGTAAACGATGATCGCGACGTCGGGGGCAAGCTTGGCGAGCCACTCGCGCGCCGGCTCGTAGCCCGCGAACAGCGGCCGCCAATAGTCGGTCTCGGTCGTCCCCTTGTCGATCGCGACACCGATCGCCGGTACATGGGAACAGGCGATACCCGCGACGATTCTTGCCATCTCAGGGCTCCTCGCCGGGCGGTATCGGCTTGTAGCGATTGCCTTCGACGCTGCGGCCGCCGGCGAGCATCATGTTGACGTAGGTTTCCTTGGAGACCCCGGACATCATGCCGGCGACGTCCTGAAAAGTCAGGCCGTCGCAGAATGCGATCTTGATCGTGTAATAGATGTTGCCGCCGACCTTGAGCATGCCGAGCCAATCGCGCTCGAGCACGGCGCGGCGCTGCTCCAGGGTCAGCTTGTAGCGATCGAGATAGGCGCCCGGATCGGCCTTGAACAGCGCCCGGTTCTCGGCCTTGTTGAGCGACATGCAGAACATGTTGAGGGCATAGCCCTCACGCCCGCGCCGGCTGTCGTAGACATAGGTCCCGGGGATGTCGTCATAGTCTTTGGCGTCGCTCATGCGTCCCCCGCGGGACGGATTTCATGGCGCACGATATCGCGTATCACCTCGAGCGCTTTGCGCAGCAAGGGCCCGGTGGGCCGCTGGGTCGAAGTGACGATCGACAAGGAGGTCGTGAGCACCGGCGAGACGATGGGCCTGACCAAAACCTCGCCGACCCAAGGCGTCGAGGTGACGGCGTTCAGGGGCAGTACCGCGAACCCGAAACCTTGCCGCACGAGGTCGATAACCGCCGGGATCGATTCGATCTCGTAGGCGACCTGCAGTTTACGGTCCACGGTGGCGAGCGCGCTTTCGACCGACATGCGGATCGCATGCGGCCGGCTGGGGATGATCATCGGCAGATCGGCGAGTTCCGCCAGCATGAGCGGTTTGCGTGCGGACTTGCCGGATGCCTTGGCGTCGCGCGGCGCGATCAAGAACAACTGATCGTCGAGCAAGGGTATGAGGTTGACGGCGGGCGAGGCGGCGGCGTTGTAGATCAATGCGCAGTCGACGCGGCCGAGAATGAGCCATTCGACGATATAAGAGGACAAGCCCTCGACGGTCGCGAAACTGGCTTTTGGCAGCTGCAGTCGGAACGCCTTGACGAGCGGTACGGTCACGCTGCGCCCAAGGCTCGGCGGCAGCCCGAGAGAGACGTGGCCCGTGTCGCCGCTGCGCTGATCCTCGAGATCCTGTCGCGCACGACCGATTTGATTCAGAATGCCACGAGCATGTTCGAGCAGGCGCGAGCCGGCATCGGTGAGCACCACGCCG
>Ga0116231_10007232_pt1 | contig 20512 bp, 18 predicted proteins | sample S1TSphgellanicum_2_FD_89695 | JGI IMG/M metagenome (GOLD analysis project Ga0116231, IMG submission 89695) | Host-associated microbial communities from peat moss isolated from Minnesota, USA - S1T2_Fd - Sphagnum magellanicum MG | ecosystem: Host-associated > Plants > Peat moss > Unclassified...
TCACTGCCGTTCGTGATGAAGGTGATGGTCTGTCACTTTGTGAGCGACTCTCATGAGGTTATGACTGCACTCATTGTCATGTTACCTTTAATTGTTGTTGTGGAGATTTCTCTGCAACTTCATCGGTCTTTCTATTGTCTGTGCTGCTGGTTGAGTAGGTTGAAGAAAGAACTTCTCATTGCCTCATAGAAGCAAGCTTGGAACGTATTGTTCTGAATAATGGTTCCTTACATTGTTGGTTTCTTTTCTTGATGATGTTTTAGTAGTATAAATGAGACTGTGGGACCCTCTTCAATTTCTTTTTGTCTTGCATAACACAAAAATGAAATGATGCTTAGATGTGGGAATGGTGAAATTTTTGACAGATATGACAAGGCAATTGAGATCTATGAGGATGTGGCAAAGCAATCCTTGAACAATAATCTGTTGAAGTACAGTGTGAAAGGTTACCTTCTTAATGCTGGCCTCTGCCAGATCTGTGCAAAAGATGTTGTGGGTATCAACAATGCACTGGAGAAGTACCAGGTCTGTTTCTATTAATCCTGCCTGGCATTTGCTGTCCTTTACCCAGCTTATTCAGCTGCACTCATTGTCATGTCATATTCAAAGTGTTGTTGTGGAGATTTCTCTGCAATTTTGTAGATATGTTCTTTGCTGAGGTAAGTCAAGACAAATTACTTGGCCTTGCAATAAAGCAGAATAATGATTGCTTTATTTGCTTTTGGTGGTGCAGGAGCTGGATCCAACCTTCTCAAGCACACGAGAATCCAAACTTTTGACGGTGTGGTTGCATTGATCTATTTCCCTTGACAAGCTGTTCATTCTTCTTTGTATTGGCATTTATCACTGTATTTTGTGAGACTGTTTGTGTGGCATATGCTTGTTGACATCTCTTGAAAAGGGATGTTCTTGTTGGTTGTTGACACTTTCCCATAGATGTGATGATGTTGTGGCACTTTTATTGAGGCTGATGCGTGATATAATCTGTGTTTGGTGTTGCTGATTCAGGATTTAGCAGGTGCTATTGATGAGGTGGATGTTGTCAAGTTCACAGATATTGTGAAGGAGTATGACAACATGAGTCGCATTGTATGTTGCTTCTCTGTCCAACCACCAAGTCTGATCAGTGTGTTGTGTTGACTCTTTTTTCCTAATCTTAGAATGTGACATTGGAGCTTAGTCAGTAATCTGTTCTTCACACCTATTTTGTGCATGTGGATTCTTGTCCACATTCAGCTGTGATGCTGACTTTCATGCCATTCCGGTGGTAGAAACTCTGGAGTCTCTGAGCAAATGCTGAATTATGTTGATAGTGGCAATGAGTTTACGGCATCTGTGAAAGGTTGTTTGTGTTTTAAGGCTTGGGTCTCCTCTTTTTCCTCTATTGTTGTTATGATGTTGAATCTGAAATCTCTATGAGCTTATTATCAGGTACTCTCTAATTGCTATTCAGTGTAAGAATGGAGAAATTCTCAATGCTTGTGGGTATGTTTATCAAAGGTGTACCACTGCATTGTGACCTAACAAATTGACATGGATGAGTACTGTCAGACTTTTTGATGAATGGCTTGTCCCTGATATTGATTTTACACCTTTATTTGCATGATGACAGGATCAATGGAAAACAACTCTTCTGTTGCGTGCTAAGAATGCGCTGAAATTGAAGGAGATTGAAGAACCTGATTTACTATAATTTGTCCTTACAGGGCAATCTGGCTAACTGTTTTTTTCACCACTTACATAATGGGGGTGTTACAATGTGGTCACATACACTATTATTGCCATAGCTTACTTTTGTCCCTCTTGTTTGCTTCAAGGATTTTGTGAAGCCAATGTTTATGTGGTTCAAGTCATGCATTGGGCATGATCTTCCGACTAACAGTAGGGTCACATTAGAGAGTCTTGGCCATTATTGTAGATATTTGGATTATTATGGGTGCCATGGATTACAAGGATCTTGGGCTCGGATGTGGTGTAACCAGATCATTGTGGAAAGAGCTTCTGATCTCCATTCTGAGACAATGGCATGGGTGCATGTAGTTGGTGGCTAGTTCTGATGATCCTGTTGGCAGGATCTCGCTTGTGGCGGAGTTTGACACTGATACTTGTAGGTGCTTTGTGACCCATTGAAATGCACTAGATGATTGTGCTGTCTTGATTCTGGCTATATTTGTCTGGCATTGTCCTGCTGCTGATGGTTGCAAAGTGGAACTTTCTATTTGCTGTGGAGGTGCCTCAAAATTTGGATGAAGGTGCTTGATATGAGAATTTTTCCGAGTGGCAGCTCAGTGATCACAACAATTTTTCCATATTGGTTTTTTTCAAGAAGGCAGAAAATCGATGTTTAATGCAGCTTTGGTTGATTACGGTCTGAATTCAGAGTCTGATCCTTTGTCTGGCTGCTGGCTCTTTACCTTTGTAAGTTTGCCTCCAACATTTCTGATGGTATTCTTGTGGCAGACCTTTTGTGACTGTTTAGTCTTTGAATAACTTTTCTTTGAATGAAAACATGTTTATGCTTTCATTATGGTTGGAATTATGTTTAAGCTTGTTTGTTGTAATGCACATTGGTAATTTCTTTCAATTGTGGAAAATTGTCATGTTTTTGACACCAAAAAAATGCAGTTATGCGTTGAAACTATCAAATGAGGCATGAGAAAGGCCAAGAAGTAAATGCAACGTTAGATATATTGGCAAGTATTTATAGCATGATAACAAATTCCATAAGATTTATCTTGTCACAAGTTGGTTTAATATGACCATGGTTAAGAGTTTTTTTTTGTGTTTAGGGTTATCCCTGAGGAGTTTCAAAGTTCCCTCTTTTGACATGATTCAAACTATGCCATGATTGAAAAAATGAGAATGTAAGATTATACCTCATGTTGGTATTGAAGATACTGCAAGTAATGGGAAAGTGATTATCTCTATTTATATTTGTTTGGGGATTTAACACAAAAGAAATTCCATATGCTTCACCATCCAATGAACCTTTTAAACTACCAATGACGATCAATTGATGAAAAAAAATTGATGTTGTGAAAATTAAGTTACATTTGAATGAAAATATTGAATGACATTGCATGCAATTTGAATTGAATTGAATTCAAATTTTTTGATTTGAATTGAATTGAATTCAAATTTTTTGATTTGAATTTAAATACATTGAAGGGGATTTGAATTGAATAAAAATTCAATTGAAGAGAAATGGGATGCAAATTGGTGAAGAAACTAATGAAAATCTATTTGTGATTATGGTGTTGTTGGAACAACCTACATATTTTAAAACATAGAATGAATGTTCTCAATTGGACAAAAAATGATTTATGGTGTCTGAACTTTGTCAATAAATGACAAGCTAAGTTAAAATTTAAAATTAATTGTAATAATCTTAATGTATGTTTAATGAGATATGTTGGGTAAGTTATGGTGCCACAAAAAAGAAAGGGAAGAAAAAATTGCCAAAAAGACCATCACTCCAAAGCTACAAATCTAATCAAAATAAATCAATAGTTAAATTGATTCTCCCATAATCATACAACATTCAATTTCTACTTTCGAAACATTTTCAAAAAACCTTAACATAATTTGTTGACATCTAATATATAAGATCATTCCAAATTCATTCTTGTGAGTTCTTATGTTTGCCTTTTGGCATTATCTAGGAATATTTTCTTCCTCCATATATTCCCAACTCAACAAAATAATCTCCTTGAAAAATTTGTGAATTCACCCACTACTCACAACATAGAACCTCTTTAGGTCTCAAGTTATGAAATTGTAACAAGTAGGCAAGCTATTTGCTTGGTTTCCATATGCTTGTGTACTACAATAGAAATAATACAATGATCATCTTCTCATAAAACTTGAATCCTCATGGCAACAACATAATTCTTGTTCAAACTTCCTACACACATAAAATATTCACCTCATTCCTTCAACCAATGTCCAACCTTTGAAAAATGATTTCAAGCACATTGCTTTTGAAATGATAATGTGAAACAGATTAACTTTAAAAAATCCCTTATAATATTTCATCATCTCCATCATTTGTCTTTACCTTAATATTATTATAGTCAACTTCTAAATCTTTAGACCCGATTTCCAACACAATGAAAATTCTTGAAAATTTAGGAACCAACATTAGAAACAATCATAATGAAGATTCTTCTCATAGGTAGAGAATTTTTAAAAAAAACTACCTAAAAAAAAACCACATAATTACATTAACACTAAAACTTGGCTCTTTGTTGTTTTGGTTCATTAACAACATTCCTTTGCCTTAAATCATCCAAGAAGATCTTCACATAATGCCTGAATTTTAATTGAAAAATGCAAAAGATAACCCATCCAAAAATAAATTCTTCACCATTGCCAAACTTCATGTAAAAACATAACAACAACCACCATAATTCTACTTTCAAAACATCACACACATAAGTGGCCCAAAGACAACACTAGCACATCATCACCTTGCATTCACTTTCAACTAACAAAAACATAATGCATACACAAGAAATTAAACAATATGTTCTAATCATTGTTTTCATCCAAAACCATCAATTGTCATAAGTTTTATCACTTTCCTCCCTTTGATGTTTCCTTTCTTTTTTTCATACTCCATCCTCTTAGGTTTACATCTTGGAGAAACTTTCACTCTCCTTCACATCTCCACACCATGGAATGTCACAAATGACATTCAAAACCTTTGGGTGTCCACAATTTCAACACCATTCATAAATGTGTTAAATTCACCCAATATGCATCACCTTGGTAATTATGTTTGCTCTTTGATTAGCCTAATAATGAGTCTTTTAATGTGTGTTTGTGTGTATTGAAAAAAGAAGACAAAAACATGGCACTAAATCCTTCTCAAGCATTCCACATTATGTTAAGACTTCTTCATCCATCAATCATTCGTCTTTTGCATTGTATTTTGCTTGCCACTATTGATCCAAGTATACCTTTGAATTGTATTCATGATGGCAAATGTGTTGAGAAACATGTCATTATGGATGATTGTTTTTGAATCCATTGGATCCATTTTAGGGAGATTGGTTTCCATGTGGTCAAAACCCATGGATCCATTGTATGTGTTTTTGACACTTGAGTCTTCATATTCACATTCAACATGTAAATATTGTTCTCCCAAAAATGCATTGTTATAGATGTAATCATCATTAATCCCATCATTGATCCCCGCACATGCAGACATAGTCATCCGCATATAACATATATTAGATGTGATCACATGTGAACAATTTTGATCAAGTTGCCCATGGATGATCAAAACCAAGTTCAATTGCCCATGGATGATTGAGATGAAATCAAATTTACTTTGTGCAATTTTTACAAAGGATTTTGTAACCTTTGAGCCAATAGAAACAAAAGATAAAAGTTATTAACATTATCATTCTCGTGTTGAAGTCTTCCATCTAGCAATATAAATGTTTGAATACTTGCATAAATAAGCAAATGATCATTTACAAAATTGCAACAATAAAGCTTAATAGGGTTTTAAAGGATTAGAAACTTAGACAATCTTGTGCTTTCCAATCTTCATTTCTTCAAACAATGAGTTTCAATTATATTTCAAAAGATGCAAATCCTTCACAATAAGCTTAGGTAGTGATAACAAAAGTGGCTTCGGTTGAATCTTTGTCATCCACCCTTATACATTAGTTTTAAAAAAATAAAAATTCAAATTATAAATTTAAAAATAAATAAATTCTAGGGACAAATTTTGTGATTTATTTGATTTTTTATTGTAAATTCAAATATTTTTTCTAATTTTTTGGAAAAATTAGTCAAAATTTTGATATCACAAAATTGAAAAAGAAAATCCCAGTTATTATAAGACCTGCCTTCTATTGCCACTTTTGAGTTGTTATTGGGCCTTTTGATAATAAAGAATTAACAATTAGGTAGGTATGCATATATTAAATATATTTTCAATTTATCATCCTGAGACGTCATTTAAGACCTGAGGTCCTTCCCTATCTGGAAAATCGCAATCAGGACCTCGAGATGGGGCTTGAGACCTCGAATGGCAAGGTAGGTAGGTACCAGGTACGTATCGGATAGCACGGCGCCATCCCGGCGACCACGCTCGCTCGCTCGCTGGAACGCCCGCTTCCCCTGAACGGATCCGGGAAGCTCTGGATCTTCTTCTTCTTCTTCTTGTCAATTTGCCATCTTTGGTTGCTGTTGTAGTCATATTCTTTTGTTTCCACACAACACTTTGTGTTTTTTTGTCTGAATTGTGACACTTTTGTTGCTCTGGTGGTGGTGGGTGCTTCTTGTCTTACCCGCTTCAATTTCTGGAGCTTGAGAGAGACTTTCTTTTCGGAGCATTTTGGATGCTGGCTGGCTGAGGAGCTCTCGGGAATTGCTTGCTATAAGCCAGCCATGGCGGGTCTGCTTCCGGCGGCGAAATGTTGTTCGGGGTCATTGTTGGGGTCAAGTTATAACAACTCGCAAGCTTCGGCTCTTGAGTCCTCTCGATCCTCGAGTCTAGTCACGAGTTCAAAGAGGAGGAGGACGAGAAGAGATTCGAGGCGGCTGCTGCTGGTTTCCAGCAGCTTGCAGTCAATGGTGTCAGACATGAGCAAGAAAGGTAAGGAAAATGACTAGTGTGCTGTGTGTACTGTGGGCAATTCCAAATTGGAAATTTTTGAGTTTGAAGCTCTCCGTTCTGGAGCAAGGACTGCAAAAACCCAATTGCTTGGTTTTTGCAAAAAAGAGTAGAAAACCCATCTACCCCACATGATGTTGTGGAGTTGTCTGTCTGAAGGTTTAGGGTTTTGAGATGATTAAAGGTTTTTTGGTTTTTTTGTCTGTATGGTCTGGTCTGGGGAGTGCAGCACCCAAGGGCCTTTTTCCACCAGATCCTGAGCCTTACAATGGACCCAAGCTGAAGGTGGCAATTATTGGTGCGGGTCTGGCTGGCATGTCAACGGCTGTGGAGCTTCTGGAGCAAGGCCATGAAGTAGGGTTACACTGACTGACCTGCACATGCTATATATAGATACACCCTAATCATCATCCCTCCCTGTTCTTCTTCTTGTGTATAACCAGAAATCCTGTTCAACAATTGCAAATTTCTTATTTCCAATCTCTTTGTGAGGAGGGGTCATCGATGAGTTTTCTCAAGCTCTTGGAAGTCACCGCCACTGAATGCTGAAGGTTTTTTTTTAACATCATGTACTTCTGCTCATGTAGCCAGTGGTTTGGTTGGGTTTTGGTTTATTTCTTGCTTGTGGTGTGGCTTTTTTTTGTTACTGTTGTTTTGGTCTTTGAAGAAGGTCTTTGACTACTATTTTTGCAGGTGGACATATATGAGTCGCGCAAGTTCATAGGTGGTAAAGTTGGTTCGTTCCAAGACAAAGCTGGAAATCATATTGAAATGGGCTTACATGTGTTTTTTGGCTGCTATAACAACCTTTTCCGTCTCCTCACCAAGGTAAATCACGGATGCAATGTTCTGTGACTCTGAAGCATGAAGTATTAACTAAGAGAGATTGGATGTGTTTGCAAACTGTTTCTGAGTAATATTTGGACTTGCAAACAACAGGTAGGTGCAGCTGATAATTTGCTTGTAAAGGATCACATTCACACTTTCATCAATGCAGGTGGAGATGTTGGAGGTCAACCACAAAACCCTTTAAACTGCTTTGTTCTGAAACCATATCTTTCTTTTTTCAGGTAGCCACTAGAATCTTTGAATCCAGGGAGACAGAAGAATATTAGGTTGTCATGTGCAATGGTACACTGTCCATTCTTCATGCGAGTCTTGCAGGGTTTTAGTCACGTAGAGAAGATGACTGATGACAATTAAAGCATATTTGCAACTGCTTCAGAATTTTTTTGTGTCCTAATTTCTGATGGAAGTTGTTGTGCTGTACATGTTCTTTCAGAGTTGGATTTCCGGTTCCCAGTAGGAGCACCACTCCATGGTATGAAAGCGTTCCTTACAACGAATCAATTGAATGTAAGAGTGCCACATCCTAAATCATCTTTTCATTGCCCAATGTGATGATGGAGTGTATATGTGATGGAGACAACAATCCTGGACCACATTTCTCATATGACAGATCTGCAGAAATTCAGCTTTACTACAGCAAGTGGGAACCCTGTCTTGTAATACTAGCTTTACAGGTTTTTCTCTTGTATGCTTATGGGGAGGGGATTGGTAATACCTTAGCTTTGTGCTGACTGATTTTGGGTGTCGGTAATGTTGGGTGAAATCAGCCATTGGATAAGGCAGCAAATGCACTGGCTTTGGCGACAAGCCCTGTAGTGAGAGCCCTCATTGATCCTGAAGGTGCGATGCGTGACATTCGTGACTTGGACAAGGTGCTTGTCATTCCTCCTTCTTCATTCCTCTACATTCCATTAGGTCCCCGCACTTGGGTTTTAGGGATTAGTAGTGTATCTAGACTGGGAAGTTGAGCTTTGGCAATAAGAAGAGGGGATGGTTGTGGCAGATAAGCTTCTCAGATTGGTTCACATCACATGGAGGGACACGCATGAGCATCAAGAGGATGTGGGATCCAATAGCTTATGCTCTTGGATTCATTGACTGTGACAACATCAGTGCTCGCTGCATGCTCACCATTTTTGCCTTCTTTGCAACAAAGACAGAGGCATCACTGCTCCGCATGCTGAACGGATCACCTGATATGCGACTTAGTGGCCCCATTAGTAAATATATCACTGACCGGGGTGGCAGGTTGCACTCATCTCAACAATGTTTTTCTCAGATGTTTTTGATCCCAATTACAGTATCTGAATTTTACAGATGTATGATGTAGGAGATGATAATGCTATAGTGCTTGTGTCAGAGACTTTGGGATGTTCATCTGTTGCAGGTTTCATCAAAGATGGGGTTGCCGTGAGGTCCTTTACGATTATACTACTGAGGGTGAAACATATGTCTCTGGGCTTGTCATGACCAAGGTATAATATTTCCCTGACCTTTGGTATCCACATGTGTTGGAACATGTGCAAAATGTATTAGACTTGTTGAAGGTATGCCCATGATGTCCCTGATAGATGGGTGTCCTCTTTTCTTTGTTTGAAGTTCCTTCAAAAAATAAGAGCTGCAGAAAATTACATAGCATCACAAGTTCTTGAAGGCTCATAGCATGTTGTGAAGAAGTTCCTAAAGTTCACCTGAATTACAGATGTTTGTAGATGGAAAGTGATTTGTTGCAACTTTTTCTCACTTCTGGGGTTGGGAATGTATGTAACAGGGTGCTCAAAGACAGATTGTGAAAGCAGATGCCTATGTTGCAGGTACATTGTAAAAGTTCTGTCATGACTAGTATACCATTATAGTTGACAACCAAACATATCCATCATCACGTGGTTGTGCTCAATAATCAAATTGTTAGAGTAAGCTTACATGTCCTCTAAAGTTAGGATTTTGCAGTTCAAGCACTCCAGGCAATCTGGTTAGGGATTAGTAGTCAAACCACTCTGCTCAAACAGGGTTGGGAGCTGAAATATTTTAGGGTAAAACTTTTGCTCATCTTCTTCTTCTTCATGAGCAAATTTGTAAGTTGAATAGAGAGAGTAGGTAATCAAAATCATCAGGTGACTTTGTTCTGTGAAACAACAGCTTGTGATGTACCGGGGATAAAGAAGCTGCTACCTCAGCCATGGCGGGAGTGGGAGTTTTTTGACAACATTTACAAGCTTGTTGGGGTTCCAGTGGTGACTGTGCAATTACGTTTCAATGGCTGGGTCACAGAAATGAAAGATATTGAGCTCTCAAGGTATGTGTGACTCATTGGACATCATCCTCACTGGTGGGTGTGTGTTAGTTAATCCTCATAGAGCTTGTTCAGCAGATTAAGACATTGCTTCTGTCAGGCTTACTGCCAGGGCGTAGCATCACATGAACTATCTGGTTTGCCTCTTTTCCGTATTATACCCAAGACAACCAGATTCATTATGTTGCAGCTGTGTGTAGTCTGCAGATGCAAGAAAGGATGCATTGTTGTTTTACCCTGTTCACATCCTTACAAACTGAAGGAAATCCTGAGTCTCCAGCTTGTCAAATTGAATGGCTTTGTTCACCTGCATGTAATGGACTTACTGAAAATTGGGTATTCATTATAATCTTCTTGTGACCAATGGCAGACAAATCAGCCGAGCAGCGGGTCTCGACAACTTGTTGTATTCAGCAGATGCAGATTTTTCATGTTTTGCAGATCTTGCACTTACATCACCAGAGGATTACTACAAGCCTGGAGAAGGCTCTCTACTGCAGTAAGAAGCACACTCTGGTTTTTTTAGCCTTCCTCAATTAGATTTGACAGGCAGGTTCAGCATAGAAGTTGACATTGAAAATCTGCTTTGGAGTATATGACAATAGTTTGTCACTTGATCGTCTCTCCCTCAAAACAAATGTTCTTCTTTTTGAAACTTGGCAATAGAGGGAGCAGTTTAGGCATGGCAAGGGGTGCTTCATGGGGATGGATTTTAGACGACTTGGAGGTTTTCTCAATGGTTGAATGACATGTACGGTGTGTGGAAAACCAGGGTTGTTTTGACTCCTGGAGATCCATACATGCGGCTTCCTAATGAGAAGATCATTGCCAAAGTTCTTGATCAGGTCAGGGTCTTAACTTTCTATTAGTGACTTTTAGTGATGGACCTTGAATGTTGACAAGTTGACAAAAGAGTCCTAGAGAATTTTGGGTGTTTCCTGTGAACTTCTTGAAGTTCTGCAACTTCCCTCAAGAAAGTGCCTTCTGTCCTTTCCCTTCTTTTTGTCGATTGGGTGCATGCCCATAGTATAAGTTCTGGAGAAGCCTTGCTGGCTGGCATTTGTCACTGTTGTTGTTGATGCTTTCACTAAATGTCCGTGTTGTATATGAAAGGTGATGCTGCTATTTCCATCTGCCCAAGGACTGCAAATGACATGGTCATCAGTAGTGAAAATTGAGCAATCACTGTACCGGGAGGCACCAGGGATGGACCTTTACAGACCAGACCAGAAGACCCCTGTCTCTAATTTCTTTCTGTCAGGCTCTTACACCAAACAGGTACTCTTCTGGTCTTAAACTCTAAACCCTAAACCTTGGTCTTGGGTTTGAAAAGATTTGAACATGATTCTTTTTTAGCTGAGGTCTTGAAGTTGTGGTGTGCACTTGTGCTGGGGTCTAAGGCTAGCATGTTGGTGTTGGTGTCGGGGGGTGGATTTTTTGGGTTGCACATAGGACTACATAGACAGCATGGAGGGGGCGACATTGTCAGGGAGGCAGACTTCAGCACGGATCTGTGACATGGGCCAGTATTTGGCCGAACTCCGTCAAAGATTATCAGACAATGACAACTTTCTAAACCATTCAAAGCTCCTGGATGAGTTGACATTGGTGTAGTTTGGAGAGTCTGAAATTATTTGGATCAGTGACTGCATTGTAGGTTTGGTCCTGGATTGTGTACGAGTAAGCACGGAGGTTACAATTACAGATTTTATATGGAGGTGTAGATGAAAGGTTGAGCTTGACCTCACCCTAATCATTCTGCTCAGAAGTATCTAACATTGGCCTATGATGCTTCTCAAGGAAAGGTGTAATATTCATTTATGCAGCTATGCATATCCAACTTTCAGGTGCATTTTTGTTGTGGGGTCTGTGTCTTGGTTGGTTGTGAAGTTGAAGTAGATTGGCGTCCAACGGCACACAGTACTGACTGACTCACAAAAATACTTCACTGACTGAGAGCAACTCCACCAGTGCTCAGTATGTGTGACCCTGTCAAATTAAAATTGGATGAAGAAAAGTCAAAACATGCCAGTTTGGCTCTGCAAAATGGTTTTGACCCAGCATTTTTGCATAGTTTGCTGAGTGTGGTAAAAGGCACAGCAAAGCCTGACACATGATAAATATGATCCGACTGTTGCTCCCTGTTTCTGATAGGCCAAACATAATGATTGGTCTAGGTGGTTTGCTATTAGTTGTCTCCTGCCTACTTGCAGTCCCACTTTTAGTTTTATGAGTGAGGTTGGAAAAAAGTAAATAACTAAACTTGGATGTCAGAAATATTTTTTCAGGGTCACATACTGAGCACCACTGGAGAAGCTCTGAGGCATTTTGCATGTATTGCAACAGTTTGAAAAACCAGTGTAAAGTTTTGCATCTTGGAACTTGCATTACCATTTCCTCCTTTTGCTCTACAATCTCAATTTATAAGTTCTGGAGCAATATGCCTAGTATCTATCTGTCATTGTGCGTACTAGTATATATACTTCTTGCTTTGGACTGACCGAGGAGAAAGAGAGAAGAAAGACTCAGTTGCAAGGAAAAATGAAATAAAATCAGTAAAGAGCTTTTGCTCAAACTCATGAAAAACAACTTGACTAAACAGAAACTTTTAAATTCTGTTTTCTGAACCTTGCAGCTGGACATACTACTGATGTCATACCACAATGGAATGGCAATGGCAAGGGGTGGTCTGTCATAAGGCTCCACTAGGACTGGGTACTGGACGATCAGAGCCAACAGGTGTATATCAGAGCTCTGCTTCTCCACATCTGTCAGGTATGTCAGAGCTCTGCTTCTCCTTGCATATAAAAATCCCCAGATCCTCAATGATCATGACATGAGACAACAATAGCAGATTGTAGTCAATGAATATCATGAAGCTTGTAGTGAATGAATATCATGATCTTGGACCTCCTCCCTTTGCAATGCGTTGGGTTTGTATGGCATGCCACAAAAGCAACCAAAACATGAGAAGATCCTTGCACAAGGGCATGGATGCCATTGTCAGTCTCTGAATTTTCACCCAAGATGCCAGTTTTCATCCCCGTATCCTCTTTTCCTCCATGGAAACAACTGCACCACTATTAAGTAGGAATTCGTAATTCTCATGATGAGCAGAAGGATGAATGAATGAATAAATCAATTAAGGTCTCCAATCTTCATCCCTGATGTGATTTTCTCAGTGTGAGTGTAGTTTTTTCATTCAGGGTAGCTGCATTAACCTTTTTCTCTGACCAAATTTTGTGGTGGGTTCTGGAACCACAAGGAACCCAACAAAGGCTTGAGACAAGATGAGAGACTGTAATAACAAAAGTTGGGTCCATGTGATTTGGAGCAAAGAAGTGGGGCAGCGGCAGCTGCTGTACTTAGTTTTATCTTGGTCCTGAGAGCTGGATTGCCTCAATATCCCATGAAGAATCTTCCACTAGCTCACAATAGCGATTTGGCAATGCCACAGCCTCTTGGGTCCTTCGGCTTTCTACCTCTCGCCATTGCTCCCACCGTTCAGCCAAACCATCACCCTCAAGCATTCGCACTACGTCCAACATTTTTGGACGTTCTGCTGGCAACACTTGGGTGCACAGAAGTGCAACCTGAAATTCTCAGCAAAACCCAAAATTAACTAAGACAAGTGGTAGTCAATAACAAAAAACTCATGCAATTCTAGTGATTGTCGTGTTTGTTGCACAGAATTTTATGAAAGAAGAAAACTTTGTGTTTTTGGATGAAACATGTACCTGCACCATTTCTTCAAGCTCGAGTGAATTGTAATCTGTTTTGAGGTCAATATCCACCAACAAATCAAGCCTTTTCTCTGCTTGAAGCTTCTTGACCTGGTTCACATGAAAAGCCATATTTTCTTCAACAAGAAGAAGGTGGTAACCCCAATTCTGAATTCCAAATGTTGTTACAGGAACTCAAGAAACTCAAAAGCTCTGAGCTAATAGAATTTGCAAAATTTTCTCTCTTCACCATGAACGAAAAGCAAAGAAACAAAGTCTTGTCAAGCTTTGCCTTGTTCAATTGGGAAGTCACTTCCATATTCTTTCACAGGGCTTGCAAAAAAATTACAAGGTACAGTGCCTAGAATTCATTATGAGAATATTTATTCCATATTCCATTATTTCAAAGCTTACGAAAAAAATATCCATATTTTGTAGCTCAGGTGTTTCATAACATATACAAAGAGTGACTTCCCAGAGAGGCTTTGAGCATAATACATGCAATTTTTGAAATTGTTGTTGGTTTATCCTGTAGTCCAAAAACGTTTGCAAAAAAGGCAAGAATGTGAAGAGAAAGCATCATGCAAAGAGAGAGAGAGAGAGAGAAGAAAAAGTTTGTATGTTGTCCAAAAATAAATTGAAGGTATGTATATGACAGACGCACCCAGTCAAGAAGCATCATGTCATTGTGGTTCGACAATCGTCCAAACTCAAAGGCTCTTTGACCAGTAATAAGCTCCAACAGCAGAACACCATAGCCAAATACATCTGTCTTCTCAGAAGATTGTCCAGTAGATAAGTACTCAGGGGCAATATGCCCGACAGTACCCCTCACAGCTGTTGTCACATGTGAATCTTGATGGTCCAAGAGCTTTGCAAGTCCAAAGTCCCCAACAACGGCTTCAAAATCCTCATCCAGAAGTATGTTTGCTGCTTTCACATCTCGGTGTATGATCTTTGGGTCACAATGCTCATGCAAATAGAGTAGGCCCCGTGCTGATCCCAATGCTATCCGCTTCCGTGTTGGCCAATCAAGCGCTGGCCTTCCACAGACCATATCTACCATCCACAAATTATTATGAGACATGATGTGGTTTGCATCTTGTTTTAGTTAAGATGGGTGTGAGAGAAACAAGAAATATTATCATGCTAATTATCATTTCTGTTTGCCACACATCTCATATGACCATAATAGATTAAAAAATAACAAAAAATAAAAATAAAAATCACTAACCACGAAGGCGTGATGCAACACTGCCATTAGGCATGTAAGGGTAGACCAAAAGGCGCTCGGTAGGAGTCATACAAAAGCCTCTCAAACGAAGCAGATTTCGGTGCACAGCCAATGATATCATCTCAACCTCCATTTGGAACTGGATTTCTGCACCTGGGCTGCCCTCTCCCTTTAAACGCTTAACAGCAACCAGTGAGCCATCTGGCAGGTACCCCTTGTACACGTTTCCAAACCCACCTTTCCCTAAGATGTTCTTACTCTGGAAATTGTCTGTTGCAATTTGAAGCTCTCGGAATGAGAACTTTTTCAACTGTCCAAGCAACACATCTGGATCTTGTTGCTCTGCAAAACCTCGAAGAAAAAAAAAACACAAAATCCATCATCTCAACAAAATCTCGATTGTTTCGGCAATTGAGATATTTACAGATAATTAATTTACAGAGCTTGCTGTGTATATCTATCTTAAGCATACACACTTGATAATAAAGTCCACAGAAAAAAACTATAATTCTGAATAATATTGATATGGGCTTCTTCCATCAACAGAACTCCATACAAGTCTCCCAAAATTGAAAGCTAAAATGAAAGACTCTCACAAATCCATCACAAATTCATCAAGAGGCAAATACAGCAAAGCTCAAGAAGCTTAGGGGGTTATGGGGAGCTTGTGACCATTACCATTAACATCAAAGAAGACTTGTTTGTTGCGACGCCGTCGCCACCAGAGAAAACTCAAAACAGAAGATCCAACCAAAAATATTGCTCCCAGTGACAGTCCACCTGCTACTGCGCCGGTAGTCGACCGTCTGATTGTTGTCACATCTTTTGATTCAGAACCCAACACCCCAATTCAATTAGCATCATCAAATAACACAAAAAATTTCCAACCACTTGCAAGATATTATTCTCAACACTTTCAATGTTCCATCATTCATTCAGGCAGTTGAATCCAAAACATTGCCCTAATTTGGTTCAATTCTCCCTCCTTTGAAGAGACCGGCTGACTACAAAGTTTCAAAGGCTAAATGGCATCCATCCACATGAGCTGAAAATACGTCTATCGCTACATACAAGTGCATAGTTGTGTTATAGAAGACATGGCAAGCAGAAGAAACACCAAAAGACAGAATGGGTAAGTTAGCTGTGGTGTATTTGATGAGCGAGAGAACACGATATTGTATAGCATTAGCAACAGCAAAACAAAAAAGGCTTACTTTGTGTGGTGTTTTTTACATCCACTGTCAAAGGTAGCGGAGGATCACCAGGACATTCTCTTTTTGTGCTCCAACCACACAGTAGTGGATTCCCTTGCACACTGTGTGTCACAAAATTTGAAAAACTTTAATATAATAGAAAGTAGGGTAACAAGTACGATGGAAACTGATTTGGTCAATTTTGTTGTTCAAACCAAACAATTGTCATTCCATAATAACTTCTAATATGGGATTGTCGAGAAATCATCTCCACAACAAATACTTTGAATTCTAGCATGACCATATGGGCATGGTCATGAGCTTATGAAATCAATTGCCCACAAAGAGTGACATCTTCACCTTCAAAGATGAATAGTCAAAAACCAAAAAAAACAGGAAAAAAAACACAAGATGTATAGTCCCATTGATGAGCTGACATGACTTAACTACTGTAGACATTGGGTGATTGGTGATTAGAGTACAACCATGTACTCTTACTATTCTAGACATGGAACTTGCATTGGAAAATGCCAGGGAGCTATATAGTTTCGCTTCCAATGGACACTTGAGAAATGGGTACCTCTGAGAGTCCTTACAATAGATTGGGTAATGTCAGATTCGGCACAAAACCTGACAAGTTGTTATAAGAGACATCCCTGCAACAAAAAAAATGGTAACAAACCACATGGAAATAAATGGCCACTATATACATACATCATTGTCAAACACTATTGCTGCTGCCTGGGCAATGCATTTTCTAATCAATTCATTTTTGCAAAGAATGAATTCATGACACTTTCTTTGTTGAGTATGTCAGCAAGTTTCAATAAGTGAAAAAGAAGAAGACAAAAAAGTCAATGAACTTTTATTTTAATTTTAAAAGACGATGATCTTCATTGAATACAAAAGGCTACAACAATAGGAGGTGAGGTAGGTGAGGTGAAAAAGGAGTGCATACAAAGTAGTTAATGTGGGAATGGTGGAAAGAAACGTTGGGAAGGGACCAGAGAGGTGGTTCAATTTGAGTTGTCTTCATTGAACCAATCCACCACCGTCCCCAATAATCACATGCACCCCAGAAAGCATTTTTGCATCAGATTTCGCTCATCAGAAAACAAGCATGCTCTGTAGAGTTTTTTTTTTTTTTTTTTCGGGGGTGTTTCACCCAAAACTTGGAAAGCTCTTTGATCTTGTCAATTTTGTACAGATCATAAGATTGTGGAGTCCACAAGGATTTTATCAACTCTTGAGAATGAAGTAGTTCAAGCTTTCCTACCAAAATGCAACACAATTTAACTACAAAGAAAGAAAGAAAGAAAGAAAGAAAGAAAGAAAGAGGAGGAGGCATGTGGTCTGTTATGGCAAGTGCACAAAAAAGCACATGAATAGAGTGGGAAATGGACATTTGCATTATAACTTTGATCTCATGTTAAAGAATCATGGTTGCTTACAAGTTGTTGATGCTTTTCAAGTTGGCAAATGTGGAGGGGATGGGTCCTTCAAACGAATTATTGGAGAGGTCCAACAGAAGGAGTTTTGTCAAGTTTCCGATCTCCACTGGCAGTTGCCCTGAGATGTTATTGTCCTGCAGAATCCTGTCGACATTCAACCGAATCGATGAAAATGTGTGACTTCAAAAGACTCACCACCATAACAAAGTCTGAAATGCCAGTGCCCAGGCATATACAAAATACATTAAAAAAGGATGCACACATTGAAATTTTTTGATTATTTTCCCCAGGATTTCCATTTCTATTTATCAACAAAGATGTAGAAAACAACCCTTATGACAAACACACTGACCTATATTTATTATACTCTGAATCTTAGCTTTCTGAGTCTAGTTGTGGACTTGTAAAATTTATAGTGAACAAAAAACACAAGTACTTATTAGAGCTTTAAGGACTTAGAACCTAGAGATGGAGAGAGACAAACAATGACATACAAATACTCGAGGTTTGGCAAGCTTCCAATGAGTGGTGATAGGCTCCCTGAGAAGCTCAGAGTGGACAAGTCACTGCAAAGAAAAAAGAGAAAGAAAAAAGAAAAACAATGTGCACACATTTTAGCAAAAACCCATTGTCAGAATTGCTTGAAAATATGAAGTTCACCACCCAAAAAAAACACTACCAATTGGAGAGATAGAAAAAAACTCTACAACAACAATTTGAAAAATTTACATAACAAATCCAAGCAGCTACCCATGGATGGAGTTTGAGCTTTGAACTTCCATCATCAGCTCCTGACTGACAACAGTGCTGTGGAGGAGAAGCAAAAGCACCAAAACAAAAAAAAACAAAAAATAGAGGAGAGAGAGAAGAACTTGGTAGGGAGGAGGGAAAGGAAAAATTAAATTATCGACTTGCAGAAAGTGAGCAACTGCTTACATGCTGGTTACGACTTGTTGCGGGGAACACTGAATGTACATGAATGTGCAGGGTGACAAGTAGTTGATATCCCAGGAAGCAAGTGCATTATGAGGGTCATTGAGAGCTTGCCGCACACCAAACAATGCCTGTACTGCATCCCTTGGAAACACACACCATTTCCTTCCCAATGTCAATTATAGTCACAAAGAATCCATCATTTTTCGGTCCCTCTTCACCAAAGTCTCAGACTGGCTATGTAGTATGGAGTCGTCAAGAAACAGATGCCACATGCAAGCAAGCTAGCTGATGTCAAAATCTGTAGCAATGGTGGTTTTTTGCCTTGGAGGAGTTGGAGTTGTGGTTTTTTGTTGTTGTTGTTGTTGTTTCTTCTTTGAGTAGGTAGGTAGCTTACCTTCAGGGTTGCCATCAATGGGTGCAAGAGCAAAGGTGCAGGATGGTAGTAGAACAATGAGCATCATCATCATCAAGAGTCTGGCCCTGAGCCATAGTAGTAGCTCCAAAGCTGCTTCAGCAGGGAGTGGCAGCAGCAGCAGCATTATTCCAATCAACAGTTCTTGCTGCAACAACCAGCTACTTCCTTTCTTCTTCTTTGGCTACTGTCTCTGTGATGATCACTTCCTTCCTCTCCCACGATACGGCTGCTGCCTGCAAGCTGCTTTGAGCTCTTCACCTCCATTATAAGCCTGATCATCCCTGAGTTTCCTCATCCTAAATCCAGCTCTCAAAAGCAACTTACGCACTTTCAAACCCACAAACTCAAAAAGAAAAAGCCACGGAGCTCAGCAGCAACAATGGGCCCTTGAACAATGCTTCAAGAAAGCAAAGCCTCGGTCTTCTCTTTGTATTGTGAAGAAAGAAGAAGAAGCAGTTCTTCAATGCTTTTTTGCCAGTCTACCTCAAAAACTCTTAGAAAATGCAATGCAAGTCCTGACTAGCAGCAGCTCAACAATAACCACCAATAAACAACAACAACAATGTTTTGACAACAAAGCTTGACTCTGGCCAAGAATGAATACACACACAAACTCACAAACTCACAAACAAACAGACAGAAAAAAAGGGTGATCTTTCTCCTCCTTCTTCTTCTTCTTCCTCTCAGAAGTCTTGCAAGAAGCTACTCAAGCTCTTAAAAACCCAAAAAACCACAACCTTTTTTGTAACTTTCTATCTTCTCCCTTCCTTCCATTTTTCCTTTTCTTTTAAAAAAAACTCTTTTGGGTTTCTGACTCAGAGTTTTTTTTTTTGTGAAGATCAAATAAGCTTTTTGTGAAGATCTGTCTGTGCCCCTGAAACTAGTGCTAGAAACATCAAAGAACCTTGTTTCCCAAATTATTGAAAGAAGAAGAAGAAGAAGAAGAAATTAGAAGGAGCCAAAAAAGAGTAAGCAGCAAAGCTCAAAGAAGACACTAGTGACACACAAGACAAGTTGAAGACTTTTGCTTTCAATGCCAAAGTTTGTGCTTTTTTCCCTTCTTGTTCTTGTTCTTCTTGTTCTTCTTGTAGCACACTAACCCACAACAACAAAAAAAACACACCACCTGAGTTTAAAACCTCAAGGCTCAGAGGACTTCTCTCTCTGCAGAAACAGTCTCTGAAGACTCAGGACAAAAGCCATCATCATCACTCCCAACTCCACTGTCTTCTTCTTCTTCTTCTTCTTCTTCTTCTTGTTCTCTGTGTCCTCTGTGTGTGTGTCTGCCTTGGTTCTTGCACTCTGCCTTAGTTGCTTGTGATTTTTGATTTGGGTCCCAAATTTAGTACAAAACAGTTGAAGGCTTATTTTAATTTTTGATTTTTTTGATTTTTTTTTTTGTGATATGTAAAAGGTTTAGAGATTTTCTTTTCCCAAAAAATAGAAAAAATAGTTGAATTTTCAATAGAGATTTGCTTTCCCCCCAAAAAAATAGAAAAATTAGTTGAATTTTCAATAGAGATTTTGTTCCATGGTTTGTTTTTTTGTTTGTTTGTTTGTTATTTATTCATGAAGGGAATAAAAGAAACAAGATAATTTCTCCATGGGTTTTTTTTTGGGGGTGCTTTTTTGTTCATTAAGGTACAAAAACACTGAGACAATTTTTTTAATTTTTTAATTTTTATTTTCTGCTTTTTACTCATGAAGGGGGGGGGGGAGGGAAATGTAAGAGTTTTTTTTATAAAATTTTTTTTTGGTTTGTTTTTAGTTATTTTTTAAAGGCAAAAA
>Ga0116231_10007233_pt1 | contig 20509 bp, 10 predicted proteins | sample S1TSphgellanicum_2_FD_89695 | JGI IMG/M metagenome (GOLD analysis project Ga0116231, IMG submission 89695) | Host-associated microbial communities from peat moss isolated from Minnesota, USA - S1T2_Fd - Sphagnum magellanicum MG | ecosystem: Host-associated > Plants > Peat moss > Unclassified...
AAATCTTGGTATTTTATGAATGAAAATAGATTAGTTGGTTTTAGGGAATCGATGATTAAAAAATGCCAATTGGAATTTGAGAATCAAGAATCGGAAAAAGCGACTAAAATTGGTAACATGATACTATTAGGTGAACTCTATAATCATTCTTTAATTGCGGAGAAAGCGATTGATCATTGTTTGACATCTTTATTATCAAATATTAATAATGAAAATATGGAACTGGTATGTAAGTTAGTTACGACAATTGGAAAAAGAATGGAATACCTTAATACCAAATTATTAAGTTCATATTTAAAGAAGATACAAGAATGTGTTAAGAGTAATTTAGACTCTAGAATAAAATTTGCAATATTAGATTTATTAGATTTAAGGAAAAATAATTGGAATATGAAAATGGCGCCTCAACAGGATAAATTATTGGATACATTAGATAAGCAAGTAAATAAACGTAAATCGCCGAAAAATAAAACATATTCAATTAAGCAAAAGAAACAATATAGTGTAGATGAACTAAATCAAAAAATTAAAAATATGTTGGATGAATATATGATGCATAATGATTTGAATGAAACATTTATATATATGGATGATTTTTCATTAGGTCATAGTAAGGATATAATAAGTGGGATGATTGAATATATGTATGATATTAAGAGTGATAAATTGAATATAATAATAGATTTGATGATTAATTTATTTAAACATAAGAGATTAGATATAACGAAATTACAAGAATGTATTAAAAACAGTTTAACCCAAATAGAGGAAGTTAGTTTAGATTCACCTAATGTTATAGTTCACGTATGTAAATTATTAGAACGATTAATAAAGGATAAATTTATTACTAGGGAACAGCTTAATAATTTATTGAAAAATATAAATATTGAGATGAAGAATGCTATAATAGAAACAATGAAAAAAACTGAAAAATAGATATTTAATAATATAAGGAAATAAATTATATTATGATATATGTCAAAGAGATTTCTGATTGATTTTGGAACATATCGAAGTAAAAAGAAGAAACAAGATATTATTAAAGTTGATATACCATGGGTTGAAAAACATCGTCCTAAAAAAGTAGATGATTTATTGATAAATGATAATGTAACAAATAAAATTAATAAAATAATAGAAGTAAAAAATATGCCGAATTTAATTATTACTGGTAATCCAGGTATAGGTAAAACATCTACAGCTCTATGTATTGCAAGTGAATTACTGGGTAAATACTATGAAGATGGAGTAATTGAATTAAATGCATCTGATAATCGTGGATTGGAAGTAATAAATAATACAATAATTCATTTTTGTAAAAAGAAATTGGAAGCGGATAATAATAAAATTCAAAAAATAATAATATTGGATGAAGCTGATAATATAACCAGTAAAGCTCAATACGTATTAGTGAATTTGATGGAAACCTATTTAAATACTACGAGATTCATATTTACGTGTAATGATTCGAGTAAAATAATAAAATCTATACAGAGTAGATGTATGATACTTAAATATCCTAAAATTAACAATGAACAAATGAAGGAAAAGCTGATTGATATATGCACCAAGGAAAATGTAAAATATACAGATGAAGGATTGGATGCGATAATATTTTCATCACAAGGAGATATTAGACAAGCTATAAATAATTTGGAAGTGGTGTATTATGGATATGGGGAAGTTAAATCAGAAAATGTTTATAAGATGTGCGACCAACCACAACCGATATTAATTACTAATATAATAAACGCGTGTATGATTGGGGATATTATTACTGCAGTGAATTATGCAATTGAATTAAGGAAGAAGGGATATTGCGTAAATGACATAGTATTGGGGATGTTATCGATATTAAAAGAGATGAATATGAAGGATGAGACTAAAATAAATTATATACAATATGTGAGCGAATCATATATGGAGATAAATGATTGCGTTGATTCCGAATTACAATTATGGAATTGTTTGGCTAAAATGGCTGAAATTTCGATTTTATAATTCCTTATATGGTATGCTTGGCTGGTTGATTTTTTTTATTTAAATGATATAAAGTAAATAAAATAAAAATCAATTATAAAATGACTTAAAAATAAAAATATTAATTATATTAATATGATAAAGATATCTGAATGGAAGGATAGTAATGTAGCAGTTGATGATAAACCGACTTATAATGTCACACCACTTGATGTAGGTAAAAATAATGAATATAATGAAACACCAACTAATGAATTTGTACCTTATCCAGCGAATAAAAATGATGTTGATGAGAAAAGGAGTTTTGTTCCTCCTTTTGTAACACAGCAGAAAATTGAGGGAGCATTTAAATCGAATGAACATGAAAAACAAGATGATTTACCTTATCTATTTAGAACTATTAGCAGAAGGAAAGATGGATATGATTTGAGACCAGCGCCACAAATTAAAGCACCAGTTGGTGGTTGTGGTAGATATTCAGTGGATGGAATTTTTATATCAGAAGATAAACCTATACGTAAATTCAGTGAATATTTTAGACCACCTACCTCGGATGTTATAAATGAAATTTCAGGTATTAGTCCTGGAAACAATGAATTTGTTCCAATTGTTATTCAACCAAATAATAAGATAGTGATCAAAGCTGGAGAAAAGGTATATAATAAGGGACAATATGTTAGTTTATGGGAGGATACAACAGTTGATATGAGTGACAATATGATATTTACGCATGACAATGTTAAATATAGCGTAAAGGAGTATAAACCAGTAAATAAGAGTTTGAATGATAGTATAGTTGCTGATTATACTGAGAAGGATAATCATTTATCTGAATTCAAATTGATGATCAAGAAAGGTACATTGATTGATTACAGTGGTTCTCCGATAGCAATAGCATTGGATATGAATTATACGGTGATGGATTCAACTAAATTCAAATTACTTAAAGGAACTAAGTTGTATTTAACAACGGAAAACAAACAGACAGATATTATCTTAAATGAAGATATAGATGTGTCATTATTCATCCAAAAATAAGTCTTCATTTTGTAGTTCTTTTATTTCTTTTTGTTCAGTATCAATTTTTTGAGAGAAAGTGACTATATCATCAATGACATCATATAATGATATATCATATTTACATTTTTTGAATAGAGTCAATCGTTTTCTATTCATTCCATGCAAACCTTTTAGATTATCTGCTATATCAATAATAAGCGGCATATAATCATAATCTTCTTCTTTTTTGCGTAATATTCTACCAATTGTTTGTTCGACATCACCAAAAGGAGTTACTAACATAACTGTATCTAATTTAGGAATATCCAAACCTTCTGAACACATTTGGGATGTTGAGAATATTAATTCTTTGGTTTCAGTTATTTTCAAATCTTTTTCTTTCATACCACCGACATAATAGCCGGTTGTGAATTTATTAAGTTTATCGATTTCATCTTTTAATAAAGTTAAATGTTCTCTCCGTGAACTTACAATTAAGATATTTCTTCCTGGGTCATCTTCTTTAATATCTTTAATAGAATTGATAATAAATTTATTTCTTTGATTTATTTCAGTTAGATTAGTAATCATAGTTGGTAACTGTGGTTTTTTAGTATATCTATTTAATATATCTTTGAACTTATTATCCTTGGAATTATAATTATATACATTCACTGTAACAAATGTACTGGTTTTACCTACAATTTGATATAAAATAGGGCCTAAATACCAATGAAATACTTTCTCCAATCGATCTTTCCTCTTTGGTGTAGCCGATAAACCTAATGTATATTTACAAGTAATTTTTGGAAGAGCTTGGCTGAATACTTTACTTGAAGTATGATGACATTCATCTACGATCAGACATGAAAAATCATCAAATATATTTTTATCATAATCTCGCATACTAATACTTTGTAACATACCGATAACGATATCTTTATCATCGATATCAACAGTATCTTGTTGAATGGTGCCAATTCGAGCAGTAGGTAAATATTGTTTAATTCTTTGAATCCATTGATTGACTAAGAATGTTTTATGAACAACAACTAAAGTTTTTTTTGCAAGCAAGGATACAATATTGAGAGCCATAACGGTTTTACCATAACCACAGGGTACACTAAGCAAACCTCCGCCATTATTTTTTATTTTTGGGAAAATATCATTAATAATATTTTGTTGTAAATCTCTTATAGTACCATTAAATGGGACATTAATATTTACACCTTCTAATTCATCTATTTTATCTGGTTTACCGATTTTTTCCAAACCATAGAATTTTGGGATACATAGTTTATTTGAATTTTCTAAAAATACAGGATATGGATCAATTTCACGTATAACTTGTCCATTTCCATCGCGCATTATTCTTCCATCCGAATCTAATTTTAGAGGGGCGTAAGCAGGATCTATCAAAGGTTTAACAATTAATTCTTTTTTAATAGATTGAATTGTTTTATCATCGTATAATTTTTTATCTATAACGTAACCTTGCTTACATAATATTGACTTCATTTAAATATATATAAGTGGAATGATAATAAAATATTTAGAGTTTCAATATTTCCAAAAATATTTTGTTACTTTATATATATAATCAATATGTCTGATATGTCATTTCAAAATGTTCTTAAATCAAGTGAGAATTTCCTACAAAATAAATATGTTTCTGCTATATTATTGGTTTTCTTCATCCTTTATGGAAGTTTAGTAGCCCCTAAATTACCCCCATCTGTTGCTAAATTATTCGATTATAGTTTAGTGCGTTTAGTTGTATTCTTCCTCATTGCCTATTTAGCATCTGCTAATCCTACAATTGCACTAGTTGCAGCTCTAGCCGTATTTATTACTTTATTGGCTTTACAGCGTTTACAAATGACTGAATCATTCGTAGAACGTATGGTTGTTGGTTCTTGTGGTTCTGGTAAAAAGACACCAGCTCAAATGGCATCTGGTCAAGTACCAGCCGCTCCTTCTGCTAATGCACCCGCTCCAGCTATGCCAGCTAGTTCAATGCCAGCAGCTTCTGAAGTTGTCGGAAGTGATAGTACCAGTGATGCTACAGTAGTTACTCCTATGGCAGTTCAAGCACCTAAACAAGTAGTTACTGATCAAAATGGTCAACCAGTTAAAGATGCATCAGGTAAGATGGCAGTTGCTCCTCCAACAGTTGTTCAGGATGATAATGGTAATGTAGTTAAGGATCAAACTGGTCAGCCTGCAGTAGTTGCACCTAAGGCAGCAGTTGACGCAAATACTGGAAAACCAGCTATGGATAAGAATGGTAAAGTAGTTGTAGCTCCACCTAAGATTGTTACAGATGAATCCAGCGTACCAGTTAAAAACGTCGAAGGTAATTACATGGTAGTGCCATGTGAAGTTACCATACAAGATGATGGTTCAATCTATGTTGTTAAAGGACCATCACCAAGAGCTCAACAACATGGACGAAATAAAGGTATTTTTGGAGTTTATCAAAATGAAGCTACACCAGCAGAAAGACAATTACAGGATATGTCAGCAGTTTGCAATGGATCTGCTTGCTTCCAAGGATTTGATAATGGCAATGACTTGGCATCTTTCTAAATAAATTATATAATTAATGCGTTATAATTAAATTTCTAATTTATAATTATAAAATGACTATTACTGATTTAATATATATAACACTACTGATAATAGCTATTGGATTTATTATTGGATTAAATATTGTTAATGTTGTTGATAATCGTTTAGGATCGATATCAATAAATATTCCTAAAATAAATTGTTCTTGCGATAAACCCACTGAAACATTTACTAATTATGTAGTTCCAACAAACAAACCAGAAATAATTGCCTCCCAAGGTGATGCCATTCAAGTTACTAATAATCCGGAAGTAATTAAAAATAGACCTGAAAGTCCTAAAACATTCCAGGAACAACAAAACCAAGAACAACAAGAACAAAAACAAGAAATAAATAATGAACCCCAAAATATGCAAACTTTATTTTTCACTCCAACTGCTGAACAATATTATCGTTCTGAATATTATTATCCATTTATTCCTGAAGCTCAAAATCAATTGTGGTTACCTTATAACAGTAATTATTATGAAGATAGAGGAAATTCTGAGGATAGAGTATTACAGAATCCAAATTTAAATCATATATCGTCATATGAATATTTAATTCAAGATGCACAATATTAATTTCTATTGATATAATAATGAAGAAATATTATATCAACTACTCATATTCCTGTGAAACTTTACCAGATATATTACCACCAGCAAAACGAATTATAGCAATTGGCGACGTTCATGGAGACGTTGAAGTAGTATTTAAATCATTAAAATTAGCTAAAGTTATAGATTATGATGATGAAAAACTAAAAAATATTAAAAATGAAGATAATCTAGAATGGATTAAATGGACAGCCGAACCACCAAATACAATAGTAGTACAAGTAGGGGATCAATTGGATAATTGTAGACCGTTACCGAATAATATGGATAATTGTATGACTAGTGGAATCCCTGATGTTTTTATAATGAAAATATTTGATAAAATAAATGAGAAGGCTATGGAATATGGAGGAGCAGTATATAGTTTATTAGGTAATCATGAAATAATGAATGTTATGGGGGAAATGCAATATGTTGCGAAAAGTGGTTTTGAATATTTTGATAATAAAAAAAATAGAATAGATGCATTCAAACCTGGGAGTGAATACGCCAAATATTTAGCTTGTACCCGTCAAACAGGTATTATAATTGGAAGTAATTTATTTGTACATGCAGGAATACTTCCACAATTAGCCAAAAAATATACTATATCCGATATAAATAAATTTATCCGTAAGTGGTTATTAAATGAAATAACTGCGGATACTTATTTAGATGGTATAAAATTAAAAGATCTATTGGAAAGTTACACTCTATCCCCTTTTTGGCCACGGTTATTAGGTGATTTACCAAATAATATTAATATATATGATGAAAGATGTGCTGATCTTATAGAAACATTAAATTGTTATAAAATTAATAATATGATAATTGGACACACTCCACAATTCTATAAAAATCATGCCGGTATAAATATTACTTGCAAAAATAAAAATAATCATGGAATATGGAGAATAGATGTTGGCGCATCTAATGCTTTTGACGCATTTGCTTCCGACGAGGATGATAGGAAGATACAGGTATTGGAAATAATAGATGATAGCAAATTTAGAATAATAAAATAAATAATTATTTTTTATTTATTTTTTATATATTTATTTATAGGTTCTTCATATATTTTTCTTTATTTTCATCAAAGTATTTAATAGCTTTGGCTGAATCCATCTCTGCACCTGATCCAGCTCCTGAATCTTCAACCACAGAACTAACAACTTTAGCAATTTTACCAACATTATATTTCATTCCTGCGCTTTTAACTGCATCTCCAATATGTTTCTGGACTTTCTGACGCTTAACTAGGGCAGGAGGAAGTTCACGTTTTGATTTAGATTTCTCCTTCTCAGGTTTTTCTTCCTTCATATGTTCTTCTGATGATTCTTCCATCTTTACTTCTTCTTGAATATCATTATCCATTTCTTCATCATCCCCTCCATGTTGATTTAAAGGCCTCTTACCAGTAATAGATCCGCCTCGCATCTTTTTAGATCCCTTACGAGATCCTTTCTTGGATCCCTTACGAGATCGTTTTTTGGATCCTTTCTTGGATGATTTACGGGCACCTCCGCGGGATGATTTGCGGGATGATTTACGAGATCGTTTTTTGGATGATTTTTTTACTTTTTTGGAGCTTTTTCTGCTAGATTTCTTTCCGCCGACTTGATCGGAACTGACAAATAAAGATCTCAATTTATCTTCTAATTCAGTGGTAGAAGTCATGGAATCTGCATTAGGCATTTCTGAATCAATAGAGTTTGCGATTCTATTAAGATCGTAATTGCCGCCTTTTTGAACGACATCTTTATCCATAACAGATAACCAAACTGGGCGTGATTGTGATTCTGTATCTGAATCAAGGAATCCATTACTTTTTAGAAATATATTACTTGCCATCTATATATATAATAAATAAGATTTTATTATTGCCTTAAATAGTTATTTCGAAATATTGATAATTCGAACACTTAAATATTTATTCATTTAAATGATCAATAAATGGGTGTTCCTGGCTTCTTCCTATGGTTATGGAAAAAATACAAAAATCAATACTTTGTATTTAATAAAGAAGATATCGATAAGGAAAAATATAAAACTATAGATAACATAGATGAATTACTTATAGATGCGAACTGCCTAATTCATCCACAATGTTATCGTATTCTATCTGAAAATAAAAATTGGACAAATTTAGATAAATTAGAAAATTTAATGTTGGATCAAATAATTGCATATATCGAGGAAATTATTCAATTTGTTTCGCCTAAAAAATGTATTTATATTGCTGTCGATGGAGTTGCACCAGTAGCAAAAATAAAGCAACAAAGGATTCGCCGTTTTAAATCTGTAAAGGATAAAATATTATTTGATAATATTAAAAAAAAGTATAATAAACCAATAGATAATCATTGGAATAATAGTTCAATCAGTCCTGGTACTCAATTTATGCAACGGATTACTTCCAAAATACTAGAATATATTAAAAATAAAAAATTAAATGATTTTAAAAATATCAAAGTATTATTCTCTTCCGGAAATACTCCAGGTGAAGGAGAACATAAATTATTACAGCATATCAGGAAAAAAGATAAAAAAGATAATTCCAGTTATGCTATCTATGGTTTAGACGCCGACCTTATATTTTTAGCATTATCCACTCAAAAAGAAAACATTTATCTTATTAGAGAAGCGAATCAGATGGATAATAGTCAAACGGATACATTGAATTATGTATCAATTGATGTAATGAAGGAATGTATTCATAAAGAATTATTGAGTAAGGTAAATAAAGAAATTTTAGGTTCAGAATGTCTTCAAATGAATAATATGATGAATGATTTTATATTCATTTGCTATTTTCTGGGAAATGATTTTTTAGCACATATACCCTCTATAGATATCAAGAATTATGAAAGTAATGGATTAGATGTATTAGTGGAAGCATATATTCATACTATCAATAATATACAGACTAATGTATTAAAGATAGGGGAGAAAATAGAGTTCAATGATATGTTTATGTTGCCTTTTTTAGAGTATTTATCATTTAAGGAAGCTGATTTTTTCAAAAATTTAAAGAAAAAGAGGGTTAGACCATGTGATAGTACCGATCCATATGAAAACGAAATGTATCGAATTGATAATTTATTATTTCCGATAGATGATCCGATTAAATTAGGAAATAATGAGAATTGGAAATTTGATTATTATGAGCACTATTTTAATGTAACCATTAATCAACAAAAATTTATAAATCAAGTATGTAAAAATTATTTCATTGGATTATTATGGATTGCAAATTATTATTTTGCAGAATGTGCTTCATGGGATTGGTATTATCCATTTGATCACGCACCTTTCATTTCTGATTTGGCTAATTCTCTAAAAGATGTTAAATTTGATGAAATTGTATTTCATAAAAATCAACCAATTAAACCATTAGTACAGTTATTATCTGTCTTACCACCTCAAAGTGCTTTTTTAGTGCCCCAAAGTTATAAAGATATTATGTTATCTGAAAAATCGCCCATTATAGATCTTTATCCAAATGATTTTCAGCTTGATATGCTATATAAACATCGTTATTGGGAATGTATTCCATTATTACCAGCTTTAAATATAGCTGCAGTAATAAAAGCAACTGAGAAAAAGAAATTAAATAAAGAAGAGGAACAACGAAATGAGCAAAGAGATGATATATATGTATTCTAACTTAAAGAAAACAGTAATTTACTATAATATATGGCGAAATTCGTTAATTTATCAGCTAAATATAAAAAATTATTGGATGAAACATCAAAATTAATTAGCACTAAGGATAAGGATGATTTAAAAAATGAAAAGATGACATTTAAAAGATTGAATCAACTTTATTTATCAATTTCTGCACTTTTAGAAAATGGAGAATGTGATATCTTTGATATGAATCATTTATTAAATAACTATAATAAATCTAATATAATAGTGGATCAATTGAGATCTATAGTTAAACAAAGAAATAGTATAATTTTAGATAAAGCTAAGAAAACAGAATATTGGAAAAATACATTAAATAAATTGAATGAGAGTTTAATAAAAAAGTTAAAGATTAAGACGATTGAAGATACATTTCTAGAATTATTAAAGAAATATGAGAATAATTGGATGGGTTATTGGACAATAATTGAAATAGATAAACAGGGTGAGATAAAGGATATTAATATAATTGATGAGGATGATTTAGTATACTTTATAGATTGTTTGAATAATAAATAATTGGATTTAAAAAGATGAACGCATATTTAAGAATTTACTTATAAAAATGTATAATTATTTATTATAGAAATTATATGACTTCAGATAACAATAAAAGTACTATTAGTAATAATGAAACTTTATTATCACAGAAAAAATATGATGGAATACCATTTAGAATGGATTTTATAAAAGAGCTATTAAATGGTAATAAAATAGATCCTTTAGTCGAATTTAATGATTGTGATACTGAAGCATTAATTGCCCATCATGAACATAAAAATGATAGTGAATGTAATGATATTAGATGTATATTGAACAAGAAATTTTTAAATTTTAATAAAGTTATAAATCAAATAGGTGGACGATTAGCATATATTAAGTCAGGGACTACTGGGCACACGTTTAAAGGGATGACTAGTACTGATGACGACGAGAAAGCTATTAATTATGCTGTTAAAGTCGTTGCATATCCGAAAGATAAGGATGATAAGAAGAGATATGGGGATATATATGATATTAGAAGACCGGAGAATGCTGAACAATTAATGTTAAGAGTATTAAGTTATTTTGTGATAAATGGTCAGACACCGCATATAGTATTACCAATAGCTACATTTAACACGAGCATTAAACCTTTTATAACATTAACAAAGAATAAGTATATTGAGAATAAGAAATATGATGATTTTGTTAAAAGATATAATAATGGTGAATACCATGATCAAGTATCAGTATTAATAAGTGAATGGGCAAATGGTGGTGATTTTTTAGATTATATACGTAATAATTATAGGAAAATGACGATAAGGGATTGGAGAGTATTATTTTTTCAAATAATTTCAGTATTAGCGATAATTCAGACAAAATATCCGTCATTTAGACACAATGATTTTAAGGCGAATAATATATTATTACAAAAGATAGATGCTAGAGAAATTAATAATAAATTTAGATATAAAATAAATGGTTGTGATTATATAGTACCTAATATAGGTTTACAAATCAAGATATGGGACTTTGATTTTGCCTGTATTCCTGGTATAGTTGATAATATAAAAGTGATGTTGGATTGGACAAAGAAAATAAATATAACTCCTGAGAAAAATAGATATTATGATATGCATTATTTTTTTAATACATTAACTAAAAAAGGATTTTTCCCTCAATTTTTCGATGTTCCAGAAATTCCACATCAGGTTAAAGAATTTGTTCGACGAATAGTTCCTGAGGAATTTGCTGATAATAAAGATGGTAAGAATAGTTTTGTCCATGAACGAGGAAGAATATTAATTAATAAAGAATATGTAATACCAGATCAAGTACTCCAATTAGATCCCTTTTTTAGTAAGATGCGTCCTCCGAATAATAAAACAGATGTAAGCACTGATAAATAAATTTTGGAAATATTTTTAATTTAGTCATAAATAATTTGTATGACTAAATTATAATGTCAAGCCTAAACACAAGTCTTAAAGGTAGTTCTGGTACAAATATTTATGAATCACTTTTACCACTAGTTCAAACTGTAAGTAATAATGTTTTAATAAATAACATCTTTACATCTAATGATGGTGGAGTAACTGGATTTACTGATAAAAATATTGTTATTGGTAACAATGTGGCTATGCCTAATACTCAATTTGAAGTGGATGGTAATACAAATATCCATGGTGATGATATTGAAATAAATACAATAAATACTGGACCATCTATAGTAAATATCGGTAATTCTCAAACATCGGTTAATTTATCTGGAGCCGTTTTGGTTAACGGTGGTCCAATTTTATCAGGTGCATCTTTTAAAAATACTAATTCAATTGATCTTGATCTAGTGGGTAATGATGTGTATGCAACCCTTAATCTGGATAATAGTACTATTCCAACAAATTCCACACCTATCTTTAATCAAATTACATCCAGCGGACTAAATTCCAGTGTTCCTAATAGTTCTATTAGACAATTATTAAATGGATTAGCTCCTATTGAATATAATAATACTACAGGACAAATTTCTGTATTAGTCGGAACAACTGCCGGAACAGTAGCAGCTGGTAATGATCCTCGTTTTACAGTTCCTATTGCTAATACTGTTAGAGTAGTTAATACCACTACTAACCCAATAGAATTTACATCAATTAGATCAGCAGTAAATAGTATTCCAACAACTGGTGCTACAGCTCCATCTCAAACCAATCCATGGGCCGTACTAGTCTATCCAGGTGAATATAGTGAAGTAACAACTATCACTCCCCCTCCATTCGTCTATATTGTTGGTGTTAGTATGGAAGGCTGTGTGGTTCAACCAGCAGCTACAGGTTATAATTTATTCAATCTAACCAACAATACTGGAATTGCTTTTATGACTTTAACAAATGTAGAAGCACCTAATAATGCACTATACTTTCATGATGCAGCTGATTTTGCATTAGCGCATAAAGTAAATATAACTGAATCACCCACCGCAATATTTTGCACGACAACTACATCAGTTTCTTATATTTATTTGGAATATATATCCGGTAATTCAACACCAACATATTTTTTGCAATGTACAGATGATGGAACACATCAAAATATTGTTAGTTGCGAAAATTTCTTCACTTTTGGAGCATCAGCTAATGCTGTACTATTAAACGGTACACATACACAATTATTACTGCAAGCGGGAGTGTTTCAAGATGGTAGCGGAGGGAATGCTCTTCATTGTACAAATGGAGCAAATATGAATGTAAGAGCTACATATATAGAGGGGTTTGCGATAGGAGTGTATGCTGACAGCGGTGCAAACAATTCTATTTTATTATTATCCAGTATTTTATTCAACAATTGTACAACAAACATCAATGTAGCCAATGCAACAGTTACAGGTCATTTCGATGGTTTCAGTGAATATAATAAAACAATAATTAATGAATCATCTTTATTCTTCATTGCCAATAAAAATAGACAAGTTATAACAGTTGGATATAAAGGAACAGATTTTACCAGTGTGGCTACAGCTATCAACAGCATTACTGATAATAGTGCAACTAATTCATATGTAATCGCTGTAGGTCCAGGCATTTATAACGAACCACCAATTATAATGAAACCTTATGTAGTTGTATCAGGCTCAGGGAATCTTAATACGATAATTAACTGTACTAATGCATCTGGTATTGCAATTACTGGTTGTGATTATTCGGAAATCAATAACTGTTTAATTGGTGGAGTTCCTAATGGTACTGGTGTATATCATCAAGGATCAGGAACTCTTGTACCTTTTATTATTAAAAACTGTAGTTTCGGTGATTGTAATACTTTAGTTCATACCAATGGAAGCAATAATGTTACCTTCACTTATGTGTTAGACAGTCAATTCGGCGGAACGTATACTTGTAATAATCCATTTATCTTGACTAATACATCCGAAAATGTAACAATAACTACAACATCAGGATCAAATATTATAACTAGTGCAGGATTATTTACGCCATCCTTAAATGAATTATCAATATCTGGAACAGGAATACCTATCGATACATTTGCTTTCTATATTAATGCAAATGAGATGGCTTTAATAAATTCATCCGGTGGTTCAGTAACTGCTACTCAGTCAGGATCAATCACTGCTATTTTTTCAGTATTAGCTTCATTAATATTAGATAATTTTTTATTTAGTGCATTTAATTCATCATATCCGACAACATTAGTAAATGTAAGTGGTTATAACTCAGTCCTTTTATTATATAATTCAATTTTTGTTTTAACTAATGGATCAGGTACAAATGGAGTCCAAATATCCAATGGTGGAGAAGGGCGTTTATATGATTCATCATTTAGAGGATTAAATATTGCCATACAGGTATTAAATGGAGGTAATGCTCCATATTTAACGGCTAGTTCATTAAACTTTGAGTTTTGTACATTAAATTTATCAGTAGAACATCCTGGAACTACGGGAACATTTGTAGGAATAACTGATATTACCAAAGTAGCTATTTATCCAGGAGCAGAATTTAGTATGGTTGATAGAGTATCCAATAGATATACTGTTGCAGTATCGGGGGGTGATTTTACGAGTATTGGAACAGCAACCAGTTATTTACTTCCTAAAATACAGATAACAGGTAATGGTACCACCACAGTAACCAGTAGTTTTTTATTCACTGTTAGATTAATTGGTGCTACAGTAACAGGAACTAATATTCCAGCTAATACAACTGTGACAGCATATACAAATATGAGTACAATTACATTATCTAACACGATACCAAGTGGTACAATAACAGCTACATTTGAAATATCAGTTCCATTAGCCCAATTAGTAGAAGTTTATCCAGGAGATTATGTTGAATTACAAACTATTTTAGTACCTCAAAATTGTACAGTAGCAGGACAAGATTATGTAACTACTGTCGTTATTCCAGGTGGAGCTTTTAATTTATTCCAATTATCCGCCAATTCCCAAATTAATAATATTACTATAACCAATACTCAACCCGGTTATTATGGTGCATATTTACATGATGTAGGATTTGGAGGAACAATTAAAGGTGTTGCATTTGTCAATTGTCCAAATTGTGTATATGCAGATGCAATAACTCAAGCAGGAGAAATTTCCATAATAGATACCTATGCGATTGGATCCATGACTGCGCCTTTTACATTTACAGACGCCGGATCAGGACAATATTTATCTGTTGCAATTGAAGATATACAAGTATCTGGAGTTTTTAATTCATGCGTATCGTTATCTGGACCAAATGTTGAAGTCTCTGTACAAAATAGTTCTATTATAGGAGAGGGAGTGGGTAATGGATTTATAGTATATAACGGAGGACAGTTGAAAGCGCGAAGTATATTTATTTCTGGAGTTGCAGATGGATTTATAACAGGTGATATGATTGCCAATTCACCTAGTTTAATATTATCTGGAATAATTTTTGATACATCTAATACACTAAATATTAATATTATTAATAGAACAACCACAGGACATTATGATGGTTTCTCCCAATATAATAAAACAATAGTTGATCCATTTTCATCATTCTTTATATCCAATACAAATACATTTATAGTTACTGTAGGATCTCAAGGATCAAATTTCACCACTATTGGAGCAGCAGTATCCGCCATTAATCCAATAATAGAGATAAATTGTAATTCCGGTGTATATACGATAACACCAGTTATTGCTAATTCATTTACTGCTGCATTAGATGGAATAACAGTTGTGGATATTAATAATACTGGAACTATACCTCCAAATACAATAGCTACATTTGTTGATTCATCTCATATGACATTATCGAATGCTCCAACAAATACAGCCGAAATATATATAGAATTTCAGAGAGCAACATCTACAACACCATATATAGTATCAGTTGGTCCAGGCAATTATGAGGAGAGTGCTACAATTACGGTGCCATCAAATGTTATAATTATAGGTAGTAGTTATTTAAATGTGGTGATAATACCGAATGGAAACTTTGATATGTTTTATTTATCAAGTAGCAGCGGTTTACAAAATATAAGTATTCATTCAGTCAATTCATCCAATTTAGCAGTTACTACATTCGGCGCAACAGATATATTGTTACAAAATGTAACATTCGTTAACTGCCCACAATGTATGTTATTTGAAGGTAGTAGTTCATTAAATTCTCAAATTGATATAATTAATTGTTATGCATATGGAAATGATATGACAACTTGTGTTAAAATTAATGATGAAGGATCTTCCTATGAAATAAATGTTATTCTTGATAACTTCATATTCACTAACTTAAATGGTCAATCTAGTCATGCTGATAATTGTATTATAGTTTATGGTCCTAATGCATATTGTTATGTTAAAGATTCATATTGTATAGGAAATGGTTTAGGTAATTTTGGAAATGTTCAGAATGGTGGAAATCTTGAGATAATAGGTTCAATCATTCAAATGTGGGGAAGTGTTGCAATAACTGGAGACTCTATCACTAATAATCCATCCATAACAATCATTTCAACTGATATGTCAAATACCACCGGATTAGCAATTAATATAACCAATCCATCTACTACTGGTCACGTTGATGGTTATGTTCCATATAGCAGTGTTTACATAAATACATCATCTTCATTTTTTATCACAGGTAAAGATCGAAATATACTTACAGTTGCCAAAAGAGGAGGAGATTTTACATCCATCAATGCAGCATTAGCGGCAATAAATACCCAAACATCAACTAATCAATTTATTATTTCAGTAGGTCCAGGAGTGTTTAATGAGACTCCTATTACAATGAAGTCATATGTAAGTATCACAGGTTCAGGAGCGACTCAAACGATAGTTAATTGTACTACTCCAACCGGTTACGCAATTACTGGAGCTGATTCATGTGAATTAAATAATTTGACTATTCAAGGCGCTAATGGATCAGGAGGTGTAGGTATTTACTATAGTGGAACCGGTTTGAATCAATCATTTTTTGTTACTAATTGCGTCTTGGGTGATAATCAAACTCTGGTTTGGGTTGAAGCTAATACATCAGTCGCTTCATTGGTAATGACATCGTCGTATGCTACTAGTCCACCAAGTACGATAACATGTTTTAAAGTGACCAGTCCAAATAATATATTATCAGAAATAATTGCAATTTCATGTGGTGTCGGATTACTTCCTCCTTCAAATGCGACACAAATAGCATTAGTATCAGATCCATATTCAATGTTTTCAATTAGTAATACTTATTTTATATGTGAAACAACTGGAACTAATGGAGTAGTGGTTCAAAATGGTGCAACTGTATTAATGACAGCAGTTCAATTTAATGGTTTTAATATTGGATTACAAACATTGAATAGTGGTACTGGACCAACTATTGATTCTACAGGAACAATATTTTTAAATTGTACAACTGAAATATCTATTGAAAATCCAAATACAACAGGGACACTTTTGGGTGTGGTAGATATGTCAAAAATATTTATTAATCCCAATTCTTCATTTTATATAAGGGATCGTCAAACAACAACATTATTAGTAAACAAACATTCGTCCGATTATATAACAATAGCCAGTGCAATTCAAGCTATAAATCCAATGATAACAATCACAACTAATGGAACAACAACTATAACATCTAATGGACAATTTAATCCTTCATTTAATGGTTTCGTTATCAATGCTGCTGATATCACTCCAGGAACTACTGCTACATTTGTTAACCAAAATACTATGATTCTATCTGCAGCTGCGACTGGATCTCATAGTAATGAAACTGCGCAAGTAATTAGAGCAACATCCTTAAATACATTTATAATATCGGTTGATACGGGAATTTATACAGAAACAGCTTTAATTTTACCAAATTATACATCGTTGATAGGAGTTGATCGAACGCAAGTAACAATTCAACCATCATCCACATCACAAACAATGATAAAGATGGGGATTCAAACAGCAATAGCAAACCTTACTATCCAAGGTGCTACTAGTGGTATAGGAGTGTTAGCTGACAGTGTTCAAATAAATAACCAGACACCATATTCTAGAATAACACAATGTTCCATTTATAATTGTGCAACAGGTATTAAATGTACTAGTACCACATCATTATCCGAAATATTCGTTAATGAAATAGAATTTGGAGGAGCATTAACAACTGGTATATTTATAGATGGTACTACGGCCAATACCGGATCAAATGCGGTTAAAGTAGATCTTCATAGTATATATTTTGAGATTGGTGGTAATAATATTACAACAATATTTGTGGAGGGGCAAAATGCACAGGCATATATTAGTATATTGAGAATGAATGGTAATTCCTACACAGGGATAACTGGTATATCCATTAGTGATGGTGCCTATGTAAATGTCACTGCTTCCAATATTTTGAATTGTGATCAATATGGATTAATAGTTAATAATGTTGGTGCCGGTCCTATATTAAATTTTATGGGTGTTATTTTTTCAGATAATGCTGGATTCGATATAGATATTTTGCATCCATCTACTATAGGAGTATTAAGTATTGAAGCCCAGAGATCGAAAGTATCTATTAATTCAGCTAGTACGATAACAGTTGATTATATTGATCCTATTGCAGGTGGGACTACAATAACCGGCCCATTGTATTTAGGTAATACTAATTCAACAGTAGCAGATGTCAGTAATTTAATTCAAGATGTTCCTTGCATGGGTTTAGTTCAAGGTGGGATAATAACAGTTGTTACAGGATTAGAAGTTAATATTAGTTCCGGCTTTGGTTATTTAGTAACTGGAACTCCGCCAACTGCTCAATTATTTAGAATTTCATGGAATAGTACGAATTTAATTCTTCCAGCTAGTACAACCAATTATATATATTATGATTCCACTAGTACACTAAACAATAATTCCGCTCGACCCTCTACAATTAATACTATATTATTGGGACGTGTTAGAGCCGATTCCACTGGTATAGAGTTTATAGATGCCGCACCAATGAATGCTTATCATATCGATAACAGTTTTGATGACTATGAAAGAGAAGTATTTGGTAGCATTTTCGCTAGTGGTTCATTGGTTACATCTAATACAAGTCTACAATTATCAGTAAGTTCGGGAAGATATTATTTTGCGGAAAACGTGTATACACCAAGCGGTTCGGCATTTCCATTAACATTTACTAGTTATGCTCATAACGGAGGAAATACATTCACCCTTTTCCCTAATCAAACAGTAGTTGATAATACACAATATGATAATGGTACTAACTTAATACCTCTTGGTGCACCTAATTTTCTATCAATTAGTGTTACTTTGAATGGAACAACTACAATCACATCTACAGCATTATTTACAGCTGATTTAGTTGGGTCAACAATAAGTGGAGTTGGTATACCAAATAATACAACCGTAACAACATTCACGAATACAAGTTCAATTATTATATCTAATGCAGCAACAACCAGCGGAACAACAACAGCTACATTTTTATCATCTATCCAAGTAAGTTTCGGAGCTATAACAACTACAATTACATCAGCAACTGGTTATTTTACATCAGCAATGGTAGGAGCAACTATCAGCGGAACAAATATTCCAAGTGGTACAACTATTACAACATTTAATAGTGCTAATTCAATAACAATTTCAGCAACAACAACTAACACGACTACAGTAACAGAAGTTGTAAAAATAACTGAACCTAATTATGTTAAACATAGTTTATATTTGGTAGGTCAAGGAGTAAATGAACAATATTTTCTAATATATGGACAAGCACAATATACTACATTATCAGCAGCCAATGCTGGACCTTTACCATTACCTCCAACTTATTTTATTGAAGGAGTTGTTGTTATAGCTAGTATTATAGTTCAAGAAGGTAATTCAACCTTTACTCAAATAGCATCTCAAAGACCTTTACCCAGTTTCAATGCTGCATCATTGTCATCTTCTATTTATCATAGTAGTTTATTGGGTCTATTGAATGATGATCATCCCCAGTACGTATTAACTAATGGTAACCGAGTAATGACAGGTAATTTGAATTTAGGTGGTAATAGTGTAATTAATGTAAATCTAGTTGACGGTGTTGTTGTTCACGCACATGCATCCAGACATTTACCTAATGGAGCCGATCCTATAACAACAGCCGCTCCAATAACCGATTTAAATGCAAATACAACCAATTCAGCAGGTACAGCTAATTCATTCGCTAGATCAGATCATACCCATGCAATCGATACAGGAACTCCAGTAGCTTTGACACCTAATGCTGGTAATTCATCTGGTTCAGCTGCCACATTAGTAAGATCAGATCACGTGCATAATATTCCTACTGCTACACCAGTTAGTATAGGATCAACTAATATTCAATCACAAACAGGAGCATCTTCATTTGCCCAAAGCGACCATGTTCATCAAGGAGTTCATTCCTTGACAGCGAATACTGGTGGCACTGAACGATTTGGGGATGTTGTAATCCAACAGGGTGTTGGTACTACAGTAGTGGATAATGGGAGTGGAACGTTTACTATTGATACCACCTATGGTCCAAATGAATTATATGTTACAGCGGGCAGTGGATTAGTTGCAAATTACACTAAGGGACGCGTTAACAATTTTGGAACAATAGTGAATATTTCGGCAGGATCAATTACATTAC
>Ga0116231_10007234_pt1 | contig 20509 bp, 13 predicted proteins | sample S1TSphgellanicum_2_FD_89695 | JGI IMG/M metagenome (GOLD analysis project Ga0116231, IMG submission 89695) | Host-associated microbial communities from peat moss isolated from Minnesota, USA - S1T2_Fd - Sphagnum magellanicum MG | ecosystem: Host-associated > Plants > Peat moss > Unclassified...
TTATTTAACTCCCCTCCCCCCCCCCTCCCCCTCCCCCTCCCCCTAAATAATTAAAAAATCCAAAGACACCACCTATATCCCCTCCAATTATTTATTGAGGGTTTGAAAAACCATTTCCTCAATGAAATCCTTGAAATAACTAAAATTGATGGTTCTTTTGGTGTGAAACTTTTTCAAAATAGGATTGGTGGTTATTAAAAATGTCCAAAGATGTATTTACATGCCCAACACTAGAATTTAACTACTTACCTAATCACAATTTAGCTACCCACCCATATGGTCAATCAGTTGCCTTAGTAGCTATCTTTGTGTGACAATCTCTTTCTTCCTAATGGTTTATATTCATGTGTGGTTTGTGCCTCACGTGTTGTCACACTGTCTTTTCAAGATTTCTTGTCACAAAACTTCCAAAACAACAAGGTGCAATAAGTACATGAGAAAACAAATGAAAAGAAAATTTCAAAAGGAACATCCCTAAGGTGTGCAACAAGGATTGGGTTGCAATTTGGAGAAAAACAATTGAATGAGGTGGAAAGGAAGGAGAAAAAAATTCAAAACAACATTTGGTGGATGATTTAGATAAGTCCATTAGATGGGTTCATTTGGTGAAGCACCCAAGGGGAATGCAAAAAGTGGGGAAAAGATATTCAAGATTAAGTGTGCACAATGCCATGCTATTGAAAAAGCCGGAGGTCACAAACAAGGTGAAAAAAATAAACAAAACAAGAAAGGAAGAACATTAACTACTCCAAATGTGCCTTCTCAAAAACTTGTAGAAGAATTTGTTGTTCATAATATCAATAATGATTTTTGTTTTTTTGTTTTTTTGTGTTACAAATTGGGTTTTCATATTCAAATTTCTCTATTAGGATCATTAACAATGTATAAATGCATAGTGTTGGAGGTGTGATTTTTATGTTTCGTTTTTTGTTTTTGGTGGCAATATGTAGGACCCAATCTCTCCGGTTTGTTTGGAAGGACATCTGGGACAACTATTGGCTATTCATTTTCAACAGCAAACAAAACAAAAGCGGTGAATTGGAATGAAAATACATTGTATGAATATCTTCTCAACCCTAAAAAGGTATGCACATTAAGATCTTCCCATGAATTACACTATAGAGTTCCCAATAACTATAATTTTTCAATCTTGAAAGGTTGGTGTTTATAAAGAAATTTCACTTAAACGATGAACATTATATCTTGGGCATATTTAAAAGATATAATAATGCAAGCTATCTATTTGCAAACCTTTCTTTTGCGCATTTTCCGTCTTTATAACATCATACATCACACATACACATATATTGGAAGTTGAGTTTTACCCCTTCAAAAATAGAACATGTTGGGTACCTTGAATGTGGATTTTTGGTGATAACCTTGTCTAAATTTGTACACAATACAATGCCGCAAACTAGCATAATTCATATTTTTCCCATATGTTGGTACCATGTGTGTTTGAACATGGACATGAAGAATTTGAAACCCTATTTTAGATCAAATGTTATGAAGATAATTCCCTTGAAACATTTTGACATTGTGCCCATTGGATTATATTGTTTTAGTTAATTTAGAAGGTCAAGGTGGGAACATAAGCTTGCTTAGGGGGTCAATTGAGTCATCATTATAACCTTTGTTGGTGATTTGTCAACCATGAACTTGTCCAAATTTGTTGGCATAAAATACAACCTAATTGAAATTGCAAGTACCATTGAATCAACAAATACTATAAATTGTTACTTTTAGAAGCTTGCTAGTAGTTTGTTTCTCAATTTTCTATGCCACTGGTCTTTATCATAAGTTGTTAACACTTGGAGATCTCATAATTAGTTATGGTTGAACCATATTTCCATGTTTTTTGCAATATGGACTGGGTAAAAATTTGGAGTTTGGTGTTTTCAAGGCATTGAAATCCTAGTTTGTTTCTTTATGTGAACATTGAACCCAAATTGCAACCAACTTGTTGAGAATTACACACAATTTTGTGATATATAATGGCAAGCAATAACTATTATCCCCCTCTTAAAGAAGTTAGTATCTTTTCAAGAATTAATATAGAGTGATACATAAACATGGCTTTCATCCATATATTCATATATTCTCCTTCTTTCATTGAGAGGAATAGACATGTCCAACTTGTTATTGATTAACCATTGATACAATTAATTTGAAAACCCATATTTATATATATATCACATTTTCAATTTTATTAATTATTTTAACATTCACCCTTTTTCATATAACACGCATTTGGTACCATAACCTAATATTTGGTATTTTTTTTTGTTGCAGTACATACCAGGAACAAAGATGGTGTTTCCTGGTTTAAAAAAACCACAAGAACGAACTGACCTAATTGCGTACCTCAAGAGTTCAACATGACAAATACAAACCACATTTTCACCTCATGTGATTTTTTGACCAATTGGATAGTTGTTGTGAGCACTTTTTTACTTACTAAGATGATGACCTTCTTTACAAATCTATGAAGTTCATGTACTCCTTATAACATATATATTGTATTAGTTGGATTTTTTCAAACAATTCAATTGTTGAATTGATAGTATGAATGTTGAAATTGTCCCTTGAATATTGTACACTTGCAATGTTGTTGTGTGCAACAAACAATGAGCTTTGGTAGAAATTTAAATAGGTTGAACAAATCATTCAAAGTTTTTTTTATGGAGCATGGATTGAGGTATTAAGTTTACAAAAGCTTTTCAAATGGGAGGATCATGTGTGACTTTGTAAATGTTATATCAACTTGTTGCGCAATCATTTTGCTGTGCATTTATGCTAAAACAATGATTTTGATTTGTTGCATATTAGAAAGCGCCTTGGTTCTTACTTGGGTATCTAATGGATAAGTTGAACTATATTGACATGTCATGAAAATGAGAGAATTTATTATGGTGAACAACACTAATTAAAATTAGTGTTTTGGCCAATGTTTTAAAATGTTTTGTATTTTACATGTGCAACTTCAAGTGCAATTTTAAAACCATAATTTATGTCATTTTTTAAACATTGAACTTCTATTTCAAGGCTTGAATCATAGAACCTTCATATTCTAGACTTATAAAAAATATATATATATAGTTATAATCAACACAATGATATAATTCACATAATTGTCTACAGATAAAGGTCAATAGTATTGATTCTCTTCCATAAGAACATAAATAGTGAGACAAAATTTGGAAAAATAACATAATGCAAAAAAATTCTTGAAATACAAATATAAAATTACAATATTGAAAAGTTATAAAACATTCACATGTGTAATGAAGTTTGTTGTCAAGTGGTGGAATATTTGAAAAATTCTCAAACTACGGTTATTTATTTTTGTTTGAGAATTGAGACATTCAATTTGGTTCCTATAAATAAATAATAAATTTCAATATTCTTGGAAACTACTTAGGATGCTTCAAAAAAATCTAAAATTTTGATTATTTTGTGATTAAATTTCATATCCAATAATAAGACCATAGTTTTGGTAAATTGATTGAAACATTTTTTTTGAAATGGATTAATCTAAAATTACATAATCGTATATCTAAGACCTTATAGTATTGGTCGATAATAAATACATATTGTTTTGAATAAATAAGAGCACATATGTGTTTTCTTGTTAGAAGTTTATTAGAGGTGAAACACTACTTCAAATAGAAAAGAACCTTATTTTCACACAAATTGAAAGTTTCAAATGTAGGAAGTGAAAGAAGGAGAACATAACTTGAGAACTCCTAGATGAAGAAAATAGAAAGCAAGTTTCCAATGGACAAACCCCAAGCAATATCAAGATGTTAACGAACAAGAAACTATAGTTGATAGAAGATGTGGCCAACAAAACTTCTTTTCTCCATAGAATCTACAAGTTGAAGAGCAATAATTTTGTATTTCATAAGTTATGCGAACTAAAACACTTTGAATGAACCTAAGTTTTATTTCATTGGAGGAATTCATGTTTTTGTTCTCATGAAAATGCCTAATATATTTTTGTGACTCATAGATTATAAGAAACATAATTTCGCCATATAGGGTCTCAACAATTTTTGGACTTGCAAAATATTTTTAGGTGTGAAATTAGAGGCTAGGACAACTCGCTTTGATCCTAGTTCTTTCTACTTAACCTTGTGACATGAAGTTGTGACAAAAAAAATCTTCAATGAAAAGAGGAAAAAATTGTGCTTAAAATTGTGCTTCATTACATGGTTTATGTGAGTATATTGGAAACCCTAATGTTGTTACTTGAGATTCTCACATATATATTCATTGTGTTCTTGTTCTTGTAGTAAGTGGGGGACACACAATCTTAACAACTTGAGGTAATCTTCTTTCTTTGTCCCAATTTTTTTTACTTTAAATTTCTTGCATCTTTCATTTCTCATCGGCCATGCTCACAACTTTCAAGCATGGACCTTAAAAGCTCCAAGCATGGTCGAATGCAATTGCTTGTTTTTGATCATGTTCAAAGCTTCCTACTTTTATGCTTGGAGTTCAAGGTACAACCAAAAGCAATTTGTTTTGCTCTTGGCCTCACATGGGGCATCCAAGCAAAAGAAATGTTTTCAGCTTCCTATTTTTGGTGATGAAAGTAGGAGGCCAAAAACAATAGACATGCATTTTTACATGTAAATACATTTTGTAATGGAAAAATAATGCCATTTCATGGATGTTATGGTCTTGATCCACTTCAAAGAATTTTGTTTTGGTACTTGTAATGTTAATGTTTCAAAATTAATATAAAGTTGCTACACCACCTTTAAAGTTCATTGTATATTAGAACCAACACACATTTCTAAAAAAAAATTATTTGGTAATATAATTTTTTAATATATATATTTTTAATATGATCATGTTTATTGCTTAACCTCATGGTCTAAATTTGTTAATACTCAAACATGGATTTGGAATTGGGATACATAAATCAACTTTTACATGTTTCCATAAGATGTTTCAAATTGCACACTACAAAATGTTTGGAACCTTTTGACATTTTGTCGTGCATGTACATGGCATCATACATGATGGCTAGTTACGGGCATGCCCATCATGCCTTTTAGGGTTAATGTACGGTCTTAGGTGACTGTACGTTATTAGGTACTTAGGGTTTCAGTTTGTTTGCGGCTGTATAAAAGGCCAAGCCCCTCCTTTCTCTTGTTAGTTTTTATAGAATTCTTTTGTCGGGAGAGTTTCCTTCATAATCAGATAGGATTTCTAGATGCTCACGGCAGCCATTACATGGCCACTGTCTACATACTTTACATGTTCTTTCTTTGCAATTCAATTATAGAAAAACTTTATTCTTTGTTGCTTAATGTTAAAAGCGACAAATTTCTTTTGCATTTGAGTTCTTGAGTTCTTGTTGCTGGTGTTGCCATTGGTGTTGTTGTTAATGTTACTACTATTGGTGTTGTTATTGTCGGAGGGAACTTGTGTTGTTACAAGAGGGAGCTTGGGTTGTTACATTTCTACCAACCAACAAAGCTGGGATCTTGGAGTAGGTTTCAAAGCTCTCTCCCTTTTGCTCTTTCTCGCTCTCTTTTTCTTTCTCTCTTTCATGCGCAGAGATGTGCATTCCTGTCGCGGTTGAAGGTCTTGAAGCCATCGAGTAAAAAAAAACAAAAATTTCAACGGTGACATCCATAATAGCTTGCCAAACGTTCGCCAGAGCAATGTTGTCGCAACACGAGCTGCAGTGCCACCATGACATGAGCTTGCAATGTCGTCGTGACGCGAACTTGCAACGTCGCGAATTGTAATGCCGCGATTTACAACGTTGTGAGCTGTAGCTTTTGCAGCATCGTGAGTTATAACGCTACAACACCACGTTGCCCACTTCGTGCCACCTACCATCGTTGCAATGTAACAAGTTGCAAAGGCACAATAATAGTTGTGCTGCCATTGTTGTAGTGGAGCTCGACCTTTGCTTGTCTGACTTTTGTCGGACGTCCGTTTTGTGTCCTGTGTCCTGGTCTTACTGTCCTATGTTTTATCGTCCTACGTCCTGGGTCCTACATTCTACCGTCTTGCCATTTCGTCGGAGGTCCGTTTGTCACCATTCATTCCCATTGACACATCATATTTTTCAAACCATATGTTGTGTTAGAACTTTGTAGGTAGTTCTCTATATTGTTACAAAATTTTAGGGCATGGGACAACACCATGTCCTCAGATGATGAGAGCACTATTGCTCAGCTAGAACCCAAGTATTAGCTACGAAGTAACATACAATCCTTTGAGTCGTTTTTTTAAGCTCACGATCTTCATAACGGTACCATCAAGCATTTACAACACCACCGTCATCCAATACAACTCCTATCAGGAATTCAGGTTCAGGTTACACTACATCAACAGTACATTAGAGTCCATTTGGAGGGGTTAATTAGTGGGGTACACCTGCTGTTGTACCTACTTTCACACCAGCACTGTATATTCCGCTCCAAGCCGTAGCCTCTACACCCATATACACCATGGAGGTCAATAATTCCTCTGGGAGAATTGAGAAGTTTAGGAGAAGGCCATGTACCATTTCTTCGAAGGAGTTCATGGCAACTTTCTCAACTGTGGTTTGTGAATTGGAGCTCAAGTATGGCGCTAATTACATTGAAGTGTTTGCATTCAAACGATTGTCCCATTATGTGCATTATGAGGCATTGGATGTTTACGATCAACATTCTGCAAGGATTTTGGGCGTCACCCAGATTCCCAATCCAGCTTATGCCATAGCCATCGCCACCGCCTCTCAAGCTGCATTACAAGCTACAATTACACATCATGGGACTGTGCCCAATAATCCAGACCTAGTACCGACCTTAGTAAACCTTTCTCCTCAACAACTCATTGTTGCTACCGTAAACATTCCTCCCACCATTGATGCGCCAACATTTGCTAATCCAGTGGGGGAATTTTTTCGAATTCTTGAGCTGGAATTTCCATTCAAGAGTTTTGAAAAAAATTTGTAGCTCGCCACCTTCTCTCGATAGAAGGATGAAACCTTCCTCAAGATGCTCTTCAGGAGGCTCTTCAAACTCAAAGAGGATACCTAGAGCATCACAAACCTGGAAGCTGCCCACCGGTATCTTCATTCGTTGGAAGGTATTCCAACACTCCATGTGTAGGTTTTGCAACGGGTTTTTGCAAAATTTGGAGACTCGTACACTTTGATGGATGTGTACAACATTTCCAAAAAGCTGGAACTAGTTCATGCACACTATGAAACCAATATTATGAGGTCTCCATCACGTTCATTGGCCTTAACTTACACCAGCTGTGTTAACCAGATCATCACATTCTTCTTCAAGGGCTAAAGCGGTGCACTTGGCTGCACCCATCCAACTTTCTTGCAACTACTGTGGCAATCCTACCCACAAAGCTAGTGAGTGTAACATTCTTTTCAAGGATCTCTTTTGTGATTATTGTGAGAAAGAGGGACATCATGAAGCTATTTGTTTTGCCAAGTTCCCGAAACGGAAGTAACTCCAATTACCATGGCAAAATCTACTAACATCTTCCATTGTCCTTCAACTAAAAACCAAGGCACCTCAGCCTTCCACTAAAGTTTTGCCCACCAAGGGTAATTCCAGTAAGAATGCTAAGAAGAAATAGCACAATTCTTACAAAAGGGAGGTGCTTCAAGCCCATGCAATTCAAGTTCAGACTCTACAAAATGAACTCGAATCATTGAAGGCCCAACTTGCTAATTTAAAAAGCAAGTCCTCCTAACCAGCTAGTCATGCCCAACTTGTATAAGGTTCAAGATCATAGGAGGGACTTCCTAGGTCATTTATGGCCTCCCACACGATGCCATGGTTGGGGAGTATGTTTTTTCCAGTGCACACAATTGTAGTCTCACACCAAAATTTGCTACTTCATTTTGCCCATTTTATGTCATGGCACAAGAGGCTAATGTGGCACCCAAAGTTTTTGCCACTAGACATGTAATTCAGACTGATGGATTCGCATCTAGTTCAAGTCCTATTACCAGGGCTAGAGGAGCTCGAGCAATCATGCCACAATCTTTTCGTCCTCTCAACATGGAAGAAGAATGCACCTTGTTAGCGAAGAGGGAGGAGACTACTATACCACAAGCTATTAGGGCATCAAATTCCCGTGTCCCAGGAGTACATGTACATCAAGAAAACACACAATTTTCCACTTATTAGCTTATGGAAGAAGAATAATAGGTTTTACAACAACATGTGGGCAAGGACAATGAAAAAGAATTTCTTCAAAAACTTTTTGAAGAAGAACCTATTTGTAGTGTTATTCTTCAATGCCCAAGATCAAAAACCAAAGCTATGATGAAACAAAAAAACAAAGCACATGTAGAAAAACAGGTTGAAAAACATGTTAAGAAGAAGGCAACGTCTAAGGTGAAGGAAAACCAAAAAATGTTGCAATGGATGAAGATGGACTCCAATGAACTCAAATGGGTTAAACAAGTTGGTTTAGAGAGCTGGTTCAACCTATAGTGGACTACGCCATGAGAGGACTTGTTACGAAATTTTTTACGAACTTAGGAAGCAACAAAAGATGGAAGAATCCAAGAGAGTGTGTGGTCAAAAAAATTTAATTAATTAGGTACTTATTCATGAACAACTTGGGATTTCCAAGGAGTAATAGATGCTACAAATGCAACTTTTGATGAAGCCAAAATTGCCTTGGAAAAGATTGCAGGTCCACATGCCTTTGTTGAAAATGAACAATGGAGTGTAGTATAGATGAAGGAGGAATTTCATGTTAAATTTGTAGCTATTTTGTAAATTCTTTACCAAAGAGAACGGTTAACATATTTTTGCAACAAGATTGCTATTATTTTTCACCTAGCCAACATGGGGCAACCTATTAATTGGTGTTCCATAATGTTGATCTAGTTATTGATTGAATTAATTCATTGGACAAAATGTTAAAAGAAAATAACAACTAACTTAATCTCTAGCAAAACCAAGGTAAATAATTGTTACTTAAGGCCTATTTTAGATATTTTACTTAGGAAGTGGTTCCCTTTGTCTGAGGTGCCTTTACCAATAACAACAACCCCAAAAGAACCTGTGTCACTAGCCAGCCAAGAACAATAGGTTTTGTAGCAATGATAGGTTTCACTTAAACCTATTACAAAAGAGCAGTTCTTAAAAGAGAGAAGACTAACATTGTGAGGTGATTTTCTGTCCCTTTACTCCCGATTCTATGAAGTGATCATACTTGAAAGTACATGCATTATCGGTGAATAAAAAAATAGAAGTGTATTTCTAGATGTTATATTGCGTTTGTAGTTGAAACCAGATAGCTTGCTTCTTATGCATGATTTACGATTCAGAATTGATAAATTTATCTTCCAAGCTCGAACACTGCAAATCCTAGGATTTTATGTTAAATTGTCACCCATTCAAACCAACTCTTAAGGATTCAACACTAAGTTCAACTTGGTTACAGACCACCAATCACTTAAAATATCACTCCTATCGCATATGTATCAAAATCAAGCTTGCCTTAGCTCATTAGAAAATTAATTACAAGGCGCATGCAAGTTCTATAGCCTAGTAAGAAGTTATGCTACCAAACCCGAGAGGGTTTTACGAAAGTAAAAGGTTCAACTTGGCTACAAACCACTAGTCACTTAAAATATCACTCTTATCGCATATGTTGTCAAAATCAAGCTTGCTTTAGCTCAATAGAAAGATAACTACGAGGCACATTTCCTTACCAAATTGTAGGTTCTTCAGCCAAACTAGTAAGAAGTTATGCTACCAAACCTGAGAGGGTTTGTGAAATTCCTTTAAAATTTCAAGCTCCCAACATTATCCTACTCACTTTTATTCTTTCGAAGTACTACCAACCTCCAATCCACTTTCCCTCTTTCCACCATCTTCCAAGACTCATCCTCCTTCTCCTCCTCTTCCTAAGAAAAATCACACAAGAAGAAGACCTCTCAAACTCTTCTTTTCCCAAGCTTTTCATGACCCTTCTTTGAACTTGTTTTTTTTGTCCAATGGAAGTTGAGGAAATCCTTCCCTCTAATCCATGGCCTCCTCATCCTTGGAGAACTAATGAGAATTGAGAGTGATTTGCCCTCCAATGGATTTTAGGATGAGAATTTTTGTGCCCAATGAAACTCTAAGAGGGTTCCATCTTCCAATCAAATAGGATGATAATCCTCATGACCAATGGAATTGGAGTATTCATCCCTTTCCTTATATTGGATATCTTGATGAGGTTCTTAGGCTCAATCTTAATCCATTTCATCCATTTGACTTTCACATCCTATTTCTTCATCCTAATTATTTCAAGTAACTAATTACTAGGATAATTTATTGGTAGTAACAAGTAAACATCCTTGAGTTCCTACTTGACTAAATCAACTCAATGGTAGTAGTAACATTTGCACGTACCATTTACTTTTTTGATATCCCCTAGTTATTTTTTACCATGTACTAATTAACTTTGTAATACATAGTACATTAGAATTAAAATTTCCATCGTGAGAACCCCCACATACTTCTAGATCCACCGTCGAAATTAAGGCTTGATGAATCCATTAAAACTAGGATGTCCAGGTTTCCATGAGGTTCTGCCACCATTGCCACATGTTACACCTACCCTAATTTGTTAAATAAAAAGTATCGACCCCCTTTGAATGCAAGTACCAAATTGTTCCAACTACTTCTTTGGTTTTTGTTGATGCAGGTGAAGATTCAGTCATGGCGAATAATGTTATTACATCTTCAAATCCTCCAATTGCACTAGTAGAAGAGGAAGAACTTGAAGAACCACCGCTTGATGTAAATGTCTCCCAATAGCCATGTGACGAAGAACTGTTCCAAAGAGTGGTGCGCACTCGAGTCAATCGTTCGATGTGGGATCATCGATCGTCTCTTAACCCACATCCTTTAGCAATCTATTTAGAGTTTGTTCCCGCTTGTGGAACTATGCCAAAAAGGTTTGAAGAATGTTAATGTGAAGATGACGATGTTCATCTTCATTGTCAAACTTGAGTTCCCGGTGATAGCTATTACCATTGGCTACAAGGTCTAATCAATCCCCTTTTCATGGAGCATCAAGCCGATACCTCGCTCACACCATCCATCACATTTTGGATTTTTTGCAGTTGTGATTTATCCGTTCTAAGTCGTTTACTAAATTGTAATTCACTTGAAGCTATTCAAATGGAAATGTTAGGATCTAAATTTGATTTCAATTCTATTTAGGGCCTAATAGAAGTGAAGATTAAATAAGGGTGAATTAGGATTACATCATAGAAATCTTATAAGCACATCATTAGTGCCTGAAGATTATTCTAGAAAATTAATTCAATATTATCATGGTGAAATGTTAGTGTTAACCATGGGCTTGAAGATTGTTCTATCTTTATTGGACTTTCCATTGACACCTCTTCAACTACTTCATGAATCTCAACATCCTCGCTATTCACTGAATACTAGAAAAACACTAATGTTTTACTAAGCACCATGAATTTGGTGTCTACTTCCACCCCTAACCCTCTAAAAATCTCTCACCCCCAATTATGCAACGAAGGTCCTAAAATTGTGATTATCAACTTTTTTTAATTAAAGAAAGGAACTAACCCAACACCTTATTCACCAACATTGTAACTCGGAAAAGAAAAAAACCCTCCCACACTACCATGTGCATTCGTCATTCCTTATTCTATGAAGTTGCTAAAAACGTCTAATAACCTTACCACACTTGAATATCTTTGATGCAACTCTTAAAATTTGAAAGTACCGCACATGGTTGTGTCGATATGGCTCCCAAACACGTTCAACCATTGCATCACCTTTACCAACATGTTAGTCTCATCAATTGAAGATGCACACAGAACCACCTACACCAAAGGACATGTTAAGTCCTAAACCAATTACTTCACCACCAAAAAAATAAATTTAGAATTACTTTTGAGTCGCAAGTTATTGACTTAGAGGAGGATGAAAAGAGAACCTATTCAGATGAAATTGGGGGATGGAGGAGTAAAAGAATTTAATGTAACAACTACATATGGTAGCACCAAGGAAAAACCTAAACCCAATTTGGATTAAGTAATTAACAACATCCAAGTTGAACTTGTCGAATCTGTTGAACTTGTAGTACCCATTGCAGGACCCATAAAACTTGTAGTTGTAGCTACATAATCATCCCAACCTATTCAACATATAGTTGAACCTATTTAAAGAGAAAACCCACAATTTTCTAGATTCCAATCTATCTTAGTTTATGGTCATTCTACATAAAACCTAAGACATATTAGTATTTTTTAGAGCAAGTTGTTCAAAATGCCACAATTTGGTTAAGGACATTGCAAGGACTTTCAAACCTTAGAATTGAATTTGAACAAGTTAAGGGAACACTATTTGAGACCCACAATCGCTTGCAAACCTGTAGCCTAGAACTAAAGACACTACAAAAAACTTTGAAAAACCATGATAAAGAATTTATTACAATCAAAGGGCAATTGAGTAAGGTCCAACATGAGAATCAAAAACTATCCAATAAGTTGATTGAAGCATAATAGGTTGTTACGAAAACTAAGAACCTACAATAAGAATATGCCAAGCTCAACCAACTCAACTAAAAAACCCATAATGGTTTCAAGTGTCTTCAAGCTAATTTCAAGTGAATGATGCAAGACTATGCCAACATGGAGGAGTCTAATATGCAACAATAAAATATCATGACCAGTTTGGAACAAACCTATCAAAATTTCAAAAAGCAATAGGTGGGTGCCTACATAGAGTTTTAAAGGGAAAAAAAAAATCTAAGTGCCCAAATTCAGGATTAGAAAGGTTAGCATGAGACAACCAAGGTACAATTGAATAAACCTAACCCCATTTTACTTCTTAGGATGAACAACAGGTTGAAGGATTTTGAAAAGTTATTGTTGGACAATACACTATTCAAAGTACAAAATTAAACCTTTCAAAACAAAAACCCTAAATGGAAGGAATGGTGGCAAATTGTTCAAGAGTTCACCAAGGAACAAATTCAAGAAAGTATGGAACTAGCCCACTTTGACGAACAAAGTTACCAACTAGAGCTATAAGCATATTGAACCGCTTTCCCTAATTTCAGGTATGAACCACCTAGTTTTGTATCTAATAGCAAAACTTTAGCAAGGCCATTTGTGGTACAACCTGTTGCTGTTACCAAACCAGTTAGCCCATAAGAGGTGGAACATGTTTAGAGATCATACCCTTACTTGTTCAGACTTTAACCATATTTGTTGAGGTTGCAACTATTGTTAATGAACCTATAAGAAATAATGAAAGATCTGTTAATGAACAAACTGAACCTATTGATCCTTCATTCATTGTATTAGACTATAAAATAGAATCTTTAAAGTTTTTACCTACTAGTTTACCTCTGACCCCACACCAAATAGGTATAGGTCAAGAAATTACTTCAATTTCAAGTACCTTGCATGCTTCAGAGGTATTCATGACACCCATAACAACCTTTGAAAAAACACTTGATCAACAAAAGACTATTGTGCTAAAATGTCTTCAAATTTTGAACCAAGTTGAACATGTGGAGGAAGGAGGTGTTGAACTTGTTGAAAGAGCCAACAACCAACCGATTGTAGAAGACTAAACTAACTTAAAACTTTGAGCTAGCATTTTGAAGACGAAATGTAGTTTTCAAATGCAGATAATGTTACCTAGATTTAACAACATGTGATTTAATAGGTTAAAAATGTAAGTAGGTTGTTAAACTTAACATGTGATTTAACCTATTATTTAATCTACCTATAACATTAACATGACTAGTTATTGAACATGGTAGGTAATATTATATTAAGTTAAGAAAACATGTTGACAGGTTAATCAACCTGTAGTTTGCAGAACATGTGGCTGAACAAGTAGTTAAAGAAGTAGTTAAACATGGTGTAACTTTTTAAAATTTTGGACTATTAGTCTAGGTACTAGCTAACGACTATTGATTATGGTCATTTATGATTGTTATATTTTGAAATAGCTAGTATAAAACTAGGAAAACAAACCTATTTAAGGACTTTTTGGATTTTATCTTGAGTTTGTGTTTCATTTTTCACTCATGGAACATGAATCATTTTCTTTCAACCAAATTTCTTCAAGTTTTTAGTAATTTGTGTACATGTTAGTTTGGAATTTGTAGTTAAATTCAGTTTTATTAGTTGTTTGCATATACATGTTGTAAAAAGAATTTGTTGATGAAAAATCTAGGAGTTGAATAACCTTAATGGGAATAAAAAAACTTGTTAACAACTAATTATAACTATAATTCTCCTTCATGATAATGAATGCTACTAACATTGCACTATTGTAGCTAATTTCATTATATTTGTAACAAAAAGTGATGATGTTGAAAAAATGATTTTATTTTGAGTCTTGTATGCTTGGAGGGTGAATATATGATTTCCATGAAACTCATGTTAGGATATTAATACATATGGAACCATTGGGCCAAGGGTTGGTAATTCCCTCCCAATATTGATTCTATCCATTTTTCAGTATTTCAGACACAACAAGGACATCATGTTTAGAGTTTATTAATAATTTGTGGCTGAGTCAAAAGACTTTTCTTATGGTAGTATATTAATTTAATTTAAGCTTTTGGCTACACATAACATTTGTCACCAATCATGCATACCAAATTTTAAAGGATTTCTTCAATTATCAACAAATAAAGCCCATATGCTCTTCCCTTTTGTGTCACAAATTACAATGGGCAAATCTATTGTGTTGTGCATAGACTCTAATCTACACTATGAGAAAAAGGGGTGTTTTACAACTAGCCTTGTAACTCAATTTTTGAGTTGTAAGAAAAAACTAAATTCATTGTATTTATACACTATGAGTGCTAACGAACAAGTTGCATGAATTATAGAGTTGCAATTCACCATATATATGGTGCAATTCATTGCAACTCAATTGCAATTTAGTGAAAACAACTTGTTTTCAACTACTATGCAATTCTATTATAATTCCACACATGATGTCATGCTAACGCCACTAATTGTCATTAATTTATTATAATCTAACACGTGGCATTATGAAGATTTTTGGACATAATTTTTTTTTGAAATATTGATCACCATCATCCATTATGGTTATTAATGATGGTCCAAGATTGTGGCACGTGGCACAATAATTTTTTTTCCACATGGCATATTGATTTTATTTTGGAAAAATATATATTTATATATAGTCGCTAGGTAGGTTGTACATAACCATAGGTGGGTAGGTTGGTAGGTCTTAAAACCTTCATACCTACATATTTACCTAGGACCTACCTATGTACCTACATAAGTAGTAGGACCTATTTACTTACCTAGGTAGGTAACTAGGTAGGAAAGCACAAGACTAAGTGCATTAAAGAATAGCTATGAGATTTTATTTTTTATTTTATGTTTTACCTTTAGGTTTAGCTTTAAATGAATTTGGTTTTTTTTTTTTGTGTACAATTGAAAGGATGGCAAATTTCATGGCAACCACAAAGGTCATGGAGAATGGTGTGGTTCATGACACAATAATTGTGATGTATTTTGGTCTCATGGGTGGCTATGTGAACCTAAAACTTTAAAAGTAGGTTTGCAACTCATATGGCCCTTCTATTAGGAGCCATTTTGGTATGTATGGGTGGTTATGGGAACATGAAACTTGATTGTAGGTTTACAATTCATTTGGGCCTCCATTTGTTATCCATTATAGTTGTTTGAACCCAAAACTTGAAGGCAAATCTACAACCCATTTAGGCATTATGTTTTGACCCAATTTAGTCCATACGATTAGTTTATTGAACTTGAAACTCGATTCCAAGTCTACAATTCATATGGCAACCCTCAATAGCTTTGTTTGTGTGTGTATGGGTGGAAATCCAAAAACATTTGGCCAAATCTAATGATAAAAATTATGAAATCCAAAAAGTGGGTTTGGAGATCTAATGACCAAACTATCCAATCATATATTTTTTGAAAATCCCAAAGATTGAACATGTGATTAGATATGAGTGTGTGTGTTTGTTTTGGTTTGTTGGCATGATTGAAGGAATGTCAAAATCCATGGACAACATTGAGGTCATGGATAATGATGATTGGCTTGGGACACAACAATATGAATTGGTGGCTTGCCCAACACAAAAGCACCCCAAAAAAAAAAACTTGGACAAATAATGGAATCTCTCCACCTTGGCACCACAACCACATCCTATGCTACACATTTTGCCACACTCAACTAATTCCTAATGTGGTTTGGAGATCAGTGTATTTTGATTATCAAATTAAATACCCAAATTTAATATCACCTATGTGACACCTTGAAAAAATTGAATATATGAAATTCCAATGAAGAGGGGAGTGAAAGGGCAATGTTTCAATGTGATGGAATGTTATATTGTCTAAAAGCCACAAATTGGCATGCTTCAAGAAATGTCTTGAACAGACACCAAAGTATGATGAATGGTGTGCCCACACACAACTCCATGATGCCTATTCCTACATCTTCCACCCATGAGCCTAAAGCTTCCACATTTAATCTTTTGGGCTCCTTGGACCTTAGACCATCCATAGACAATGGTGAATGGATGGTCACCAAGGTGAAAATGCTACATATAACTGATTTAAAAACATGGCAATGGTGGCATCTCATTTTGCTTCCACATTTGAAATTCATAATGTTTTCTTGGTAAGCAAAGTGGAAATCAACAATGAGCGAAAGAAAAAAAATCAAGAAAAAAAATTTAAAAGCATCTAGAGATTTAAGTGTCAAATTAGAGGAGGGGTTAAATAAAAGGTTAAAGTGATTATGGAATTTTAATGAGAAGTCCCCTTATTATCCGTGTGTAATGAAATTAAATTTTGGTCCCTAACCACTTCAAATGTGAGGTCCATATGCCTCATGTGTAGGAAACTTGTCGCAACCCTACTTGGGAGAGTGTGAGGATGAAATTCACACTCCCGAAATGCGGATTCGAGAGTCCTCTGGAACTCCCGAAACTTTAGAGTTTGATTGCAGGGGTCAAAACACCTTGCATTGAAGTGTTATTTATATCATTGGAAAGCTATTGAAGTGTAGATGTCGAAAATGGCCTCGCATGGGCCATTTGGACATCTGCAGCACAAGTTATGGCAAAAAGAAGGGTCGAGAGTCAAATTGGCAGTTTAACTCCTGATCCCTAAAAGTCGGGAACCGACTCAACCCTGGTGCGTGCAAGTGGAGTGCAACACAATGTTGGAAAGCTCTGAAGGAGAGATACAACTTTTCTTTAGACTTCATCCCAATTGGAAGTTTGAGCAAAAAGTTATGATCGTGCAAAGTCCCGGGAGTCCAAATCGGGATAATTTCGAGACTCCTCCTTGGGAGTCCCGGGACAAAAAACCATTTGGATGTGGGTGCCGCGGAGAGGCACAGAATATACTATATGGGGGAAGGTGGTGGCTTCCCCCGAGTATAGGCCGTGGTGAGTCAAATGAATCTAGAGTTGCCCGTGGCTTGTCCTAGCACCAAGGGTGTTCCAGAATGTGAACTAACCAACTTGTTAGTTAGTTTGATGCAAGTTTGAGCAAGTGAATAGCTTGTCACTTTTCCTAGTCCCATCCCGAAGCTTCAACACGGCCCTCTACCCCTTTTAATGCTGAAAGCTGGGAATGTGCCCCCAGTCCCTCACAATTCCGCAACTTGAGTAACTTAGGCCCAACTTGGGGCTAACTAGGGACTTGGGAGTGCGTCAAAACTAGTGAGGATGATTGTAACTTGGAAAATATGTGTATACTATGGTATTGTTGAATCAAACCACTTCATGAGGTCATGTTTCCATTTTCTTTTTAATCCGCCAATGCCCCATTCCACATAAACCTTGAAACCTACATGCATCTTGTTGAATGTTTGCACTACATGGTTTGCATTTGGGCAAGCTTTCATCACCTTATCCTACAAACATTTCTTCACCAATATTGTGCCTTGGATATCCCAAGAGATATTCAAAGTAGTCATGTTCATGAATGAAATATTGACACTAGTTTTAATAAACACTCAAGTGTTACAAAATGCTCGCATCATGATAAGGCCTAGGGTAGTAAGTGTCTATGTACATGAACAATCCATGATGGTCAATAATGATTGTGTTGTTCATTTCATAAATCTTATTTCAAATGTTGAATTAGGTCTTGTGCACCTTGTTATTCCACAATTTTCATATCTCAACCAAATTGCCATTGATGAAGCCAATATTACTTGACAATTCCTAGAATTATGTACCCAAGGCAACTCTCTCCTTGAGCATCAACCATCAAATTTCATATGCAAGTACATCATTAATGCATAATGCAATGAATAATGCATTGTCACACAAAACATATATTGACCAATTCCATATGAAGGTGTCATACTTCATAATGTTTTTATGCTTCATGTATGGAATGAAATTCAAAAAATGTTGCTCCAATCTTAAGTTTGATAGCCTACCCAAAACAATTGGAGCCTCCCTTATTTTCATGGAAAACAAAAAATCAAACCATAGCCCGACAAATTTGAACCTACAAACTTTAACCTTACCATCAAAACAATAAGCCTTAACTTTAAACCCCAAAATCAAACTTAAAAGCCTACAAAACTCAAACTAAACCCCAAAATTTAATAATAAATCTTCAAAATTAGGCATAAAAGCCTTAAGCTTAATTTTTCAAAATTAAACCTCAACCCTAAACAATAATGATCAAGTTTGAGAACCTTTAAAACTAGACTAAACTTTAAACCCTAGGTTGAAGCCATCAAAATCAGACCTAAAAACCTTAACCCTAACTTTTAAATGTTAAACCTTAATTTTCAACTTCAATGATTAGATCTTAAAACCCTTAACCCTAACTCTAATCCTTACAATTGAAACCTAAAAACTTCAAAATTAGACCTAAACCTTAAACCCTAAGTTAAAACCTTCAAAATCAATGTCAAAACCCTAACTCTAAACACCAAACCCTAATTATAACCCAATTAAATTAAATTGAAACATGACAACTTAATTTGAAACCTAAAAATTATGATTGAAAAACTTTAACTTTTCAAATTTTAACCTTAACCCCTAAATTGTCGACCTTAAATCTAACCTTAGAAATCATACTTGAAAACCTTAAATTTATATATATATATATCATGAATTGAATTCATTAATGTGAAGATGTTTGGATCAAATGTTATTGGCCAAAATGTAAACTTAATTGCGATTGGTCTAAGTGTTGACAACTGGATGTGAAAAGGCATACAAAAGTGCCAATATGATGAAGAATAATTGGTTGAAAAATACATTTATGTAATTTGAAATTAGTTTCCAATGATGAAAATCATTTAAAATTCTCCATTGGTTTGAAATTTCTAAAATGACTAACATGCACACTACCTTGTCAAAGGCTTTTTAATACACTATAATAAATCATGGTTTATCAAAAGGTTCAACTTGATTAAAATGTGCACATTGATTAAAAGGATGTTCACTTTGACTAAAGGCATGGGTCATGAAAGACACATGGTTATTTTGGTTAGTGTTTTTGTGTGAAGTGATCATTTTGACCAAGTGTTAATTCGTGCATTTAATCAAGAAGGACAAAATTTTTAAATGGTCCATTAAGATGCCCATGGTTTAATAAAATTGACCATACTAAATGGCCATGTTTAGTCAAATTGGCCATATTAATTTGGTTAGCTAACCTACTTGCTATGCCTATTAAGGTACCTACTTACCTATCTACTTAACTAAATATGTCCTACCTAATTACCTACTTACCTACCATCTACCTACCTATGTCCTACCTACCTACCTACCTACCTACCTACTTACTTACTTACCTACCCTCTACCTACCTATGTTTTACTTACCTACCTACTTGCTTACCATCTAGCTACCTATGTCCTACCTACCTACTTACCTACCATCTAGCTACCTATGTCTTACCTACCTATTATCATCTACCTATTTATCTACCTACTTATCTATATTTTATTTATCTATTTACCTACCTACCTACCTATAGTTTACATAAGTAGGTATGAACATTTAAAAACATAAATAGGTAGGCATGTGTACCTACCTATTTACCTAGTTAAGTACCTACTAACTTATTTATGAAAAAAATTGAAGTTCAAATGTTGCTATACACATTAACAAAAAAATTCATGGATACATGTTAAATTCAGTTAATGTCATATTGTTTTACAAAATGGTGGGGTGGTTTGATGGCTAAGACATTGGTGTGGAACTAACAAGACTAAGGTTCAATCCTCTTTACCAACATATATTATGTGGAATATGTATATTTGTATATATACCTTGTACGTGTGTGTAAATGTATAGTGCTTAGGTGGGTTGTGGATAGGTAGGTAGGTATTTTATTATTTATTTATTATTTACATTTTTTATATTCACAAGTTGAGTTTTTTTTTTTTTTTTTTTTTTTTATTCCATTTTTTTTTTTATTTTTTTTTTTCAAAAAACCAATTGTTCGTTTGATATAAAAACAATAAAA
>Ga0116231_10007235_pt1 | contig 20508 bp, 17 predicted proteins | sample S1TSphgellanicum_2_FD_89695 | JGI IMG/M metagenome (GOLD analysis project Ga0116231, IMG submission 89695) | Host-associated microbial communities from peat moss isolated from Minnesota, USA - S1T2_Fd - Sphagnum magellanicum MG | ecosystem: Host-associated > Plants > Peat moss > Unclassified...
GGGCCGATCGAGGCGGCGGTGGATTCCGTGCAGCGGGCGAATACCTGGCTCAGCGTGTCGCTCCGTGAGGGCAAGAACCGTGAGATCCGGCGGGTGATGGACGCGCTGCTGCTGCCGGTGACGCGGCTGATCCGGGTCGCGTATGGGCCGTTTCAGTTGGGGAATCTTGAGCGCGGGGCGGCGGAAGAGGTGAACGGCAAGATTTTGCGCGAGCAGGTGCCGGGGTTTGGCGCGCCGGCGCAAAAGTAGCGCTTGCCTAACCCCCGCATCATCGCCGGCGCCTGGCGCGGCCGCAAACTCGTAGCGCCCGCGGGCGATGCGACCCGCCCGACAGGTGCGCGCGCCCGCCAGGCTGTCTTCGATGTCCTGATGCATGCCAGCTGGGCGGGGCCTGATGCCGTGCGCGGCGCGCGCGTGCTGGATGTTTTCGCGGGCACGGGGGCGTACGGGCTGGAGGCGCTCTCGCGCGGTGCCGCGCAGGCAACCTTTGTCGAAAACGCACCGGCCGCGATTGCCGCGCTGAGTGCGAACATCGCGGCATGCCGGGCCGAGGCGATCACCCGGGTTCTGCGGCGCGATGCGTTGGTGCCGGGTGCCGGGGATCCGCATGGGCTGGTGTTTCTGGACCCGCCCTATGGCCAGAACCTGGTGCCGCGGGCGCTCGAAGCGCTGGCGGCCGGCGGCTGGCTCGGCGCGGCAGCGCTCGTCGTTGCGGAGCTGGGGCCGGGCGATGCGCTCACGCTGCCCGAGGTTTTCGTGGAGCGCACGCATGGCAAGGCGCGGCTGTTACTAGGGCGGTTTTAGAACGAAGGACGCAAAAAACGTTCGCTCCCGAGTACCGGAGGGCCGCCAAATCCCATTGCCCAGAGTTCCAAAGTTTTTTGCTACTTTTTGTTCACAAAAAGTAGTCCTTACTGTTCTTTCACGGCTCTCTAAATGCAAACCTGATTGCGGCCGCTTGCTTTGGCCCGGTACAATGCCACGTCGGAAGTTTTGACCATCGCCTGGATATCGAGCGGCCCTGACGTTACGGTACTGACGCCGACGCTGACGGTCACGAACCCGGTCGCCGTGCCGGGGTTGGGCTGTTTGAGGTCGAGGATTGTCTCGCGGATGCGATCGGCGATCGAAACGGCCGTCGTTGTATCGGTGTTTGGCAGGAGCAGAATGAATTCCTCGCCGCCGTAGCGTGCCAGAATATCGCCGGCGCTGCGCCGGCTGTTGTAGATGGCCCGCGCCACCACGCGCAGGCAGGCATCGCCCTGCAGATGGCCGAGCTGATCGTTTAGGCTTTTAAACGAATCCAGATCGAACATGCAAAGACTGACGGGCAGCTGGTCGGCGATGGTGGCGGCGACGCTCGCGCATTGTTCCTCGAAGTAGCGGCGGTTGGGCACGCCGGTCAGCGGATCGAGATACGCAATCGAGGATAGTTGTTCGTTGCGCTCGACGGCGGCGAGGCCGCGCAGCTCCTCGCGCGTGTTCATCAGAAACATCCGGTGGCGGTAAATGTCATTCACCTGCCGCGCGCGCGCCAGCGCCATCATGACGAAAAAATAGAACATTCCGGTTTGCAATTTTTCCGCGACGTGATGCCAGCCGGAAGCTACCAGAAAGCCGAACATGATCGTGAGACTGCCGGCGACCAGCATGTTCGCGGTCCGCTGGTCCATCTGGATGAACATAAGGCACGTGAATACAATAACGATTGCGTTAACAAGATAATGTTCAAGCAAGCCTCGCCCCGGATTATAGAGGCCGGCGAACCCTGCGCACGTCACCGTGGAGAGGCAGGCCACCAGGATGGCGAAATCCTCGAAACCTTTGATCGCCCGCTTCTGGATGAGGATGGCCGACCCCATGAACAACGTCGTGATCAGCAAACGAAAGGTCAGGACGCTTAACCGATGCTGCGGTGCGATCAGAAACACGTCGAACAGCGCGCAGGGCATGTTGAGGAGGCCGACGGCGATGCACCATGCGATCATCATACGATGCGTGCCGCTGCGGGCCTGCACGTGGTAGATCGCGAGCAAATCGGCGGGCATGGTGAATTCGCGGAGACGCAAGCCGAGCAACTGGTCGATCCGTTCGGACAGATCGACGGTCTGACGGCCACCCTGGCCGCTTACCGAGGCTCCTCGCTGGAACAAACGCCATAGCTTGAAGCCAGGCGCCGTGCCCGCGTTACCAAGTTCTGAGGCGTTGGCTTGTGACATCGCAGTGTGAGACCCGTCAGCGGCTGACAGCTTCGAATTAACATACGATCATCGTTGCCGATGCAATCCTCGCAGCCGCGCGGGGATTAACAACTGTATACCCAGTTTTTTATGGTCCGCCACCCGCCCACCCACGAAACTTATGCATGTCCGCACAAATATTTTCACAACGAAGTGTAAACGTGACGGTTCGGGATCAACCGATGTGTCACAAGACCATACGTTATCGTGTGCCCTATGACCTAGGCGCGACCCTCCAGCGAGGGTGGCGGCGCCCGCGATATCTCCAACGCGCTATAACGCTTTTTTGCTTGTGCGGCAGGCGTTTACGCCGCGCTGGCGATCGCCGCGGTGATCGCTTCGCCCGCGGTTCTGGTGTCGGCCTTGCCGCCGAGGTCGCGCGTGCGGGTCTGCGCATCGGCGAGGCCGTGCTCGATCGCGGCGAGCATCGCCGCGGCGGCATCGCCTTCGCCCAGATGCTCCAGCATCATCTGCGCCGCCCAGATAGCGCCGACCGGGTTGGCGATCCCCTGGCCCGCGATGTCCGGCGCTGAGCCATGCACCGGCTCGAACAGCGAGGGGAAAACGCGTTCCGGGTTGATGTTGCCGGACGGCGCGATGCCGATCGTGCCCGTCAGCGCCGGGCCGAGGTCGGAGAGAATGTCGCCGAACAGGTTGGAGCCGACGACGACATCGAAACGGTCCGGATGCAGCACGAAATTCGCGGCGAGTGCGTCGATATGGTATTTATCCCACCGTATATCGGGATAGTTCTTCGCCATTTCCGCAAGACGCTCGTCCCAATAGGGCATCGCGATGAAAATGCCGTTGGATTTGGTCGCGGCGGTCAGGTGTTTTTTGCGCGTGGCGGCCTGCTCGAAAGCGTATTTCATGATGCGGTCGACGCCGATGCGGGTCATCACGGTTTCCTGCATGACGATCTCGCGCGGCGTGCCCTCGAACAGGCGGCCGCCGACCTGGGAGTACTCGCCCTCGGTGTTTTCGCGCACGATCAGCATGTCGATATCGCCGTGGCGGCGGTTGGCGAGCGGGGAGGTGACGCCCGGCATCAGGCGGACCGGGCGCAGGTTGACGTATTGGTCGTATTCCCGGCGGAACTGCACGAGCGAGCCCCAGAGGGAGATATGGTCGGGCACCACGTCCGGCCAGCCGACGGCGCCGAACAGGATGGCGTCGACCCCCTCCAGCAGCAGCTTCCAGTTGGCCGGCATCATCATGCCGTGTGCCGCGTAATATTCGGCGGAGGCGAAGCCGAAATTCTGGACCTCGAGGGTGAAGCCAAAACGCTGGGCGGCGGCGTGCAGGGCCCGCAGCGCCTCGGGCGTGACCTCCTTGCCGATGCCGTCCCCCGGGATCGCGGCGATTTTATAGTGGCGTTTTGGCGCGGACATGGCGGCTCCTCCTCGGGCGTTTGTAGCGCCACATGGTGGCGCGCCTAGTACAATTCAAAATACTCTGCGGTCTCGGCGGCGGGGATCTCCTCGCGCAGGCGCATCAGCTCGGCCTGCTTCACGGTCGTGAACACGCGGATGAACTCGGGGCCGAGGGCGTCGCAGAGCGTGGTATCGGCGGCCAGGGCGCTGAGTGCGGCCGGCATTTCAGTCGGCAGTTTCGCAAAACTGTCGTCGTTTTCCTTGAGCCCCGCCCGCTCGGGGGCAAGCGGGCGCTGGCCCGCGATCCCCGCGAGACCGGCGGCGAGTGTCACGGCGGCGGTGAGATACGGGTTGGACAACGCGGACGGGATGCGGACCTCGAGATGCTGGCGGTGGTCCTTCGAGGCCTTGATGCGCACCGAGGCGGAGCGGTCCTCGACCCCCCAGGAGACGTTGCTGGGCGCGAAGGTATGCGGACGGATGCGGCGGTAGCAGTTGGGCGTGGGGTTCCAGATCGCCTGCGCCGCGGCCGCGTGATCCAGGATCCCTTGCGTGAACTGCTGCATCAGCGGGCTCATCCCCGCCGGGTCGGCGGCGTCGAGGAAGACGTTGTCGCCGGTCTCGAGGTCGTAGAGCGAGATGTGGAAATGCGAGCAGGAACCGGCCAGGCCCTTGTACGGCTTGGTCATGAAGGTCGCGAGCAGGCCCTCGCTGCGCAGGAACTCCTTCACCGTGTTCTTGAACACGAAGGCGCGGTCGGCGGCGGCGACGCCCTCCAGGGCCGCGAAATTCAGCTCCCACTGGCCGGGGCCGAACTCGCCGTTCGCCGTGATCATGTCGACCCCGCTGTCGCGCAGCACGCGCATGAGCTTGTCCATCGCCGGGTGCTGGTGGATCAGCGAGGTCACGAAGATCGGGTTGCCGTGATAGAGCGGCTGGCGGGTCGCGAGATCGACCACGTAGAACTCGTATTCGTGGCCCATGCGCACGCCGTAGCCGCGCGCGGCGGCGGCGGCGATGAGGTTTTTCAGCACCATGCGGGGGGCGGCCTGCTGCGCCTTGCCGTCATACCATTTGGTGTCGCAGATCACCCGCGCGGTGTTGGCGAGCCAGGGGACGTTGCTGACGGTCGCGGGGTCGGGGACCATCAGGCAGTCGGTGAAATTGATGTCCTCGTTATAGCCGGTATTGGCGATCGGCAGCGAGGCGGTGTCGAGCGTGACGGCGCCGCCATAAAGGTTGAGGCCGTTCAGGGTGTAGGATTCGACATGCTCGATCGGCACGGTTTTGCCGCGCGAGAGGCCGGCCAGGTCCGGCAGCTCGAAGCGGACATATTCGACGCTGTTTTCCCGCAGGGTTTCCGCGAAGAGTTTCGCCGATTCGGGCGTATGGTGGTGGCACGTTGCGGACATCATCACTCCTCGCGATTGCGTCATGGCGCGCGGGGCCGGTCGAGCGGCCGCGCGCATTACAAAGACTCCTGGGCCATCGTGCAATGCGCGCCCGCTTTGGGCAACCGGCCTGTTTTGGGGCGTGTGAGGGGGGCGGGGCTGTGCTAGGGTCGATCGATGCAAGGCCCCTCGATCCGCCGGCTCTCCGCCCAGACGGTCAACCGCATTGCCGCCGGCGAGGTGATCGAGCGGCCGGCCGCGGCGGTGAAGGAGCTGGTCGAGAACGCGCTCGACGCCGGGGCGCGCCGCATCGAGGTGATCCTCGCCGGCGGCGGCATCACACGGATCGAGGTCATCGATGACGGCGGCGGCATCGCGGCCGGCGAGCTCCCGCTCGCGATCGAGCGGCACGCGACCTCGAAACTCGCCGATGAGGCGCTGGTGCGGATCGCGACCCTCGGGTTCCGCGGCGAGGCGCTGCCCTCGATCGGCGCGGCGGCGAAACTCACCCTGATCAGCCGGCCGGCGGCCCAGGACGGCGCCTACCGGATCACGGTTGCGGGCGGGGCGGTGAGCGAGGTCGCCCCGGCGGCGGGCGCACCCGGCACGCGGGCGATCGTGGAGGATCTGTTTTACGCCACCCCGGCGCGGCGGAAATTTTTGCGCACGCCGCGGGCGGAAGCGGAGGCGGCGGAGCGCGCGGTGTGGCGGCTCGCCTTGGCCGCCCCGGCCACCGCGTTCCGGCTGGTCTCGGATGAGCGCGTGCTGTTCGACGTGCCGGGCCAGGATGAGGGCGCGCGCGTTGCGGCGTTGTTCGGGCGCGAGACGGCGGGGGCGATGCTGCCGCTGGAGGCGGAGCGCGAGGGTGTGCGGCTCGCCGGGCTCGCCGGGCCCGCCAGCCTGTCGCGCGCGACCACGGGGCTGCAGAGTTTCGTCGTCAACGGCCGGCCGGTGCTGGACCCGCTGCTGCGCATGGCGCTGCGCCTCGCCTACCGGGACGTGATCGCGGCCGGGCGGCATCCGGTCGCGGCCTTGCGCCTGGAGCTGCCGGCCGAGGCCCTGGATGTGAACGTGCATCCGGCGAAGACCGAGTTGCGCTTTGCCGATGCGAACGGCGTGCGCAGCCTGGTGATGGGGGCGATCGGCCGGCTGCTGGAACGGCCGGTGACGCTCGCCGGCGCGCCGCCGGCGCGGCCCGCCGCGCGGCCGGCGATGACGCTGAGCTACCCGGAACCGCCGAGCCAGATGGCGCGCGGCTTCGCCGAGGCGGAGCTTGCCTTGCTCGCGCCGCCGATGGCCCGCGCCGTCCCGCCGCCGCCCGCCAGCGACGAGCCGGCGCATCCGCTCGGCGCGCCGCTGGGGCAGATCGCCGACACCTATGTGCTGGCGGTGGCGGGCGATGGCGCGCTCGTCATCGTCGACCAGCACGCCGCGCATGAACGGCTGACCGAGGAACGGCTGCGGACCGAGTTTTTGTCGGGGCGGGTGATGGCGCAGCCGCTGCTGGTGCCGGTCGTGGTCGACCTCGCGCCGATCGAGGCCATGCGGCTGCTCGCCCAGGGCGACGCCCTGGCCCGGCTTGGCCTGGAGATCGAGGCGTTCGGGCCCGGTGCGGTGCTGGTGCGCGCCGTGCCGGCGGCCTTGCGCGACCCGGATGCCGCCGCCCTCCTGCGCGACCTTGCGGAGGAATTCGCCGAAAGCGACGCGCCGGTGGCGCTGGAAGCCAGGCTTGACGCCGCCCTCGCGCGCCTGGCCTGCCACCGCTCGATCCGCGCCGGGCGGCGCCTCACGGCCGAGGAGATGAGCGCGCTGCTGCGCGCCATGGAGGCGACGCCGCGCGCCGGCACCTGCAGCCATGGCCGGCCGACATTTCTGCGGCTCTCGAAAGCCGAGCTCGAGACGATGTTCGGGCGGAAATGAGCCCGCCATCCTTGCCGGGCGCCATTCCATCGCCAAGCTTTAGGGTCATGGCCGGTCTCACCTCTGAAAATCCCCTGACCCGCGCGACGCAACCGCTGAAACGGGCGATCGCGCGCGAGGTTTCGGGTCTGTTCAACGACCGCGCCCGCGGCGAGCGCCCGGTCGAGCGCCAGCCGGACGGGCTGTTCGGGCCTGATGCCGTCGCCTGGCGCGTGCATGGCGACGTCACCTCGATGATGGTCGGCGGCATCGCCGGGCTGCTGCTGCAGATGCTGCATCCGGCGGTGCTCGGCGGCGTCTGGGACCACTCCAAATTCCGCACGGACATGCAGGGCCGGCTGCGGCGGACCGCACGGTTCATCGCCCTCACCACCTATGGCGGGCGGGGCGAGGCGCAGGCCGCGATCGCCCGGGTCCGCGCCATCCACGCGCAGGTGAATGGCGTGCTGCCGGACGGCACGCCCTATGCGGCGAACGACCCGGCGCATCTCGCCTGGGTGCACGTGACCGAGGCGACCACCTTTCTCGGCGCCTGGGTGCGCTACGCCGAGCCGCTGATGTCGCGCGCCGACCAGGACCGGTATTTTGCCGAGCTGGCGCAGGTGGCGGTCGGCCTCGGCGCCGACCCGGTGCCACGCAGCCGCGCCGAAGCCGCCGCCCTCATCGCCCGGATGCGGCCGCAGCTGAAAGTCGATCAGCGCACCCGCGAGGTCGCGCGGCTGCTGCTCGGCCAGCGCGCCGCCCAGCCGATGGTCGCGCAGGTGCAGACTCTCACCATGCAGGCGGGGATCGACCTGCTGCCGGACTGGGCGCGGCGGATGCACGGTCTACAGGCGCCGGGCTTTGCCGCACCGCTGCTGAGGGCGGGAACTTTTGGGGTGGCGGAGACGTTGCGCTGGGCGTTCAGGTAGAAGGAGGGAGGAAGCACTACTTTTTGTGAACAAAAAGTAGCAAAAAAACTTTGAAACTCTCCGCTATGGGATCTGCCGGCGTCCCCGGCACGGTCTCAGGACAAAGGTTTTTTGCTTCTTTTTTTCAAAAAAGCAGCGCTTGCCTTCGCTTCCTCCAATTCCCCTGGCGTATTGATATTCATGAACGGATCCGGCTCGCCGTCAAAAATCACTGGCCGGGCGGCTGCCAGGGCCAGCGCGTCGCGTACGCGATGGTCGCCTGGCGTTGCGATGAACTGCGTGAGCGCGGCGGCGAAGGATGTAGGCCACAGGGCGACCAGATGGTGTTGCCGGCCGGCATGGACGGCGACGCTGGGGCCGGGGACGAGCCTCGCGATCAGGTCCGGCGGGATGAACGGCGTGTCGACTGGGATGGTGGCAAGTGTTGCGGCACCGATGCTGGCAGCCCAGGCAAGGCCGGCGGCGAGCCCGGCGAGCGGCCCGGCCTCAGCGTGTTCGGGGGCGTCGCGCAGCACCGGCGCGCCGTAGAGCGAGAACCTCGCGGCATCGCCGTTGGCGCTGATGGCGATGGTCCGGACCTGGGGGGCGAGCCGCTCCAGCAGATGCGCGAGCAGGGGGCGGCCGTCGAGCGGGAGGAACGCCTTGTCGGCGCCGCCGAAGCGGGTGCCGCGCCCGCCGGCGAGGATCAGGGCCGCGATCATGTTGGCGTGCGGTGCGAAAACCTGGGGCGAACGACGGGGATCGAACCCGCGACAACCGGTACCACAAACCGGCGCTCTACCAACTGAGCTACGTCCGCCATCAGGATTTTCTCGCGCATGGGAGCGCCAGCACGGCGCGTGGTAGCGCCGTCAGCCAGTGGCCGTCAACTTTTGCGGCGTTTTGCTGGCCTGCGCGCGCCATGTTGCGAGCCGCGCCAGCGCGTCGCGCAGCACCTCGGGTCGCTTGCAGAAGGCAAAGCGCACATAGTGCGTGGGCGGCTGCACGGCATAGAACGCGGAGACCGGAATGGCGGCGACACCTGCCTCCATCGTGATCGCGCGGCAGAAGGCCGCATCATCCCCGGCGAACCCGAGGCCCGAGATGTCGGCGGTGATAAAATAGCTGCCATCGGCGGGCAGCGTCGCAAACCCGAGCTCTCGCAGCCCCGCATCCAAAATATCGCGGCGGATTTTGAGGTCTTCGGCCAGGCCCGCGAAATAGGCGTCGGGTTTGGCGAGCCCGAGCGCCACGGCGCGCTGCAGGTTGGGCGGTGTCGTGAACGTCAGATTCTGGTGCGCCTTGGCGACCAGGCTCAGCAGCCGGGGCGCGCCGGAGACGTAGCCGACCTTCCAGCCGGTCAGCGAAAAGGTTTTGCCGGCCGAGCCGATGCGCAAGGTCCGCTCGCCCATCCCCGGCAGCGTCATCAGCGGGATGTGCCGCGCGGGCGCGAATACCAGGTGCTCGTACACCTCGTCACAGACGGCATAGGAGTCATGGCTGGTAAGCAGGTCCGCGATGAATGCCAGCTCGTCCGGGTCGAAAACCTTGCCGGTCGGGTTCATCGGCGAGTTCAGTAACAGCAGCTTCGTGCGCGCGTTGAACGCGGCGGCGAGTTTTTCGCGGGGCAGGGCCCAATCCGGCGGATCGAGCCGTACCAGCCGGGCGATGCCGCCCAGCATCGTCACGACCGGCAGGTAGGTGTCGTAGAGCGGCTCGATCAGGACGACCTCGTCGCCCGGGTTGATCAGCGCCATCAGGCAGGCGGTGATCGCCTCCGTCGCGCCCGATGTCACCACGACGCCATGCACGGGGTCGATGTCCAGGCCATAAAACCGCCGGTTCGCGGCGGCGACGGCGGCGCGCAGCTCCGGCACGCCGGTCAGCGGCGGGTACTGGTTGCGCTGGTCCTGCAGCGCGTCGGCGGCGGCCTGCACGATATCCGCCGGCCCCTCGGTATCGGGGAAACCCTGGCCGAGATTGATCGCGCCGTGCTGGACGGCGAGCGCTGACATCAGCGTGAAAATCGTCGTGCCGGTTTGTTCGAGTAGCGTGTTGGCGGGTTTCAACTGTGTGTCCTCTGTCGGAGCATGAGTTTATCGCCCTCCGGCCAGCCCCGGCAAGCCTGCCCATTTTTGAGGCAGCACCCGTCCCAAGCTGGGCAAACGCGGCGCGGCCGTTTCGGTAACGCCCCTGTAATCCGGCGCGCTTGGTGGTTTGCGCGCTGGCACGGTGCGTGCAAGGCTGGTGCGCCAGCCCAATGGCTGACGCGCAGAACGCGCTATCCGCAGGTATAAAGGAGGCCGCCCGCTGGTGCTGCGGGCGTGGACCAGATGAAAAAGATCGAAGCGATCATCAAACCGTTCAAGCTCGACGAGGTGAAGGAGGCCCTGCATGAAGTGGGGCTGCAGGGCATCACGGTGGTTGAGGCGAAAGGGTTTGGCCGGCAGAAAGGGCATACCGAGCTCTACCGGGGCGCCGAATACGTCGTCGATTTTCTGCCCAAAGTGAAAATCGAGGTGATCTGCGAGGATACGGTGGTCGAACGCGCCGTTGAGGCGATCATGAATGCCGCCCGCACCGGCCGCATCGGCGACGGCAAGATTTTCATTTCGACCGTGGAGGAAGCGATTCGTATCCGTACCGGCGAGAAAGGCGAGGCCGCGATTTAGCTCGTTTGGCCGGCCTGGCGCCGCACCCCGGCCATTGTCGGGGACGTCAGGCATGGTAAACACGCGTTAACAGGTTCAACACCCTGCAAGGGAACGTAATCCGGCGTCGCGTGGTGCGGTGCCGTGGGTCAAAAGCAACTTTTGAAACGGGGATAAAGTATGGCGAAGAAGCCTGATGGCGATGGAGCTGCCAAAGTACTCGATATGATCAAGGAGAACGGGGTCGAGTTCGTCGACCTGCGGTTCACCGACCCGAAGGGCAAGTGGCAGCATTCCGCCCAGCACGTCTCGACCGTCGATGAGGACGCGCTCAAGGACGGTTTCATGTTCGACGGCTCCTCGATCGCCGGCTGGAAGGCGATCAACGAGTCCGACATGATCCTGCAGCCGGACCTCGAGACCGCGGTGATGGACCCGTTCGCGGCCAAGCCGAGCCTGATCCTGTTCTGCGACATCCTCGAGCCCTCCACCGGCCAGGGCTATGCGCGCGATCCGCGCTCGACCGCCAAGAAGGTCGAGGCCTATGTCAAGGCGACCGGCATCGGTGACTCCATCCTGGTCGGCGCCGAGGCCGAGTTCTTCATTTTCGACTCGGTCAAATTCGGCACCGGCGGCAATTTCGGCACCTACCAGGTCGACAGCATCGAGGGCCCCGGCTCCTCGATGAAGGACTATCCGGAAGGCAATATGGGCCACCGCCCGGCCGTCAAGGGCGGCTACTTCCCGGTCCCGCCGGTGGACGGCGACAGCGACCTGCGCGCCGAGATGCTGTCTGCCATGGGCGAGATGGGCCTGCCGATCGAAAAGCACCACCACGAGGTGGCGCAGAGCCAGCACGAGCTCGGCACCCGGTTCGGCACGCTGACCAAGATGGCCGACCAGATGCAGATTTATAAGTACTGCGTCCACAACGTCGCGCACTCCTACGGCAAGACCGCGACCTTTATGCCGAAGCCCATCTACGGCGATAACGGCTCGGGCATGCACACCCACCAGTCGATCTGGAAGAACGGCAAGCCGCTCTTCGCCGGCAACGGGTATGCCGACCTGTCGGAGATGTGCCTGTACTTCATCGGCGGCATCATCAAGCATGCGAAGGCGGTGAACGCGTTCACCAACCCGTCGACGAACAGCTACAAGCGGCTGATCCCCGGCTTCGAGGCGCCGGTGCTGCTGGCCTACTCGGCCCGCAACCGTTCCGCCTCCTGCCGTATTCCGTATACCACCAGCCCGAAGGCCAAGCGCGTCGAAATCCGGTTCCCGGACCCGACCTGCAACCCGTATCTGTCCTTCTCGGCACTCGCGATGGCCGGGCTCGACGGCATCAAGAACAAGATCCATCCGGGCGACCCGATGGACAAGGACTTGTACGACCTGCCGCCGGAAGAGCTGAAGGGCATCCCGACGGTCTGCGGCAGCTTGCGCGAGGCGCTGACCTCGCTCGAGGCGGACCACGAGTTCCTGCTGGCCGGCGACGTGTTCAGCAAGGAGCAGATCGAGAGCTACATCGAGCTCAAGTGGAAGGACGTGTATCGTTTCGAGCACACGCCGCATCCGGTTGAGTTCGAGATGTATTATTCGGTTTAAGCGGACGTAAGCACGACTTTTTGTGAACAAAAAGTAGCAAAAAAACTTTGAGACGTCCGGTCATGGGCGGCGGCCAAGGTGCCGCCCATGACCGACGGTTACAAAGTTTTTTGCTTCTTTTGTTCACAAAAGAAGCCCTTGCTTGCTTTTTCGTCTGACTCGTCCTAATTCTGCAAAAAACAAAACCCGACTCTCCCAGGGTGGCCCTAACCGGCCGCCCTTTTTATTGGAATTTTGCCTGCGTGACCGACAACCGTCCCACCCATACCGGCCTTGAGGGCCGCATCGCCGAGATCATTGTCGAGCCGCTGGAGGCCCAGGGCTATGAGCTTGTGCGGGTGCAGGTGATGGGCACCGAGACGCCGACCGTGCAGGTCATGGCGGACCGGGCGGATGATGCGCCGTTCACGCTCGATGACTGCACGGCGGTCAGCCATCTGTTGTCCGCGGTGCTCGATGTCGAGGACCCGATATCGTCGGCCTGGACGCTGGAGGTGAGCTCGGCGGGGATCGACCGGCCGCTGACGCGCACCAAGGATTTCAACCGGTTCGCCGGGTTCGACGCCAAGGTGGAGCTAAATTTTCCGGGCCCCGGCGGGCGCAAGCGTTTCACCGGCGCCCTCCTGGGCGCGACCGCCGAGGCCGTCGAGCTTAAAATCGAGACCGGCGAGACGCTGGCGCTGCGCCGCGCCGACATCAAGAAGGCCAAGCTGATCCTGACCGACGCGCTGATTGCGTTCACGACGCAGCCAACCCCGACCAACTGACCCGATAGAGGAACCGCCCCCATGGATACCGCCGTCAATCGTCCCGAGCTTCTGCTGGTCGCCGATGCCGTCGCGCGCGAAAAACAGATCGAACGCGACGACGTGCTGGAGGCGATGGAGCAGGCGATCCAGAAGGCCGGCCGCGCGAAATACGGCCATGAGAAGGACATCCGCGCGACCATCGACCGCAAGACCGGCGATGTGCGGCTCTCGCGCTGGACCGAGATCGTCGAGGCGGTCGAGAACGAGGAGACGCAGATCCCCGTCCATATCTCGAAGAAATTCGCGCCCGAGAAGGAGGTCGGCGATTTCATCGTGGACCCGCTGCCGCCGATCGATTTCGGGCGGATCGCGGCGCAGACGGCGAAACAGGTGATCGTGCAGCGCGTGCGGGAATACGAGCGCAGCAAGCAGTTCAACGAGTTCAAGGACCGCGTCGGCGAGATCATCAACGGCGTGGTCAAGCGCACCGAGTATGGCAACCTGATGGTCGATCTCGGCCGTGCGGAGGCGCTGCTGCGGCGCGACGAGACGATCCCGCGCGAGAATCTGCGCAACGGCGACCGCGTGCGCGCGTTCATTTACGACGTGCGCGAGGAGCCCAGGGGCCCGCAGATTTTTCTCTCGCGCACGCATCCCGGTTTTCTCGCGAAACTGTTCGCGCAGGAGGTGCCGGAAATTTATGACGGCATCATCGAGATCAAGGCGGTCTCGCGCGACCCCGGCTCACGCGCGAAGATGGCGGTGATTTCGCGCGATCAGTCGATCGACCCGGTCGGCGCCTGCGTTGGCATGCGCGGCTCGCGCGTGCAGGCGGTGGTGGCCGAGCTGCAGGGCGAGAAGATCGACATCATCCCCTGGTCGCCGAACGTCGCGACCTTCGTGGTGAATGCGCTCGCGCCGGCCGAGGTCTCCAAGGTGGTGATGGACGAGGAGGCCGGCCGCGTCGAGGTCGTGGTGCCAGACAGCCAGCTCTCGCTCGCGATCGGCCGGCGCGGCCAGAACGTGCGCCTCGCCTCGCAGCTGACGCGCTGGGACATCGACATCCTGACCGAGGCCGAGGAGAGCGAGCGCCGCCAGGAAGAGTTCCGCCGCAAGACCGGCCTGTTCGTCGAGGCGCTCGATGTCGATGACGTGATCGCCGGCCTGCTTGTCGCCGAAGGTTTTGAAACAATAGAGGATCTGGCCATGACACCGCTTGACGAAATCGCCTCGATCGAGGGCTTTGATGAGAACGTGGCAGCCGAGCTGCAGCGCCGCGCCGAGAGCTCGCTTGCCAAGCAGGCGAGCGAGCTCGAGGAACGGCGCGTCGAGCTTGGCGTTTCCGACGACATCGCGGCGATCGAGGCGCTGAGTGCGAAAGATCTGATCGCACTCGGTGAGAAGGGGGTGAAGTCGCTGGACGACCTCGCCGACCTTGCGGGCGACGAGCTGGTCGAGATCGTCGGCGCCGAGCAGCTGACGGAAGAGGCCGCCAACGAGATCATCATGGCGGCGCGCGCGCACTGGTTCGAGGAGGACGGCAACGCAGCCTGAACCGGATGACGATGCGGGCGAGGACATAGCGCCGGCGAAGGAAAGCGGGCCGCTGCGGCGCTGCCTGGTCAGGCGCGAAAGTTTCGCCCGCGAGACCATGCTGCGCTTCGTCGTCGGGCCGGAGCAGCAGCTGGTGTTCGATGTCAGCGCAACCCTGCCCGGGCGTGGACTGTGGTTGAGTGCGTCCGGCGATGTGATAAACGAGGCGGTGAAGCGTGGCGTTTTTTCGCGGGCGGCGAAAAGCGCTGTCAAAGTGCCGGCGGATTTGCGGGCGCGCGTCATGGTTTCGTTGCGCCAGCGGATTTTGGACTTCTGCGCGTTGGCGCGCCGGAGTGGTAACGCCATTTCCGGGTTCGAGAAGGCGCGGGAATGGCTGGCCACGGGACGCGCCGGTCTTGTGTTGCAGGCGGCGGATGGCAGCCCCGACGAACGGGCAAGGTTTGTGGGTGGCCGGGATGTCGCGGTTGTGAGCATCCTGAATGCCGCCGAGTTGGGCCGGATTTTCGGGCGGGAGCACGCCGTGCATGTGGCGGTGGCACCGGGACGTCTGGCGGCGGCTCTGCAAATTGATGTTTTGCGGCTGGCGGGTGTTGCGGGCGAGATTTTAAGCGGGCACTAGTGCCCAATCAGGCTGACCTTTGTCAGCGATGACTGTGAATGGACCGAATTAGGCATGAGTGACGGCAACGACCAGACTGAAACCAAAGGCAGGCTCTCGCTGCGCCCTGCGGCGCGGAGCGATGCCGGTCACACTGTCGACGCCGGTTCGGTGCGGCAGAGCTTCTCGCATGGTCGGTCCAAAGTGGTGCAGGTCGAGGTTCGCAAGAAGCGGGGCCTTGGGCCCGCGCCGGGCTCGGCACCCGCGCCGGCGGCGCCGGTGCCGACCCTCACGCTGAAGGCGCCGGTCGAGCGCGCGGCGACCCCGGCTGTGCCGCCGCCCGCCGCCGCCCCGGCGGCAGCGCCCGCGCGGCCGCGCCCCGGCGCGCCGCAGCGCGCGTTGACGGCGGCCGAGCTTGCGACCCGCCAGCGCGTGCTGGCCGACCAGCAGCGCCTCGCCGCACAGCGCGAGGCCGAGCGCCGCGAACAGGAGAAAATTTCCATCCTCTCGGCCGCCGAGGAAGCGCGCCGGCGCGAGGATGAGGCGCAGCGCGAGCCCGAACCCGTGGTCGAGGCACCCGCCGCGGTCGAGGCCAAGGCGCCCGAGCCGGCGCAGGACCGCGCGGCCACGCCGCCTGCCGCCGAGCCTGCGAAAGCCGCCACCGCAACACCGGCCGCGCGCGAGACGCTGCAGCTGAAACCCGCCGGACGCCCCGGCGTGCGGAGCGATGAGGAAGACGAAGCGCCGCGCGGCGTGCGCCGCCCGAGTGTGGGGGCTGCACCCAAGCGCGGCGTGCCGGTCGTCGCGCCCAAGAAAATCGGCGATGACCGCCGCCGCGCCGGCAAGATCGACGTGCAGGCGGCACTCGAGGGCGAGGACGAAAAAGTCCGCAGCCTCGCCTCCGTACGCCGCCAGCGCGAGCGCGAGCGCCGCCAGGCGGAGCTCGAACTGCTCCGCTCGGATGGCCTCAAGGTCGTGCGCGAGGTCATCCTGCCCGAAACCATCACCGTGCAGGAGCTTGCCAACCGTATGGCGGCGCGCGGCAACGAGGTCGTGAAGACGCTGATGAAGCTCGGCGTGATGGCGACCATCACCCAGGCGATCGACGCCGACACCGCCGAACTCGTGATCGCGGAATTTGGCCACCGCGCCCGCCGCGTGTCTGACTCCGACGTCGAAATGGGCCTCGAGGGCGAGACCGACCGCGATACCGAGCTGCTGCCGCGCGCGCCGGTCGTCACCATCATGGGCCATGTCGACCACGGCAAGACCAGCCTGCTGGACGCGCTGCGCAAGACCGATGTCGTGTCCGGCGAGGCCGGCGGCATCACCCAGCATATCGGCGCCTACCAGGTGAACCTGCCCTCCGGCGCGCAGATCACCTTCCTGGACACGCCGGGCCATGAGGCGTTCACGGCCATGCGCGCGCGCGGCGCGGGGGTGACGGACATCGTCGTGCTCGTGGTCGCCGCCGATGACGGCGTGATGCCGCAGACGATCGAGGCCATCAAGCACGCGAAGGCGGCGCAGGTGCCGATGATCGTCGCGATCAACAAGATCGACCGGCCCGGCGCGAACCCGAACCGTGTGCGCCAGGAGCTGCTGCAATACGACGTCGCGGTCGAGGAGATGGGCGGCGAGACGCAGGATGTCGAAGTGTCCGCCGTGAAGAAGCAGGGGCTGGACAAGCTCGAAGAGGCGATCCTGCTGCAGGCCGAGGTGCTGGAGCTGCGCGCCAACCCGAACCGCTCGGCCGAGGGCGCCGTGATCGAAAGCCGGCTGGATCGCGGCCGCGGCCCGGTCGCGACCGTGCTCGTGCAGAAGGGCACCCTGAACGCGGGCGACATCGTCGTCGCCGGCGCGCAATGGGGCCGCGTGCGCGCCATGCAGGACGACAAGGGCAAGGCCGTGAAAGTCGCGGGCCCCGCAACGCCGGTCGAAATCCTGGGTCTGTCGGCCGCGCCGACCGCGGGCGAACCCTTCGTGGTCGTCGAGAGCGACACGCGCGCGCGCGAAATCGTGGAATACCGCGCCCAGAAACTCCGCGAACGCTCGGCCGCCGCGCAAACCGCAGGCCGCGGCACGATGGAGGAGATGCTCGCGCGCATCCAGGCCGGCGCCCAGAAGGAGGTCGCCCTCGTCGTCAAGGCCGACGTGCAGGGCTCCGCCGAGGCCATCCAGGTGGTGGTGACCAAGGTCGGCAACGAGGAAGTGCGCGTGCGCGTGATCTATTCCGGCGTCGGCCAGATTACCGAGAGCGACGTGCAGCTCGCCAAAGCTTCGGACGCCATCGTCGTCGGCTTCAACGTTCGCGCCAATGCGCAGGCGCGCGAGCTCGCCCATCGCGACGGCGTGGATATCCGCTACTTCTCGATCATCTACGAGGTCGCGGATGACATCGAAAAGCTGGTGAAGGGCAAGCTCGCCCCCGTGCATCGCGAGAAATTCCTCGGCTATGCGGAAATCCGGCAGGTGTTCAACATCACCAAAACCGGCAAGGTCGCGGGCTGCTACATCACCGAGGGCCTGGTCAAGCGCGGTGCAGGTGTCCGCCTGCTGCGCGACAACGTGGTCATCCACCAGGGCGAGCTGTCGCAGCTCAAGCGCTTCAAGGACGATGTGAAGGAAGTGGCGCGCGGCTATGAATGCGGCCTGTCCTTCGCCGGCTTCCAGGACCTGCGCGAGGGCGACGTGGTGGAGTGCTATGAAACCGAAATCGTCGCCGCGTAGCGGGGGGGTGTCGCCCTCCCGCGGTGCTGGACCCACGCAGCGCCAGCTCAGGGTCGGCGAGGAAATACGGCACGCGCTGGCGGAGATATTTCTGCGCACCGAGTTCCACGACCCGGCACTCGCGGCGGCGCATCTGACGATCTCGGAAGTGCGAATGTCGCCGGACCTCAAGCACGCGCTGGTCTTCATCACCCGGCTCGGCAACCGGGACATCACGCCGCTGCTGCCGGCATTGCGGCGGGTGGCACCGTTTTTGCGCGCGCAGGTGGCGCCGAGGCTCGGGCTGCGGGTGACGCCGGAGATCAAGTTCATGGCGGATGCGGCGCTCGAGGAGGCGACGCGGATCAACCGGTTGCTGCACCGGCCGGAAGTCGCGCGGGATTTGGCGAGCGAAAGGCAAGGCCAGGGCGTTGCCCTGGACCCGCCGGGGCCTGAGGCCCCGGACCCCGATTCGGTTTAAGCGGTGCGCTGGCGCTGACTACGGAAATTCTGAACCGCACGGATTTTGATGTTCGGCGTGCCGCCGCGCTGCTGGCGGGCGGCAAGCTCGTGGCGTTTGGGACCGAGACAGTGTACGGGCTCGGCGCCGATGCCCGCAACGGCCAGGCGGTGGCCGCGATTTTCGATGCCAAGGGCCGGCCGCACTTCAATCCGCTGATCTGCCACTACGAAACCGCCGACGCCGCCTTCGAACATATCGAGGCGAGCGAGATCGCCATGCGCCTCGCGGATACGTTCTGGCCGGGCCCGCTGACCATGGTGCTGCGCCGTCGCGTCACCTGCCCGGTCGCCCTGCTCGCGGGGGCGGGGCTGGAAACGCTCGCGGTGCGCGTGCCGGCCCACCCCGTCGCGGCCCGGCTGCTGCACGAATTCGGCGGCCCGATCGCGGCCCCCTCGGCCAACCGCTCCGGCGCGATCTCGCCGACCCAGCTTGCCCATGTGTTGGCGGGCCTCGACGGCCGGATCGCCGCGGTGATCGATTCCGGCCCCTGCCGGGTCGGCGTTGAGTCGACGGTGGTCGACCTGTCCGGCCCCGTGCCGTTTTTGCTGAGGCCGGGCGGCGTGAATGTGGAGGCGCTGGAAGCCGCCATCGGTCCGGTGCAGCGCGGCATCACGCTGGAACGCGCCGAACAGAGCCGCACGCTGCGCTCGCCCGGCATGCTGCTCTCGCACTACGCGCCCAACCTGCCGGTGCGGCTGGATGCATCGCGCGTCGAGCCGGGCGAGGCGCTGCTCGCCTTCGGTCCGGCACTGGCGGGGGCCGATCTGGTGTTTCAGCTCTCCGCGAGCGGAAATCTGAACGAGGCGGCGGCGCGGCTGTTCGAGGGGCTGCACTGGCTGGACGCGCAGGCGCCCGCGCGGGGCTTATCGCGCATCGCCGCGATGGCGATCCCGCTGCACGGGCTCGGCCTCGCCATCAACGACCGCCTGACCCGCGCCGCGGCGCCGCGCGCGTGACAGCGCGTGGCGACAGGTCTGTCCAGGGCCGGATTTCGGACTTTTCGCCGGTTGCGGACAGATACGACGCGACGCGTGCGCTGCCGGAGGACAAATTGCTGGCCTGCTACGGCCGGCTGATACAGGCCAAGGTGCTGCCGGGTTCGGGGCGGATTCTGGACGCCGGCTGCGGCACGGGCCAGGCGTCGCTGCCGCTGGCGGCGATCGGTTTTGAGGTTTTTGGCATCGACGTATCCGCCGAGATGACCGCACTGGCGTGCTCGAACATACGGCCAGGGTGGCAGGCCTCCTACATAGTTGGCGACGTGCGTCGGATCGACGCGGAACATCATAGTTTTGACGCGGCCGTCGTGTCGAAACTCTTTCAGCATGTCGAGGATTGGCGGCAGGCCTGCCGTGAACTGATCCGCGTGGTGCGCCCTGGCGGCTGCATCGTGCAGGTGAACGAGCGCGGCGCCTTCGGCAACGCCGTGCGGCGATATTTTACACAGCAAGCGGAGGCCCTTGGCCACCGGAGCCGTTATGCCGGATTGGACCCGCACGCGGCCGGTGATGCTGACCTCGAGAGCTTCATGCGGTCGCAGGGTTGTGCCGTCCTGAATGTCGATGTGTCTGACCTTCGCTGGGATCTCTCCGTCCGTTATGGCGACGCCCTGGATCACATTGCAGACAAATTGTTCGCGGAATTCTGGTCGCTGCCGGAGACCGTGTATCAAGATTTGCTCGCAAGTACCGGGCAATGGATGGACGCGCAGCCTGAGGGGGCGGGAACGGTCCAGCGGCTGTACCCGTTTCTAGACGTAAAAATCTTCCAGGTGCCGTCCGGAGCCTGATTTAGGTCGCGCGTGTAAGGGTATGAGGCGCACGGCGTCGCATTCAGGAGTGAAAAACCCCGCGCACATGGCATAATGTAACTAATTGTAACTGTATCTAAATTCTTGTTGTCATACAAAGGATTTTGATGCGTTCTCGGAAACAGGACTGTGTTTCAGGAGCGCGGCTTTGGTTCTGTTAAAGAGCCAAACAACTGGGTAGTGAGACGGCCGTCCTTTTGTTGGTTTAGCAAATTAATTGGGAATACGCAATGAAAAACCTGCCGATCATCGCCAAATTCCTGTCCGTCATGGGCGTCTTTGGCATCTTTGCCCTCGGCGTCGCAGTCTATTGCACCATGCAGATGCGCACGATCGACAACGCGTACACCGCCTTGCTCGCCGGCAGGTCGACGGCAAGCCTCGATATCGCCCGCGCCAGCCGCGATCTGCAGACCGCGCGCGCCAGCATCGGCGATCTGATGGTCGCCAACACCACGCAGGAAAATGATGCCGCCAAGGCTTCGCTCGACA
>Ga0116231_10007236_pt1 | contig 20506 bp, 15 predicted proteins | sample S1TSphgellanicum_2_FD_89695 | JGI IMG/M metagenome (GOLD analysis project Ga0116231, IMG submission 89695) | Host-associated microbial communities from peat moss isolated from Minnesota, USA - S1T2_Fd - Sphagnum magellanicum MG | ecosystem: Host-associated > Plants > Peat moss > Unclassified...
ATCGGCTGGATCGGCGTCGTCGCCGTGAAACAATTATGGAACAACCTCAGCGGCGCGCAGTTTGCCTGGGTCGCCGCAGGCGGTCTTTGTTATACCGGCGGCGTGCCTTTTTATCTGTGGAAGCGGCAGCCCTATGCGCACGTCGTTTGGCATTTTTTCGTGTTGGGCGGTGTCGGCTGTCACTTCGTCGCGATCGCGAGCTTGATCGGCGCTCAGCGGGTTTAGCCGGCGAGGAACGACATCTGGAGGCACCCGTGCTAGCGCTTCGATCGGTCATCTTTACCGTGCTGTTTTACGGCTTGTTCGCCGTCTCCGCGCCGCTCGCCGCGCTGCTCTCGGTCGTGCTGCCGGCGAGCCTGCCGGGCTTCGCCAGGGCTTGGTCCCGCACTTGGCTCGCGATCTATGCCGGCGTCTGCGGCGTGAGCTATGAAATTCGCGGCCGGGAGCATCTGCCCGCGGGCGGCTGCGTACTCGCGATGAAACACCAATCGGTCTGGGATACTTGCGCGCTGTTCGCGATCTTCGAGCGGCCCGTGTACGTATTCAAGAGCGAGTTGCGCTGGATCCCGTTCTTCGGCTGGTCCTTGCTGCGGCTCGGCTGCGTGCCGGTCAAGCGCGGCACGGGCAAGCTCGCGCTCGATGACATGGTCGCCGGTACGCGCATCGCGCTCGATCAGTCCAAGCAAGTCGTGATCTTCCCCGAGGGCACGCGCTCCATGGTCGGGCAGCCGCCGAAATACAAGACCGGCATCAGCTACTTGTATGCGCAGCTCGGCGTCGCTTGCGTACCCGTGGCCTTGAATTCCGGCGTGCTCTGGCCGCGGCGCACGTTCCTGCGACCCCGCGGCCGGATCGTCGTCGAAATCCTGCCGGCCATTGCGCCGGGCCTGCCGCGCAAAGAAATGCTCGATCATCTGGTGAGCGTGATCGAAGCGGCATCGAACCGGCTCGCCGGGGTGAGCGTGCGGCACAACACTCCGAGCCCGCAACCCTCTCATTGAGCCGGATCGCGCGTGGATCGGCATCTAGCAAACATGCCGCTGCAATCGACCCGGTCAAACCGTGAATACCGTCGACCCCGTCGTTTTACGCGCCGCGAGGTCGGCGTGGGCTGTTGCGGCATCCTTGAGCGCATAGGTTTGATTGACGGTGATCTTCACGGCGCCGGATGCCACGACCTCGAACAATTCGCTGGCCATCACCGCCAGATTCTCGCGCTTCGCCCCGTACGTATTGAGCGTCGGCCGGGTCACGTAGAGCGAGCCCTTCGCCGCGAGCACGCCGAGATTCAGCGGCTCCACCGCGCCCGATGACTGCCCGAACAACGCGAGCAAGCCAAGCGGTGCGCAGCAATCGAGCGACCTCATGAACGTGTCCTTGCCGACGGAATCGTAGACGACCGGCACTTTCTTTCCGTCGGTGATTTCTTCCACTCGCTGCACGAAATCCTCACGCGTGTAAACGATGACATGATCACAGCCATTGGCCCTGGCCAGTGCCGCCTTATCGTCGCTGCCGACGGTACCGATGACCGTTGCACCGAGATGCTTCGCCCACTGCGAGAGGATCGTGCCGACGCCGCCGGCGGCTGCATGCAGCAGTATCGTGTCGCCCTTCTTGACGCGATAGGTTTGGCGAATGAGGTACTGCACGGTCAGCCCCTTGAGCATCATTGCCGCGGCCGTCTCGTCGTCGATGCCTTGTGGCAGCTTCACGAGCCGATCGGCGGGAATGAGCCTTGCCTCAGCGTAGGCGCCGATGGGCGAGGTGCCATAAGCCACGCGGTCACCGGGTTTCAGCTCCGTGACGCCGGCGCCGATCGCCTCGACCACTCCCGCCCCTTCGCTGCCGAGACCGCTCGGCAAGGGCAGCGGATAAAGACCAGTACGGTGGTAGACGTCGATAAAATTGAGGCCGACGGCGGTTTGTCGGATACGAACCTCGCCCGGGCCGGGTCTACCAACCTCGATTTCCTCCCAGACCATGACCTCCGGTCCGCCCGGTTTGTAGAATCGAATCGCGTGCGGCATTGCACTTCCTACTGATGTTACCCGCCTCGCGGCGAAGACCGCCATTTTACGTCTTTCGTGTCCACCCGGTGCAAGGCGCGGCCGGCGGCCGCACTTTCAGACCCAGCCGCGCAGGCGACCCAGCCGCGCATGTGGCGAAGGCTCTTGCAACAAAACGCCAAGAAAATGTCGATGACGAGCCCATTCAAGAACCTGCTCCTCCACTCATGTTTGACGGAGCTGGCAGTGCACATCGATCCGCCGACTGTGTAGGCACTGCGAGCATCGTGATTCACTCCTCCGTCACTTCGCGCCTGCGAAACTGCGGATGCGCGCTCACCGCTTCCTGCCATGAGGGATCCTCGGGGTCCGCGCCGAACGGTACGCGCGCATCGCTGCGCCGCCACTTGACCAGCCATTCCTCGCCCAGCAACTCGTGACCATGGCACCCCGCCGCCGCCCGCGGCGAGAGTGCGATCGTGGTTTCCGCCTTGGGACCCGTCGCCGCGCCCCTGGCGACATAGAACCCCGCGGCCAGCATCGCGGCGCGCACACTCGTCGATGCCGTGTAGGTGAACAATTGGGTGGCCGACGGTGCGCACACCTGCGCGAGTTCGCGGAATGCGGCGAGCGACCACAGAACGCTGTCCGTCTTGAACGAGAAGGGATCGAAGTAGATGATGTCAGGAAGCGGCGCCGAGAATTTCAAGACGGCGAAGTCGCCCGGCAACAAACGCCACTCGATGGCGGCCGTGCGACTCTCCCAGCGATGCTCCGTGGCGATCTTGTGCGGCGCTGCATGGCGCAGATACGGAAACACGCTGATCTGACGCAGGGCGAGCAGCAAGGAATCGAGATCGTTCTCGAAACTGACCAGCAACAGAGGACGCGGCGGACGTGCGTCGGGCGCCGACGTTTGCAGCGTCTGGGTCGCTGTAGGGCGAGCCAAGGTCTCGGCCGCGGCGATCGTCGCCATGGCATTCGCGGCGGCCCCGAGACCCACGTCCCAGATGACCAAGGGAGCGGACTCCTCGCCCTGTAATCGCTCCCGCACGCGCGCCGGTACGACGTACAGCGATCGCGCTTCTTGCGCAGGATCGCTCACCGGATGCATGATCTCGCCCGAGTGCGTGTCGCGAATGTGCCCGATGCCGTCCCGCGCCAGCACTTCGTAGCGGCCGCGCCGCTGCGCGAGTCTGCGCCGCTGGGCCTTGGTGACGTGCGTCACCGCGGGTCCGTAACTGTCGCGCGCATCGAGGACGTCCCGCTGGATGCGGTAGAACGCAGACCAGGTGCCGGCGAGAATGTGTGCCCGCATGCGACGCATCAAGTCTTGATAGAAGTGGATGTTGTGCAGCCCGAGCAATTGCCAGCCTTGCGTCTCGTGTACGCGCTGCAAGTGCCATAGATAGGCGATCGAATAGGTCTTGCAGGTATGGCAGGCGCAGGCCGGATCGAGCGGCGCAGCCACGGCGCGATAGGCAGCGCGGCGCAGATCGCGGCGGCCGAGACTCGTGAAGGCCACGCCTTGTTTCGCCAGCGCGGTCGGCAAGATGCAATCGAACATGTCGACACCGCGATGCACCGCTTCGAGCAGATCGCGCGTCGTGCCGACGCCCATCAAATAGCGTGGCCGCCCGGCTGGCAAAGATTCCGTGACGACGGCGGTACAGTCCTCGCGCTGCGCCGCGGTCTCGCCGACCGCGAGGCCGCCGATCGCGAACCCGTCGAACGGCATGTCGGTGATGACCCGCGCACTCTCGCGGCGCAGATCCGCGTAGCTTGCCCCCTGCACGATGCCGAACAGGGCCTGCGGCGAGTCGCCGCGCGCCGCCAGACAGCGCCGTGCCCAGCGGTGAGTCAGTTCCATGGCCGCTTTCGCGACTCCGTGTTCGACCGTCGATGGTACGCACTGATCCAGGACCATCATGATGTCCGCGCCGATCGACCTCTGCGCGGCGATGCTGAGTTCGGGGCTCAGCTGGATGATCTGCTGGTCCACGTAACTGCGAAATTCGGCGCCCTCCTCGCGCATCGTCCGGCTGCCCGGCAGCGAGAAGATCTGGAATCCGCCGGAATCGGTCAGCACCGATCGCGGCCAGTTCATGAAGCCGTGAATGCCGCCGAATTTCTCGAAGATCTCGCGGCCCGGACGCAACAGCAGGTGATAGGTGTTGGCGAGCAGGACCTGCACGCCGCTGTCGAGCAAGTCCTCGCGTCGCTGGGCGCGAACCGCCGCATGCGTACCGACCGGCATGAAGGTCGGCGTCAGCACCTCGTTGTGGGGCGTCTCGAATCGACCGGCACGCGCCCGGGAACCGGGCGCCGTTGCCTCCAGCCGAAATTCCAGACGCTGTCGGCCGCTCAGGCGGCAGCCGACAAGGGCGAGCGGATCAGGTAGTCGAACGCGCTCAGCGAGGCCTTCGCACCCTCGCCAACGGCGATCACGATCTGCTTGTAAGGCACGGTCGTGCAGTCGCCCGCGGCGAACACGCCCGGCACCGAGGTCTGGCCGCGAGCATCGACTTCGACCTCGCCCCGCGACGTGAGCTTCACCGCGCCTTTGAGCCAGTCGGTGTTCGGCACGAGACCGATCTGCACGAACACGCCGGCGAGTTCGACCTTGCGCAGCGTTCCGGAGACCCGGTCCTTGTAGACGAGGCCGGTCACGCGCTGACCATCGCCCTGCACTTCGGTGGTCTGCGCACTCGTGAAGACGGTGACGTTCGGCAGGCTGTGCAGCTTGCGCGTTAGCACCGCATCGGCACGCAGTTGCGCGTCGTACTCGATCAGCGTCACGTGACTGACGATACCGGCGAGGTCGATCGCCGCTTCTACGCCGGAGTTGCCGCCGCCGATCACGGCGACATGCTTGTTCTTGAACAAGGGTCCGTCGCAATGCGGGCAGTAAGCCACGCCGCGATTGCGATATTCGCGCTCGCCGGGCACGTTGATCTCGCGCCAGCGGGCGCCGGTCGCGACCACGACCGAGCGCGCCTGGAGCGAGGCGCCGCCGGCGAAGCGCACTTCGATGAGTTCGCCGGGGACGAGAGCTTCGGCGCGCTGCAGGTTCATGATATCGACGTCATAGCTCTGCACGTGCTGCTCGAGTCCGGAGGCGAGCCGGGGGCCGTCCGTTTCCTTGACGGAGATGAAGTTCTCGACGCCGACGGTGTCGAGCAACTGGCCGCCGAAGCGTTCCGCGGCGATGCCTGTGCGAATGCCTTTGCGTGCGGCATAAATCGCCGCGGCCGCGCCGGCCGGACCGCCGCCGACGACCAGCACGTCGAAGGGCTTCTTCGCGCTGAGCTTGGCCGCCTGGCGCTCGCCCGCGCTCGCATCGAGCTTGGCGACGATCTCCTCGAGTTCGAGGCGACCCTGGCCGAACGGCTTGCCGTTCAGGAATACGGTCGGCACGGCCATGACCTGGCGCTGTTCGACCACGTCCTGGAACAGCGAACCGTCGATCATCGTATGCCGGACTTTCGGATTGAGCACCGCCATGAGATTCAGCGCCTGCACCACGTCCGGGCAGAGCTGGCAACTCAGGGAGATGAAGGTCTCGAACTTGAACTCGCCCTCGAGGGCGCGGATCTGCTCGAGCAAGGCCGCATCGGCCTTCGGGGGATAGCCGCCGACCTGCAGCAGTGCGAGCACGAGCGAGGTGAATTCGTGGCCCATGGGTATGCCGGCGAAGCGCACGCGCGACTCGCCGCCCGGTTCGCGGACCGTGAAGGAGGGTTTCAATTCGGCGTCGCCATGGACGACGTCGACGCTGACCAGGGGAGACAGGGCGGCGATATCGGCGAGCAGTTCGAGCATTTCCCGCGAGCTGTCGCTGGTGTCGGCGGAGGCGACGATTTCGATCGGCCGCGTGAGCCTCTCGAGGTAGCCTTTGAGCTGCGTCTGCATGTTGGTATCGAGCATGATGCCTTCCTCTGTTGGGCGAATCCGAAGATCGAGGCTGCCGCGTCGGCAGCCTCGGGCGTGCGATCAGATCTTGCCGACCAGATCGAGCGACGGCGCCAGGGTCTTGGCACCCGGAGTCCATTTCGCCGGGCAGACCTCGCCCGGATGCGAAGCGACGTACTGGGCGGCCTGAACCTTGCGCAACAGCTCCTTCGCGTCGCGGCCGATGCCGTTGTCGTGTACTTCGATGATCTTGATATGGCCGTTCGGATCGATCACGAAGGTGCCGCGGTACGCGAGCCCCTCTTCTTCGATCAACACTTCGAACGCGCGCGACAGAGTGAGCGTCGGGTCGCCGATCAGCGGGTATTGCACCTTCTTGATCGTGTCCGACGTGTCGTGCCAGGCCTTGTGCGTGAAATGCGTGTCGGTCGAAATGCCGTAGACCTCGACGCCGAGTTTCTTGAATTCCGGGTAGACGTCGGCGAGATCGCCGAGTTCCGTCGGGCAGACGAACGTGAAGTCGGCCGGGTAGAAAACGAACACCGACCACTTGCCTTTGAGATCTTCGTTGCTGACCGGCACGAACTTGCCGTTGTGGTAAGCGGTGGCCTTGAACGGTTTGACTTCGGTATTGATGAGAGACATGGAGTTTCCTCGAGCAGCGGTTATACGGACGCACATCATAGCGCTCCTCGTAAAATTTTTATAATGCATAGATATGATCCTGTTGATAGACGTTGTCTATCGAAACTGACCGATGGCCGGTCGCGGCTGTCGCCTCGAAGACCGCGTCACGTGTGTGCGGCATGCTACGTCGCAGCCGGCGGCTGACCCGCGGGCGCGGGTCCCACGGTCGCAAGCAGCGGACCCCGCGAGGCATGTGCTACCGTTGCCCGCGGCAACGGTAAGGCAAAAATACGAGGCATCGTGCAAAGCAAATTCATGACGCTGGCGCTCTTGACGGCCCTGACCACCGCCGCCTGGGCAGCTCCCACCGCGGCGGCACGCCGACCCTTGCGCCCGGACGACTTCTATCGCAGCCAACAACTCTCTGAACCGGCTGTCTCGCCCGACGGCGCTTGGGTCGCCTATATCGTCACGCATAACGATCGCGAAGCCGACGAACCACGCTCAGCGGTCTGGATGGTCAGCTGGGACGGTACACAGCAACTGCCACTCACCAACCCCGCGAGCGGCACGCACAGCCCGCGCTGGAGCCCGGACGGGCGCTACCTCAGCTATCTTGCGAGCTCCGCAGCGGGGGAGGCGCTGATGCTGCTCGACCGGCGCGGCGGGGAGGCGCGCAGCGTCTACGAAGCCAAGGGTTCGGTGGGCGACTATCGCTGGTCCCCCGACGGCAAGCGCATCGTGCTCTCGATCAAGACGGCGAACGACGCGGCCAAGGCGCCACGCCCGATCGTCATCGATGATCTGCATTTCAAGCAGGACGAGGACGGCTATCTCGGTGTCGGCAGCGGCGCACACCTGGTCATGTTCGATCTCGCCACGCACACGGCAACCCAGCTGACCGACGATGCGGCCTGCGATGACGAGCTGCCCGTCTGGTCGCCGGATGGGCGGTGGATCGCCTTTGTCCGCACACACGCTCCGGGCGTCGATGTGGATGGCCGCGAGGACATCGACCTCATCGACTCGAGCCCGCCGGCGGCCCCGCGCTTGCTCGTACGCCCGTTCGCGCCGAACACGCAGTCCCTCGTCTGGAGCCCGGACGGCAAGTACCTCGCCTATCTGCAAGGCCTCGCGCCGAAGTTCAACGCCTACATGCAGGACCGCCTCGCGGTGATCGACGCGGCCGGCTCAGGCGCGGCCGGCTCAGGCGCGGCCGCCTCAGGGACGACCGGCGGCCAGCCGCGCACGCTCGGCGACCGGTTCGACCGCGCGGTCATGTCCTACGTCTTCAGTGCCGACTCATCTGCGCTGTTGGCGGCAATCGAGGCTGACGGCAGCATCTATCCCGCGCGCATCGCGCTCGCCGACGGCAGCCTGCAGCGGCTGGTCCCCGACCCGCTCGTGGTGTCGGATCTGACCACGGCGGCCGGCCATACCGCCCTGCTCTATTCGAACGACTCGGCCGCGGCCGAGGTCTACGCGCTCGAGGGCACGACGCTGCGAAAACTCACCGCGCACAACGACGCCTTGTTCGCCGAACTGCAACTGGGCGCGGTGCAAGAGCTGCGCTTCAAGAGCAAGGACGGCACCGAGATCCATGGTTTCGCCGTCTTGCCGCCGGACTATGTGCCCGGCCGGCGCTATCCGACGATCCTCTGGATTCACGGCGGCCCGAACGGCCAGGACGAGCACTCGGCGGATTTTGATTCCTACAATTTCCGCCGCCAGATGCTCGCCGCCGGCGGCTACGTCGTCCTCGGCATCAATTATCGCGGCAGCAGCGGCCGAGGTCTGAATTTCGCAACCGCCATCCTCGCCGACTGGGGCCACAAAGAAGTCGAGGACCTGCTCGCGGGCGTCGACGCGGCGGTCGGACGCGGTCTCGCCGACCCCGATCACCTCGGCATCGGCGGCTGGAGCTATGGCGGAATCCTGACGGATTACACGATCGCAAGCGATCCTCGCTTCCGCGCGGCCGCGAGCGGCGCAGGCAGCGCCAACCAATTGTCCATGTACGGCGCCGATCAATACATCCTGCAATACAACGCGGAACTCGGCCCGCCCTGGCGGGATACGGCGCTGTGGCTCAAGGTCTCCTATCCGTTCTTCCATGCCGACCGCATCCACACGCCCACGCTGTTCATGGGCGGCACCAAGGATTTCAACGTGCCGGTCGCGGGCGGGGAGCAAATGTTCGAGGCGCTGCGCACCTTGGGCGTGCCGACCGAACTCATCGTCTATCCGGGCGAGGCTCACGGCTTGAAGCGGCCGAGCTTTCTCGTCGACCGCGTACAGCGCGTGAGCGCATGGTTCGACCGGTATCTGCGCAAGGGCCCGGCGAATGCCGACGACGCTAGCGCAGCCGGGGCGCCCTAGGACGGCGCCCGGCGCCACCGCCCGCACCGGCATGGGCTCACTCGATCGATTCGCCGCCGACAAGCTCGCCGCGCTCAAAGTCCGCTCGCTGGCGCGCGAACTCGCCACGACCGACCGCGGCGCCGGCCCGCGCGTGCTGCGCGCAGGACGCGAGCTGCTGTCGTTCTCGTGCAACGATTACCTCAATCTGTCCACCCATCCGGAAATCATCGCCGCGGCGGTTGCGGCAACGACACGCTACGGCGTCGGCGCGGGTGGTTCGCGCGCGGTCACCGGCAATCATCCGCTCTACGCCGCGCTCGAGGCCACGCTCGCCGAGCGCAAGGGCAGCGCCGCGGCCTTGGTGTTCGGCTCCGGATATCTCGCCAACAGCGGCCTGATCCCAGCCCTGCTCGGCAAGGATGACCTCTTACTGGTCGACGAACTCGCGCACGCCTGCATCTGGGCGGGTGCGAAGCTCTCCGCGGCGCAAGTCACGACCTTCCCGCACAACGACCTCGCGGCGCTCGCGTCATTGCTCGCGACGGCGCGCCCGCGGCATGCGCGCGCGATGATCGCAACCGAGACCGTGTTTTCGATGGATGGCGATCGGGCACCGATCGGGGCGATCGCGGCGCTGGCGGAGCGCTACGACGCGTGGGTGCTCACGGACGATGCGCATGGTCTCGGGGTCGTGCCGCCCGATGCCGCGATGGCACGCATCCCGCTGCAGATGGGCACGCTCTCGAAGGCCGTCGGTGGCTATGGCGGCTATCTGTGCGCGAGCACCGAGGTCATCGCCTTGATCCGCAATCGCGCGCGCAGCTGGGTCTACACGACCGGGCTCCCGCCCGCGACGATCGCGGCGGCGGTGGCGGCGCTGCGCTTCATGGCAGCCAATCCCGAGTATTGCTCGCGCCCGCTCGCACACGCGCGCCGCTGCACGCGCCTGCTGGGGCTGCCGGAGGCCACGAGTCCGATCGTGCCCTTGGTCGTGGGCGACGCGACCGCGGCGCTGGCCCTGTCGCAGCAGCTGGCCCACGAGGGCTTATTGGTCACGGCGATCCGGCCGCCCACGGTCCCCGAGGGGACCGCGCGGCTGCGCATGACGTTTTCCGCCGCGCACACGGAAGCTGACGTCGATCGTCTGGCCGATGCCGTGAGGCGATATCGGCCGTAGCGCAACGATGGCTGCTCGCGAGTGATGATCCGCGCCGCCCCGCCCCGCCCCGCTCAATGCGGCAGTTTCAATTTGCGCAGCAGCTCGGCGTGGCGCGGATCGCCGACCGCCTCGATCTCGGTCCGATAGCTTGCAATGCCGGGCGCGTCGAAGCCCGCGATCTTCGCCACGTCGTCCCAACGGCGCAGTCGCACGGCATCGGCATGAAAGCGCTCCTGCTCGAACGCCTCGATCTCACCGGCACTCATCGGACCGCCCTGTAGCGCCAGCGTATGCACCGATGCCGCGCTCAGCTGCCCCGCATAAGCAGCCTCGGTGGCGCACAGATACCGTTTCGCCGCCACGTGCAAGCGCACCGGATCGGCAACGGCCGCGCCGAAACGGGCCGCGATCCATCGGCCGCCAAGTTCCTCATGGCGCGCATCGGTGTGCCACTCGGCAAGATCCTCCGGTACGTCCGCAAGCAGGTGCCCGATATCATGCAGCAGTGCCGCGACGAGCAGCGCGGCCGGGGCATCGTCGCGGCGTGCGAAGTACGCGGTCTGTGCCGCGTGTTCGCTCACCGAAAGCGGTTCGCCAAGGTAGGCGTCGTCACCGCGGCCGGCGTAAATCAGCAGAACTTCGTCGACGACGCCCACGCTCGCGACCTTCCCGGCCTCAGGCGGCCAGCAGCTTCTTGATACGCGCCGCGGACAAGAGCCCGCGCAGCACGCACGCACCTTGTGCATCGGTCTCCATGACGGGAATATGCGTGAGGCCCGCCTCGGCGAACAGCCGCGCGACCGCAGCGACGGTGTTGCGTTCGAGATCCTGATAGTCGACCACGAACCAATCGGCAATACGCTGCATGATGTCGCGCACCAGCACCTGGCTGCGCGGCGTGTGCACGGCGAGCAGCGGCTTCTCGCTGGTGATGTCGTAGGCGGTGATCAGGCCCACGACGAGACGGCGCTCGTCGTCGATCGCGAAGGCCGAGCGGACGCCGGCATGCCGCATGTGCATGAGCGCCGCGTCGATCGTTGCGGTTTCTGCGATCGTCACGGAGGCTCGCTCGCGAAAATCGGTCATGACGGTGATTGCCGGAGCCGAGGCTTCGGCATGCCAGGGTTCGGTACCGGGGATGTTCAAGGCTTCGACGGCGAGTTTGTGCAGCGACAAATGGCTCATAGCAGCTCGTGACTCAAAGGATCTCGTTTGTCCGGGGTGATGGTTCGCGGGGCCGCGTCCGACCCACAAGCTCCTGGCAAACTACACCAGGCGCGCGGCCGATACCAGCGCAGCCGCCGCTTGGCGGCGCGGGGGCGCGCTCCGCGGTCGGGTGCCGTGGCCCTTGCGGCCCGGCCACCACTCGCTCGGCGCTCGCGTGCCGCACGCGTATACTCGGGGTTTTTGGCCGATGGGCGCGGAGATGACATGTCGGTAGATTCCCCCTTGGGCGCGAACCGGCTCGCAGCGCCTGCGGCGAGCGCCGCGCACGCCTCCGGCGCCGAGCGAGCATCGGCGCGCCGCCTCATGCCCGTGTTGTTCGTCGGGGTCTTCATGGCGGCCTTGGATACCGCCATCATCGGCCCCGCGATACCGGCGCTGCGCGCCGCCTTTCGCGTCGACAATCGCGCGATCGGCCTCGTCATGAGCGTGTTCATCTTGTTTTCCCTTTGCGCCACCGCCTTGATGGCCAAGCTCAGCGACCGCTACGGCCGCCGGCCGATCTACCTTGCGAGCGTCGCCTGTTTCGCGCTCGGCTCGCTGTTGATCGCCGTGAGCCCGAGCTTTTGGTGGGTGATCCTGAGCCGCGCGGTCCAAGGGATCGGCGCAGGCGGCATCACCCCGACCGCGAGCGCCGTGGTCGGCGACACGTTTGCGCCGGCGGAACGCGGCCGGGCCTTGGGTCTGATCGGGGCGACCTATGGCATGGCGTTCGTACTCGGCCCGCCGCTCGCCGCCCTGCTGCTGGTCGCGCTCAGTTGGCGCTGGATCTTCCTGATCAACCTGCCGATCGCCGCGCTCGTGATTTTCATGGGTGTGCGTGCGCTGCCGAGCCTGCGTGCCATGGACGTGCAGCCGCCGCTCGATCGGCGCGGCATTCTCGTGACGTTTTTGCTGCTGGCCGCCTTGGTGCTGGCGATCACGCACGTGGCCGACGAATTTTCGGGGCTGCTGCTGTGGCCCTGGTTGTTGGGCGCGGCGGCGTTGCTGTTGTTCCTGCTGGTGGCCATCGAGCGCGGCGCCGAACAGCCCTTGATCCCCTTGAATCTGTTCGCGCAGCGTCAACTCGCCGTGACCTACGCGCTCGCGCTCGCCGCCGGCTTCGGCATGGGCGCGATCGTCTTCGTCTCGTCGATCGCCACCACCGCTTATGGCGTGAGCGCGAATCACGTCGGCTTCGTGCTGCTGCCGCTGGTGCTCGGCTCGATGTTCGGCTCGATGGGCGCGGGGCGGCTGCTGAACCGCATCGGCGCTCGCGCGATCCTGTTGGTGGGCTTCGGTTTGTTGACCGCCGGCTATGCGGCGCTGTCGATCACGGGCTTCGGTTTGGCGGGCTTCATCGCCGCCTCGGTTCCGGTGGGTCTGGGTTTGGGCGTCGTGGTCGGCGGCGCCATGCGCTCGATCGCGATCGATGAGGCACCTGCGGCACAGCGCGGCGCGGCCCAGGGTCTGATCAATATCTGCAACGCGATCGGCACCTTGCTCGCCGCGGCAGTGATCAGCGCGATCGCCGACTTTTCCGGCAGCGGCATCGCCGGCTTCGCGCTCGCCTACCAATGCGTCGCGGCGCTGATGCTGCTCGCTCTGCTCGCTACGCTGGCTTTGCGGAATGATCGGGGGCTGCCGGGCCGCTCACTCGATTGAGCCAGCCATACAAACCACCGACCGCGGCGAGAAAGGCGATTGCGCCGATGATCAAGCCCGCGGTCGCGAATCCCGGTCCGACGACGGCGAGCGGCGCGTCCTTGCCGGAGAACACGACGATCGCCGCGAGCAGCACGCCGAGGAGACTCTCGCCGACGATCATCCCCGAGGCGAGCAGCACGCCCAGTTGCTTCGTGTGCGCCGGATCCCGCGTGCGCTCGGCGCGTCGCTCGAAGGCCCAGCCCGCCACCGTGCCGACCACGATCATCAGCGTGGTCGACATCGGCAGGTAGATGCCCATGCCGAGCGCGAGCGGCGGCAAGGAGGCACGGCTGCGCCTCTTCAAGATTTCGTCGACCAGGATGCCGACGACCCCGAGGCACATGCCGGCCCCGATCAAGGACCAATCGAGGTTGCCTTGGAGCACGCCTTGGGCGAGCGCGGAAATCAGTGCCGCCTGCGGCGCGGCGAGTGCATGCGCGCTCGCACCCGGGGTGCCGGCGAAGCCGTAAGCCTGGTTGAGCAGGCCCAAGATCGGTGGAATGACCGCGGCGCCCGCGATCACCCCGAACAGCAGCGCGACCTGCTGTCGCCAGGGAGTGGCATCGACCAGCTGACCGGTCTTGAGGTCTTGCAGATTGTCGTTCGAGATGGTCGCGGCCGCGAAGATGACGGCCGTGACGAACAGCGCGAATGCGACCAGCGCCGGACCCGCCGTCGCCGGCAGCAGCGGTTTGACCGCGAGCGCGAGCAGCACGGCCGCACCGATCACGACCAGAATGCCGACTCCGGACAGTGGACTGTTCGACGCGCCGATCAGGCCCGCCATGTAGCCGCAAACCGCGGCGACGAAAAAACTCATCAGCACGATGTAGGCGACCCCGCCGACGACGAGCAGCGGCAGCACCGAACCAAGGCCCGCCGGGGCGGCGACGCTGGCGAGCAGCCAGGCGATCGGCAGCATACAGGCTGCCGTGATCGCAGCGACCATGCCGATCGGAATGTCCTGCTCGGTGCGCGGCAGGCTCCCGCTCGAGCCCGCCTTGCGCGCGCGCGAGGCCGCGAGCGCCGCGCGCAGACCCGCGAGCACGGGTTTCACGAGCTTGAACAGACTCCAGAGCGCGGCGATACCGATGGTGCCGGCACCGATGAAGCGCACCTGATGACTCCAGACACCGGTCGCGATGTGCTCGAGCGTACCCGTACCGGTGAGCCCGGCGGTCAGATAAGGAACCGCGCCGCCCCAGGCGACGACCACCCCGGCGAGCATCGCCATACCGGTCCACAGGCCGACCAGGTGGCCGACCGCGAACAGTGCGAAGGAGAGGCTGAAATCATAGCCCGTGATCGCGTTGCGGCTGCCGACGCGAAAATACCCGAGGACGTCGCCCGCAAACAACTGGGTCGCGATGATGAGCGCGAAGACCGCCGAGGAAATGCTGCCCCATAGGATCGCGAGCAGGCCGGCACGGCTGGCCGCCGTATCGCCGCCGGCGTCGGCACCGCGTGCGCCGACTTTGAGCACCTCCGCGCAGGCAACGCCTTCCGGATAGGGCAGATCGGAGTTCGTGACCAAGGCGCGGCGCAGCGGAATCGAATACATCACGCCGAGGATCCCGCCGAGCGCGCAGATCGTGAACGAGATCCAGTACGGAAAGCCGGTCCACCAACCGACCATCACCAGGCCGGGCAGCACGAAGATGATCGACGACAGCGTCCCGGCCGAGGAGGCGACCGTCTGCACGATGTTGTTTTCCTGAATGGTCGCGCCGCGCACGCCGCGCAGGATCGCCATCGAGATCACCGCCGCCGGGATCGAGGTCGCAAAGGTGAGCCCCGCCTTGAGTCCGAAATAAACGTTCGCGGCCGTGAACACGAACGTGATCAAAACCCCGAGCACGATGCCGCGCAAACTCAATTCTTGGCGTACCACAGGAACGAGGCGGTCGATAATCATGGCCGCAGCTTACCGGACTTTCGCCGCAGTGCGCGCTTCAGCGGAGCACGAGCTTGCGGCCGAACGGCTGGAGTGCCCCGGCATGGGTTTCGGGCACGGCCCAGATCACCGGAAAGCGCGGGCGGCAGCGCGCCGGACCTTGCAGGTCCGTGAGCACGAGCGCGACGTCCGGCCCGTGGCGCCCCGCCTCTTCGAGCAGCGGCGTGAAGTCGGTGCCGCCGCCGCCGTGAAATTCGATGCCGCTCAAGTCGGCACGACCCGGCGCAAACACGCCGACGTGACGGACGCGATCGTCGCCGATGAGCAGTACGAGGCTCGTCTCGAGCCGCCGCGTGATCGCTTCGATCTCGCGCGCGAAACGCGCCATGAGCGCAGCCTCGATCGAACCGGAGACATCGACGACGACCACCAGCCGGGGCGTGGGCGTGCTGACGCTGAAGCCAGGCTCCCACGGCAGACGCCGATTCTGAGCGGTGCGGCCCTGATTTGCGATGTAGGAGCGGGTCGGGCGCGACCAGGACACCGAGCGCTTGGGCGCGAGACCGCGCGCGAGCAGCGTGCGCAGCACCTGCTCCCAGGGCGTGCGGGTGCGCGGCAGATCGGCGACGAGGGCGCGCAGCATCGAGAACTCGCCGTCGCCGGCATGCGCGCGCACGACCCGCTCGCTCCATTCGCGGGCATTTTCGGCCTCGAGTTCCGGCGCTGCTCGCGCGCCCGGCGATGGCCGAAGATCCGCATCCGCCGCGTTGCCGAGGGCGCGCAGCCGCGCTGCCCGCGCGCCGTCCTTGCTCTGGCTCGTCGCGGGGACCAAAGCCTGGTAGAGCCGCTCGACGTCCCACTCGAGCAGCGACTTTTCCACCGCTGCAGCGCGGCTCTCGGTGAGCGCGAGCAATTGCTCGAGATAAACCGCGGTCGGCGACAATTGCAGCCAGCTCAAGTGACTGAGCGTGCTGTTGACGATCGCGTCGGCGCACAGATTGAACAGCGCCAGATCGACGGCGCCGAGCCGCTGCGCCAGCTCGAGATAGCGCTGCGGATGGCGCAAGGCGATGTGCAGCACCTCATGCGCCACGAGTCCCACCTGGCGCGCGAGCGGCAGGCGCTCGAAAGCAGCTTCGTAACGAATCGTGTAGCCGTCGGTGTGTAGGGGGGCATGCGCTGCGGCGTGCGCAGCGGCGTGCGCAGCGGCGTGCGCAGCGGCGTGCGCAGCGGCGTGCGCAGCGGCGTCCGTACCGGCCACGTCCTCGTGACGCATCCAGAGCGCGAGACCGCCGGTCGAAGGGGCGAACTCGACCATGCGCTGGATCGCGCGGGTGCCGCGATGACCCAAGTGCCCGTCCGCCGAACCGCGGCCCGCCGGGCTCACGCGGCTGCCGCCTCCTTACGGCGTTGCTCGGCGTAGCGCCGGTACACCGGACTGTCGAGGATCGTCGCTTCGAGTCCGCGCTCGAGAGACTTTTGCATCAACAACTCCATGGCGAGCGTCTGCGCTTCTCGGACCGGCAAGGCCACGGCCGCTCGCACGTCGGTCAGCTGCTCGATGATCTCGAGCGCGCGCGCCAAGTTCGTCGCCTCGCTGCTCACGGCGAGCAGCCCGTAGATCAAGCCGTAGAGCCCGTCGAGCGTTTGCGGCAACAGCGCGGCGGTGGCGACGCCGCGCTCGGCGGCGAGCAGGCGCAACACGTCGGCGCCGGCTTGGATTTCGCGCAGCACGCCGAAGAATTCCGCGGCATTCGCCGCGCCGATACGTCCCTGCACGAACACGCGTTTCGCCTGCGCCGAGATCGTCGACTTGAGCACGTTGGAGATGTCCTCCCAGCCGCGCGGACTCGCACCGATCAAATGATCGTTGCTGACTTGGGCCTGGGTATCGTCGAGCTTGTCGGGCCGCACCTTGAGGTAGGCCATGACCTCGGGCGCGAGCTCCCGGGAGATCGCGTAGCTGAGGAAGGCCTCGATCGTCGTCTGCACGTTGAAATGGAACATCCGGTCGGCGAGCGCCGTGCCCATGTCGTGCGCTACCGCACCGTGAAAGGCGGCATTGCCGGCGGCGATCACGGCCCAGCCGTCGGGCAGCCGGTAATGGCCGACACGCCGGTCGAGAATGAGCGAGTAGGCCGAGATCTGCAAACGCTGCTCGGCGGCCGTGAGTTCGTCCAAAAACAGAATCCCGTCGCTTTGTTCGGGCCCGGGCAGAAAGTCGGGCGGAAACCACACGGTCTTGGCGAGCACGTCGTCGGCATAGATCGCGCCGCGCAGATCGACCGGCTCGATGGTCGTGAGCCGCAGATCGATCAGCGGGACCGAGAAATGTTCGGCGACTTGACGCACGATCGAGGATTTACCGACCCCGCGCGTGCCCCAGAGCATGGACGCGCGACGGCGCAAGGTCAGGTCGGCGAATTGCTCGATCAGCGCGGTCTTCGCGGCGGCGATCGAAATCGGCGGGATGTTCATCGGATTGCCGAGCATGCTCAGTTCACCGGCGCGGCGGGCGGCGCGACCCGACCCGCAGCGGCAAGGCGCCACTGCGCGCTGCGGCTGCGGCGTGGCAGCGGCGGCAGTTCGATGCGCGGCAACTCCCGCAGACAAAAGAACAGCATCATCAGGATCGGCGGTGCATTGAAGATCAGCATGCGCAAGCCGGAGTTTTCGGCCAGATGCAGGCGCGGCACCGCGGCGGCCGCGCCGATCAGGCCGAAGCAGGCGAGCAGCGGCAGCGCACGCCGCAGCATCACGGCCCAGCGCGCCGCGACGCGCCGTTCATGAAAGCGCGCCGGCGGTTCGGCGAAAGTCATGGCGAGGTGCCTGGCGCCCGCAGTCAAGGCGGCCTCGGCGCGACGGCTGCGCCCGGGCTCCTTGCCGCGCAGACGCAAGCTACCCCGCCAGGCATCCGCGTCGAGACGCAGCGGCGACCAATCGCGACCGAGCACGGCCAACAAATCGTCCGGGATCGCCAGCGTGCCGCCTGCAGCTGCGCCGCCTGCAGCTGTGCCGCCGGCGGCCGCGCCACCGCTGGCCCCGCGCAACTCGAACCCGACGCGCACGCCGAGACGCGTCGGTTGCGCGAGTACGAGCCGCAAATCGCCGAGCGAGAGCCCGACGAACCGCGCTTCGGCACCGGTCAGGATCAGCAAAGTCTCGGGGGTGAGTCGATGGCTCTGCGCGATGCTGAAGCCCGGCCCGGTCACGAAGGCGCGCTCGGCCGGCACTGCATCGATCGCCGCGAGCAGCCCCGCGGGATCGTCTCCCTCAGCCTCGAGTTGCGCGGCCAGGCCGCAGGGATCGGTCAGCGTCCGTGTCAGTCGATAGTGCTGCGGATCCGGATTTTCGAGCCGCAAAGCCTCGATGAATTCGGCTGCCCTGCCGGGCACGGCGTCCGCGCCTTCGGTCCCGGGCCGCCGCCGCTCCTTGAATCGCAGGCAGCGGGCAGCGCGATCGCTCGCGCTCATATCCAGCTGCCGCCCGCTGCGCGTGAAGGGCGCAACGATGGTCAGAATCTCGTGGTGCGTGAGCGGCGGCTGCGACATGGGTTGGAGCCACGATAGAAGAGCGGGCGTCACTTGCCAATGGTCTGCAAGCAATGATTCGCTTCGGCCGTTGCGGCGCAGCGTGCCGCCGCTCCGCACCGACGGTCACAAAAGCTTAATCGTTTTCGCTTGGCCTCGGTTTCGGCATATCCTATACTCCCCTATAGTATATTGCCGCGAGAAAAATAGGGATGCTCATGAAACGCGCGCGCAAACTGCGGGGACCTCGCGGCCAGGCGCTGGCGGCGACGCTGCTGCTGCCGCTGCGCGCCCTGGGCGATGCCGCGACGGCTGAGCCGGCAAACGCCGAGGAGTTCTGGGCCATCCACGGCCAGGCGACCTATGTCGAGCAGGAAGCCGATGCTTTCCGTTCCCCCTATGTGGGTTCCAACAGTCTCACGCCCGACCGCGGCGCCGAAACGACCGATGCGACTCTCTACCTCGGTATCCGGCCTTGGTCTTCAGCCGAATTCTGGCTCACGCCGGAAGTCGATCAAGGCTTCGGGCTCGACAACACCTTAGGGATGGCCGGCTTTCCGAGCGCGGAGGCCTACAAGGTGGGCCACAACCAACCCTATCTGCGTCTGCCCCGGGCCTTCGTCCGCGAGACCTTGGGATTAGGTGGCGAGAGCGAAGCCGTCGAACCGGATGAGATGCAGCTGGGTGGCACGCGCACGGCCGACCGTTGGGTCTTCACGGTCGGCAAGTTCGGCGTCACCGACGTCTTCGATACGAATCAATATGCGCACGATGCACGCAACGACTTTCTCAACTGGACGGCGATCGACGCCGCTACCTTCGATTATGCGGCCGACTCTTGGGGCTTCTCGATCGGCGCCGCGGCGGAATGGTACACGGGCGCCTGGACCCTGCGCGGCGGCGTCTTCGACTTGTCGAACATTCCGAACAGCGAGCATCTGGATCCGGGCTTCCACGAGTTCCAACTCCTCGGCGAACTCGAACACCGCCACGAAATCGCGGGCGCGGCCGGGCGCGCGCTGGTGACCCTCTACGACAGCCGTGGCCGCATGGGCTTGTACGGCGACGCCTTGGCGCTCGCGGCGGCGACCGACACCCTGCCGAGCACCGCGGCCGTACGCCAATACCGCAGCCGGCTTGGGCTCAGTCTCGATCTAGAACAATCGATCAGCGCCGATCTCGGACTATTCGCGCGCCTCGGCAAGGCTGCTGGCAATGTCGAGACCTATGAATTCACGGACGTCGATCGCACCGTGTCCGGCGGCCTGTCGCTGCACGGCACCGCCTGGCAGCGCGGCGGTGATACGATCGGCCTCGCGGGCATCGTCAACGGGATCTCGGCTGAGTTCGAACGCTATTTGAATGCGGGCGGATTGGGTCCGCTGATCGGCGACGGCAAGCTGCCGCATCCCGGTGCGGAACAGATCATCGAAACCTATTACAGCGTCGCGGCCCGGCCGTGGGCGCATCTGACGCTCGACTATCAATGGGCCAAGAATCCCGCTTACAACACCGACCGCGGACCCGTCTCGATCGTAGCGGTCCGCGTCCACCTGCAGTTCTAGCGGCGACGGGCGCGTGACGACCGTCTTGATCTTGCTGGCTTGTGCCGCGGTGATTTACGTCTCCTGTGAATACTTCGTCAACGGCGTGGAATGGCTGGGGCTGCGACTCGGCGTCAACGAGAACGCGGTCGGCACGGTACTCGCGGCCTTCGGCACGGCCCTGCCGGAAAGCGTCGTGACCTTCGTCGCCGTGGTCTCGGGAGCGAGTGCCGCCGACGCCCAAATCGGCGTCGGCGCCGCGCTCGGCGGACCATTGGTCCTGGCGACGATCGGTTATGCGGTCGTGGGGCTGTCCTTTCTCGCCTTTCGTGGCGGAACCGGCGCCGCCCTGCTGAGCGGCGACGAGCAGCGGCGTCTCGCCCGCGATCAAGCCTGGTTCTTGGGCGTCTTCGCCGTCAAAGTCGCCTTAGGGTTCGTCGCGTTTCGTTTCAAACCCTGGCTCGGCTGGGCATTTCTCGCAGCCTACGCCCTCTACACCTGGCGCGAGGTCACGGGCGCCGTGCATACGGGCGCCGTGCATACGGGCGCCGTGCATACGG
>Ga0116231_10007238_pt1 | contig 20503 bp, 21 predicted proteins | sample S1TSphgellanicum_2_FD_89695 | JGI IMG/M metagenome (GOLD analysis project Ga0116231, IMG submission 89695) | Host-associated microbial communities from peat moss isolated from Minnesota, USA - S1T2_Fd - Sphagnum magellanicum MG | ecosystem: Host-associated > Plants > Peat moss > Unclassified...
AATGATTTGCTGAAACAAAAGTTAAATACTGTTGTTGAATTGATGCAGCGCTCATAATTTATCTAGGAAATTTTTAATTTTATCTTTCATTTCTCTATACTTAACTTCATCTCCATTATAATCATCTTGTAAACTTATGAACAAATATCGATGATCTATTGGCAAAACACATTTATTTACATCTATATATGCAGATGTAAATTCATCATCTTTAATAATGGCATGGTTGAGACTAATAGCATAATATTGATATATGAAAGCTGTTAAACATATATCGGTTTTCTTTCTAAATTTACTCTTACTAGTATCCCTACATTTTAACTCAAATTTTTGTCGCAATTCTTCTAACAATGATTTAGTTAAAAAATACGGAGCATGCTCCAGTCTATATATTTTTCCTTTATATAATTGTTTTATTAAACCAACTGATGAATTTAGACAATGTTGATAACTTCCCCAATCTTCATCGTGTTCTAAATATTGTCCAATTTCTTGATCGCTAAAATAAATAATATTTTTATTATATTGAATGCTTTCTTTTATATGTTCCCCAAAAGTATCAACATCATTAACGATAATATCATCATTAAAGTAGATGAATGATTCTGTTAAATTAGGTATTTTATGTAAATATAATTCAATGGATAGTGAGTTAAATGTTGGTAGAACATCCAATGGCATAATCATTGAATGAGGAATTATAATCAATTTATTATTTGTTAATTCAATCATCTCGTTTAATTTAGTATTAATACTAATTTGGCTTAATGATGATACTACAATATATATATTATTTATAATTCCGGTTTTCACTAATTTGGATATCGATTTTATAGAATAATATATTTCATTTAACTGTGCATTAAAACGATTCTTTGACGCAGAATCATTACACAGTGCTCGAACCACTCGATAATGTTTTTCATATTCTTTAAACCAATAGTTATCATCACTGTTTACAAATGTATATACAATATCCATTATAATATTAGTGGATATTTTATTTTAATAACATCTGCAACCTTGATGAACATTACAGTTTTCATTTAAACATGACCCAGACGAACACCATCTATTCCATTTTCTGCTATGACGATTATCTGGTTGATCTATTGGTTTATTATAATAGTTCTTAACCAGATCTTTATAAATTTGTGAATTCTTAAATGATTCCAAAAAATATTCTCCAGTGAATACAGTTTTATCCATTTTTTTAAGATATAAATAACCCTTTTTGAGAAGATCATTATCCTCCAATATTTTTTCTGCCTCAGTTGTACTATTAGCATATAAAGGATAATCTGCACCCAAATATTCAACAACTGCCGGTAATTTATTAACTATAATTGGTGTATTTCTAACTATACATTCAATTATTGTATTATTACAACTCGAATCATATAGATTTAATACACATATATTTTCACTCAATAATTTATCATATTCATCATTTGATAATTTCAATAGTTGAACATCTGATATCCTCTTACCATTATAATTATCACATTTCTTTAATTTATCTAATATTTTTTTATTCTTATCGCAATTCATTATTTCCCGCTCTAAACAATTAATCGCATAATTATCACCGTATAACCATACTTTTTTATAACTTGTTCTTAAATTCCATATATATGACATATTTCTTAACCAATATCCAACTTGAACTATTTTCTTTTCATTATTCTTCTTGAAATTAATCCATTTAAACTTAATTAATGGAGTCTCTGTTGGATGAATCAATGAATTAACTTTAACATCTATATGCGCTTGTCGGAAAAATTCAATTAACCACTTCTTTAAATATTCCGATAATACAAATATACCCTCACAATGTTCTAAACTTTCCCTTATTTCAGGACGATTCAATATCTGATAAGGTGAATTATGATAATCAAACCATACCGGTACATCTGGTACATTATGCATGAATCCAATCCAAGGCATTCTATAAATAATATTCCTATAGGCATATGGCATCTTTTTCCATTTATAGCTATTCATTTTTTGAATTCTTCTCCATCTATTTTCAGTTCGATTAAATTTAACATATAAATTTTCATCTAATCTAACTGCATGATCGTTCTCATGTAAACGAACATTCTTATATTTTATTTGATATGTTTTATTATGATAATATACGTCCTTTAAACTATTCGAATCATAATTACAATATTTCCATCCAAATGTGTTTTCAATAAAATCCTCCAAATATAGACCATTAGGATCATGTAATTGAGATAAACTTCTTATAACATAATCCCAACCTGACCTATGATTTTCGAATTTAATTGCATTATTTAGATTTAACTTTATCTTTTTTTGCATATATAACATCGTAAGATTAAATATTACCATTTAATTTATAAATTAAATGACCCACTTGAACATTTAAATTGATCAGCCGTTCTCACTTCATACTGATATTCATATTTGGTAGCATATTTTTCTTGTAAATTAAGATAAATTTCTGAATTCATAAATGATTTCCTAAAATAACTTCCCGTTAATTTACTCTTATCCATTGATTTAATATATTTATACCCTTTTTTAATCATCTTTTTATTTTTCAAAATATCTTCCGCTTCCTTTATGTTCGTAAAATATAATGGATAATTTTCACCTAAATATTCAACCACTGATTCTATTTTATTAACTATAATAGGTGTATTCCTTACTATACATTCTATAATCGCATTATTACAACTCGAATCATACAAATTCAATATACATATATTCTCACTTAATAACTGATCATACTCCTCATTACTTAATCTTATTAAATTTACCCCTATAATAGTAGATGATTCATTAACCATTTTATCAATCTCTATTAATAATTCATTATGTAGTTTGCTGGGAGTAGCTATTAATTCCCTTTTTAAACAATCCAATGAATATTTATTACTATATAACCATACTTTATTATAGCTCGTATTTATGTCCCAGATAAAAGACATATTTCTTAACCAATAACCATTTTGCACTAATTTCCTATTATTATTATCTTTGAATTTCTTCCATGTAAATTTAATTTCAGGTGTTTCAGTGGGATGTAATAATGTATTTACAGGTACATTTATATTATGATTTTTAAAATATTCGGTTAACCATGTTTTTAAATAATCAGATAGAACAAATATTCCCTCACATTTCTCTAAACTTTTAATTAACTCTGGATATGTTAAAATTGAATTGGGGGAATGTTTGTAATCAAACCAATATGGCACTTTTGGCGGATTATGTAATATACCTATCCATGGAAAATTATATACAGTTGTATGATAAACATAGTCACATGATTCCCATTGATCTAAATCAATATTATCTATTTTTACCCAATCTTTAACTTTATTATCAAATTTAACATATAAATCTGACGCTAATTTAACTGAATGCGCATTTTGATATAACTTAATATCCTGATATTTAACATAATAATCAATTCCATCAAAATGTATGTCTTTAGATTCATGTGGTTGATGATCACATCTATGCCATCCAAATGTTTTCTCAATAAAGTCTTCAAATAATATTCCATTATTATCATGTAAATCTTTTAATTGTTCCATTGCATATCTCCAACCAGATCGATGATTGTAGAATGTTGTTATATTACTTAGATTTAATTTTACGATCTTTTCGATTTTCAATTTAAACATTCTTAATATATCGTGTTAAAAAAATATTAAGAAAGAAACACAATTTCCAATAATTTATTGTACTTCAATTCTACCCATCATTGTTTCATGCGGTTTTAGTATAATAGATGGTCTTGGCATATATGATTTATCAATCTTCATTCTCATTCTCTTATAAAACATCCCTAATACTGTATAAATCTCATTTAATGCAAAAAATTTACCTATACAATTTCTTGATCCTGTTGAAAATGGTAAAAATGAATATAATTCAGGGGTTTCATCAAATCTATCAGGATTAAATGTATTCGGATCCTTCCAGTGTAATGGATTACGATGTATCAAGTACACAAATACAACTACATCATTTCCACCTTTTACTATATGTCCATTGACATCTATATCGCTGTTCAATTTGCGGGTAAACATTGCAGCTGGAGGATACAATCTTAATGATTCATTTACCACTTTCTTCAAATATTTTAGTTTTGATAAATCATCCGTTTCAATAACATCACGGTCACCTAATACCTCATTTATCTCTTTTATTATTTTATTTTCAACTTCCGGATATTTAGAGATACAATAAAATGTCCATAATATAGCATGACTAGATGTATCGTGAGCAGCAAATAATAAACTATTTATTTCACCTATAATCTCTTTATCACTCATTGGTTCTTCATTATTTTCAATCATATCATGTTGAACATCTAATAATAAATCAATAATTGATTTAAATGATGCATCTCTATCGTATTTTTCTTTCTTTTTGATAAGTAGTTGGTTTGAAATTTCATCTAATTCTTTAATCAATTTGGAAGTTTCCTTATAGTTATTTGATAACTTATGGATGAATTCATATTTAAAAAATGGATTGATATTGCGATCAAAAATTACTTTAGCCATACTTTCCATTCTATGATGATACTCTTCAGTTTCTTTCGAAAACATTTCAAGTTTATTATCAAATATACATTCGTTCCCAACACATAGAGTTAATTTTTTAATGTCACATAATAAATCAATTTCTCTATTTGCTTCCGCATCTTCAAACCATTTATTCATTAATGTTTCAGCATTTTGTGCATATATTTTTACATAATCCTTTAATACATCAGCTCTGAACATTTCAGCATATTTATTTCTTTTATTCTTCCAATACGATCCTGTAGATAAAATAATACTTTTTTGACCAAACCACGGAATTAATGCCTTGTATTCATACCCTTTCTCTTCCGAGTTTTGAAGAACTGCTTTAACACCACTGGTCGAACATACATATGCAGTTGGATCAAGTGGACCTAACCAAAAATTATATACGTGCTTATGTTTCAACATTTCACTCTCATTGAAAGCCAAATAACTATTATCATTTAATGATACTTTGTGTAAATGGCCATAAACTGGACTTAAATCAGAACATGGTATAGTAGTACTATATTTTTGTTTGTACCATATATAAATACCAAGTGCTCCGATCAATAAAGGGGGGATAAACAACAATTCAAACATATATACTTACTATATATTAGCAAATATTTATATCTATAACGTATTTATTATTTTTTAGTTGTTGGGAATGTATTTTCATATACTTCAGTGTATAGATCTTTCAATGAATTTTCAAAATCAGATAATGATTCATTTTGTTTTGTTTCATCTGTAGTTATATAATTCCACATGTACCAACACAATGATCCCACTGTTCCAAATAATCCCGCCATCTCAATATTATAATTCGATATGTATAGTCCCGCTAATCCTATTGCTGCTGATGTTACACCTGTAATTTTCGGATATAAAAATCTGGCAAGTGATCCACCATAAAATTTATTCCATTTATTGTAAGCTTGATCAACTTTCATAAATTTAGCAATATATTTTTTACCCTCTGTATTAAATCCTAGACAAAGACTTTTCATTTTATCCATTAATTCATCTACTCTAGTTGAAAATTTAAACTTATTATAATCATTTGCAAACATGTATGTCGCTGTAAGAGCTAAAGTAATAAAACCAATTGTTGCCCAAAATGAATTATTTCTTTTTCTATCTTCCTTAGATTTTCTTTGATCTACTATAACTAGAGGAGGGTTTAGGAAATATGGATTATATCCATAATTATTAATCACTGTTGTTGTTTCTGGTAGCTCAGGTTTATTTGTATGAAGATTATTTTTTAATAATTCAGAAGTTTCTATAATAGTTTCAAGTAGTTTGTGAGTCATTTAGTTTGTGGTATGAAATGGTATTTAAATTATAAATAAATCAATTTTTTAATTGATGGATCAATTTTTTATTTATGACCCTTTTTATTTCTTAGTCCGTAAATTGTTAATAGTTTGCTCCAATACTTTATTATCATTAGTTAATCTATCATTATCCAATTTAATTCTTTTATTTTCCCTCATATATTCATCACATTCCTCTCTCAATCGTTTCTTATGATTTCTTTCATTAGTTAATTCTACAACAACAGCATCATATTTATATTGCATTGTATTTAATGATGTTTCTAACATCTTATTTGTGTCCAATAAACTTTTATTATCTCTTTTCAATCTATCACTTTCGGTTGAGGTCATCCGATAGATATCATCATTTGCAAACATCATTTGGACGATTTCTAGATTACCAATTTTTATAGTATTATCGATTGGCGACCACCCAAAGATATTTTTTCTGGTTTTATCACATCCACACCATAATAAAAATTTAACTAATTCTGCATTACTTGTCCAGGTAGCAATATGTAATAATGTTTGATTATATCCATCAACATATTTTGTAACATCTATATTATGTAATCTAACGAGTTCCTTAACATTATTTGTTCTGAGATTAACTGCATGGGTGAAGATATCATTTTTAACCTTATCAGTTTGATCAATTGTAACAGTATTTCCAAACCAACTAGTAAATGACATTTACTAGATATTTATAGAATATTCATCAAAAAATTGAATTTTCAACATTTTTACAGTATTGCTAATAGATACATTTAATTATGGATCATAAAATAGAGAAACTTGATGAATGCATTTTTGATTATCTTACATTCAACAAAGATGTTATAAAATCAGTTTATACTATTTATAATGATATCACACAAGATACAGGACATAGATGCACTGAATTGAGAAATCCTGATATGAGAGATATATATCGCAAAAAATTTATGGCAACTTGTTATCAAATGAGTGATAAGTATGAAAATATTCATAAATTATTCAAGAATAATCGACTATTTTTAGTATATTCTAACCTGACTGCTGGCGAAGTTGTTAAAAAATATGGAGGCGAAATACTCGATATTAATAGTTCACTTTTGGAAGAGGAATTCAAGAAAATTGATCGTTCCTCTCTAGTTGATTATCTCATTGATAATGATAATGAATTAAATAAATTAGTTCCAGATACATATTTCACTGAGGATAATGATACTATGTTGCATATTATCGCTCGCCATAACAAATGGAATGAATTTAAGAAACTTGTTAAAAATTACTATCCAGATTTGGAGACTAGAAATAGATATAATTTAACACCAATAGATGTTGCTTTGGAATGTGGTAATGCAAAAATACTATATGAAATGGTTAAATATAAATATGAAGATCAAATATCCAAATTAAATAATGAAGATAGACAAGTAAGAATGTTAAATACTGAATTAAGTAATAAAAAAAAATTATTAGAAAATAGAGTAAAAGAATTGGAAAATCGTCTAGGTAATAAAACATTGACTGATAACTTTTTCCGATTATATTTTTCCATTTCAGTTATTGTAATCGGTTTTATAATATATTCGTTTTCAGGATAATCAAATGTATTCATTTATATAACAAGAACTAATTCATTCATTGCTCTTGTAATTCCTGTATAAAATCTTCTAATTGATTCATTATTCATGCCTTGTTTAAAAACATCATTGAAATCAACAAATACATTAGAAAAACTGGATCCTTGTGATGAATCAATCGTTATACAGCATCCATAATCAACCGAAGCAAACTTATCAATAAATCGTAAATGTATATATTCCCATAATTTTACGGCTAATAAATTTTTAATTTGGGGGAAATCATCTTCCTTAAATAAATGTTTACTATCATTATATAAATGTCCATCTATAAAGCTAGTTACCATAGTTCTTAAATTTACTATAAATTTATTATATTTTTCACGATCTATAACAACACTTATAATATGATTATCATTTTTGTATTTAATTTTCATTTCATAATACTCTAGAATATTCTTTATTGAACTAATATCTACTATTTTTTTAATCAATATATTGAATCTATCACTTATGAAATTTTTTATACTCTCAGTAATTTTTATATTCATTAACATATCAGAATCATCTTCTGGTATTATTGCTTTTTCATTTAATAATTCTTTAAACATATCTCTTTCTTTATCCAATTCATAATTAAATTCTGTTATTGTATAACTAATTACAACAGCTCTAGTAGAATTATAAAAATTCGTGTCACAATATGATGTTTTTATTTGATAAAAATCATTGAAAATTAAATATTCCCCGTTATTGAATCTATTATTGGTATTCTTATAGAGTTTTTTTCTTATTTTATCAATTACATCTTGTCTATTTTTATGAGTCCAACAAAGATATATATTATCTTCCATATTCTGAATGAAATAGTTAATTGCTGTCGTTTTATTCATGAATTTAATATTTTCATATTTGTCTTTAACATGTTTTAATAGAAGATCTAATAATGTACTTGGTTCTCCATGCATATTTTGATTTATTATTTTTCTAATACTATTAGATATATATTTTATACCATTGCTTTTAGTTCTCATAATTTGTTTTAATTGAATAAATGGTAACTTCATGTTAAAAACCAAACTATTTGTTTCGCTATATGGTGGTAATTGGGCATCATCTCCTAAAAATATAACGAATGCATATTTATCCGCTGCATTATCATCACTATATTTTAAATTCTCATTATCTATAAATAATTGATTCCCAGTTTTTAAAATATTATCTGTTTTCTTCACATTCATACTAAATTCCTTGCCCAAATCTTTAATAACTTCGAATAATTCATTGCTTCTTATCATAGATGATTCGTCAATTACAATAATATCATTAGTATAAAATATATTTGAATGTTTAGGTTTCCTAATGAATTCTTTTTCTCCATTTGTTTTGTAGACCATCTTATACTGTAATAATTTATGAAGACTAACTGCAGATATACTTTCCTTGAATTCCTTATATTTTACCTTTTCATCAATATTTTGTTTAATCACACTAGTTGCTTTATTTGTTGGAGCACAACATACTATTTTAATTTTGTTTTCCTTTAATTTTGTTACTTCCAATAAATCTTTATAGTTATCCATCTTTTTAATGAAAAATAACATCTCCTCTTTACTCACACCATATTTATAAATTAAGCGGCGTAAATCAATTAATTGAATAATATTTGCTAATCCAAGGAAGGATGATATTATATAAGTTTTACCTGATCCTGCGAAACCAAAAATACAATATCCATAACTTTTTTCTTTCAAATATAAATTTCTCAATTGATATATAGCATCTATTTGATCATTATTCAATAACATTTCTTTTATAATGATTGAATTTTCATTTATGAAACAATCCTTACATTGATATATTATATCACATTTATCACATGATATAATTTTCAAATCTATTTTATTTAACCCATTTATTATATTGATACATCTATCACAAATATTGATATTTGTAGGCATAAATTCAATACAATCACACAAACAACATGCTTTTTCCTCTTCATATAAAACCCATTCTAATTTTTCATTTAATTTATATTTTTGTTTATCATTAGATGGATTTGGTGTTTTAGCTGATGCATTATGCATCATTCTAAGAATATCGAAATTTTTCTTATATTTTGTCGTCATTATAATTATTTAGAAATATAGTTTTAAATAAATGAAAAATCAATAATTTAAACAATATTTATATATACATAATATATATGTCAACATTAGCTCAACAATTTATAACATTTATAACCAATTTGTCAGATAATACTACCATTTTATCATTTATGGAAAATTATTTGATACAGGAAGTTGGTAATAAAATTCCAGGTGTTCAATTAGTATCAGGATTTTTATCTTCGAATAATTGGCAACAGATTGTAACTATGATTGTATCATCTGATTATGGTCAAACTGTTGTAACTGATTTTATGAATACTTTAAATGATATCAAATCTCATTTCACATTAAGTTTTTTTGAAGGAAGTACTCCAAGTCAAAAATTAGTATTTATTGTGTATATACTCCAAAAAATAGCATCTCTAGAACAAGCAGTTCAAAATTTTGAATCATCTCATCAAGCAATTATTCAATTTTTACAAGATCATGGATTATCTCCTGAATTAACATTTTTGAATAATTTTTGTAATGTAGTTAGTCAAGGAAATATTCAAATAGCAATAGATTTCATAACTCAATTTGGTAATTTATTGGATGAAGTTCAAACATCCTGTGCTAATTGTAAAGGATGTTCTGGTGGGAAATGTATAATATTATAAATCAATAAAAGATGTTCTAATATTAGTAATTTTTATTTTCATTATATCATTAATAAATAATTGCAAATTCTCGTTATTATTTGAAACATATATACTTTTATTAATTCCATCGCTACATTCAATATGAGTTCTACGAACATATTTTTTAATTACAAAATCATAGACTAGAAAATCAAATATAATAGGTATTTCAGAATTGAAAGTTAATACATTGATATAGTCATTTTTTTCAGATTCATCTGAAGATATAGTCAATAAAATACCATCATGTATAATTTTATATTGACAAGATATATCCAAAAAAAATATATATGAGTTTAAAGATTCTTCTTTATATTTAGTTAATAAATTTAGATGATAATCTATAGAATCTTTCATATGGTTTTCTTTATTCATTCTATTATATTTAGTTAAACAACCAAAATGAAAGAATTCACAATCAATTTTTTTCATTTGACATATTTTATAGTGTTCTACAAGATCTTTTGAAATTATCTCAATATCACAATGTTCACAATTTTTAGGTGTTTTTGGACAGGTATTTTTAATATGATCTTCAAGTGTGGAGAATATTATAGAAGCTTCACATTGAACACATTTTATTTTTCTATGAATACATTGATCACTATGTTCTTTCATCAAGTTTCTTTTGCACTTATATTCACAATTTTTATTTTCACAATGAATTATCATTCCATCGCATTGATTATGATGATTCTCTATATCACCTCTTTTAATATTATTTTTACAATATTCACAAGTGATATCTATGACTGGACAAATTACGGCGATATGAAAAGTTAATTCTTTACGGATAACTAATTGAGAACATAGATGACATTTAATACTTTCGAATAAACACTCTTCTTTATGTTTATCTAAATCTTTGCGGAGAGTGGTATATTTACATTGTTTATTTGGACATTTAATCATTTCATAGAGACATACTTTTATATGATCTTGTAAGTTACCATATTTTCCTTTCCAATCACATTTAGGGCATTTCATAATCAAGTCATCCATTAAATTTTTAATTATAGGCGCGCGATATGTAGTATCAAAAAATGATGAACAGAGCGGGCATTTATTACTCACATTTAGCCAAGTAGTAATACAGGAATTACAAAATACATGCATTCCTGAATCACATGGTGTAGCTGTAGGATTTTTAAATATGCCTTTTCCAATTGGACATATAAATTGCTCTAATTGATTTGATTTTTCAAATAGATCTATGTCATAGCAGTCTCCCATCTATAATAAGTATAAAAGAATAGAGCGTAATAGTTTTATTTTTCAAATTTTATAGCACGCTTATCCGTAAACGATCCCCTTCCCCAGAATATAATATTATGCGCATCAATATTTCCTTTAAATCTTTGATTCCTACCGTTATTAGCTGGATCAGCTACTGCATTAATAATTATTTTATTATTTTCAACTGAACAATATATATCCATATTTGATTTAATTATGTTTAATGTAATAGTTTCACCATCACTTAATGTTTCTTCATGTGTTAATATTACATCACCTACATTACCAATTAAACAGATTGTATCTATTTTATTTGAAATATCATAAAGATCAATAATGGTTTGTCTTTTCTTTTTACTACGTCTAAATAATTTGGTTAGGATAAATGGAATAGTGATAGTAGCTGTTATACCTCCTAAAAACCCTATTCCAATATGTCTGTAATTCATTTATTGTTGATTAAAGATAGATGTAATATAGAATAATTTATTCAATATTTTATAGCTCAAACATATAAAGCTAATATTTCTTTATTCATATCTAATCCAGTATCTCGTAAATTATCAATTAATACATCTTTGAATATTATACTTGATAAGGCTTGAGTTAATTCAGGAATTTTAGTTATATCTAATTCAGAATCGGTGAAATATATTTTATGAACTTTTTCATGTAAATCATTTATTTCAACTTGACTAGGTAAAAATATATTACAATATGGTTTTATTAGTTCGGGTTGATGGTGAGGTTGTTTTATTAATATTGGCTCATCCGATAATACCTGTTTAATGAACAATATATCTAATGGAATAAATGGATCCAATTCTGTAAATCCAACTATTAATTTATCTTCTATTCTCGACCATTCAGCTTCTATATCAAGTGTATTTAGATTTAATACCTCATTAGGCAATAAACAAGCATATGTTCCGAAAGTTCTTATGAGTAATTTAATGAAACTTACTTTTGCACCAAAGAGTAGTCGAAGTTTCCTTGATTTCATTGTAATTGTTTCTTTAAACATATCCATTACTTCAATTAGGTTATTTGGAAATAATTCATTTAAATAATTTTCCATCTCTTTAATAGATGAATTATTAGAATCATATGGTATAAAATTTCTATTCATATTAGGAGATGACAATGAATTATCATAGTAATTAAATTTGTTTGTCGCAATGTTGTAGCTTCCGTTAAGAAAGTTAATTCGATCCATTAGGTGAATATGTTGAATATTCATCTAATATGTTGATTCATCAATTTTTTGATACCCTCGCGGTCATCAATTTTTTGATACCCTCGTGGTCATCAATTTTTTTGATTTAGCAATTTGTACATCTTACCCGTCCATATCCTGCTGGGCATGTTGTCCTGTCCATTTCAACACCATCAGATCCACCTCCGTACATCATTGGACAGATTGAACTGGAAGGTCTATTTCCCATAGGTAAGCATGTTGAAACATATCCATGAATTGGACTGTCTGAATCAACAGTAGGGGGTAAATTTCTTTGGGGTCTAACTATATAAGATCCATCGGGCATCCAAATTCCGAATGGATATGATGTCGTTAAGATATTTCGAACATTATTATAACTCATTTATTATATAATTTAGTTAGAAAATTAAAAACTAAACAATAAAATTCTCCACCTAATATCTTAATATTCTCCAAGCTCTTACTGAGGGTATATATGGCCATGTTTGATCCAAATATTGCTGTTGAGCATGTGGAACTTTTATATCTTTTGTCTTTAAATCAGTGCATTCAAAATGATAACTTCCCGGTGGACAACTACCCTGTCTCTGGTTAATATATCTCCATTCATCCCCAAATTGTCTCCAACAAATATCATCTGCATGCTGAGCTGGAACACATTGTTCAGTTCTCATTACATTCAATGGATATTCGGCAACTGGTGGATATAAGAAATGTTCTTGTGCTTTTTGCATTATCATCCATTTAGGCATTTGGGGAACCATATCATCTAAAGTGAATTTTTCCTTTCCTTTCATCCATGTAGGCAATTTGGAAACTATTTTAGATACTGTAGAAGTAGGCTGTGGTTTCTTTTGAGAAGATATCCAATTAGGTAAAGTAAAGTCTTCTGGAATCATTTCCGAATCATAGCTTATTTCCTGTGACATAGGACCAGGTCCACCATCATTTCGATATGATCCTTCTAACAAATAAGGATTAGTTGGAATTGCTGTATTACATTCCATATTCCCATTTGGAGTGAATAATGAAGTATTATATCTATCTCCATCACAATCCATAAAATTTTCAACAATTTCAGTAGGACCACTTCCTACATTATCAGCATATGGTCCTCTCAAATTATAGGGATTAGTCAATAAATCTGTTTTACTATAATTACCTGTAGAAGTATAATATCCATATCTTTCAGGTCCACATGCTTTAAATGATGGGTGTGGATTTGGTATAAAATTTGCAGGTATATCCTGTGAGTGATACATTATATATATAAATTTAGATATAAATATTTCCCCGTAAGCTATCCCAAATTAAAGGTAATCTTCCTGGCGGAATTACATATAAATCTTCATTGTGTCGAGTCGATAAATGTTCTATATTATTATTTCTTAATAAAAGAACAATTACCAATATTATTATGATAGCGATGAATAGCTCCATATATATAAAAATTGATAAAATTATTCCATGTAATGTAAAATATTATAGTAAATAAAATGGGCAATCAATGTTGTAAACCACAAACATATGGTATTGATGATGAAAAACTACTACCAGTTAGTTTTCGTCAATTCCATTTGAATACTGAATACGTTCATATGGAATTTCCAAACTTAATTGGTGAATGTTACGAATACACACGATGGGCACTAGAAAGTAAATTTCCTAATATGAAAATCATACCAATCAAGCATAATGACTACCAACAAATTGGTTTCGATCCAGATCGTATTTATTTAAAGTATGATCCTGATACAATGGAAATTACTGAAAAACCAATCAATGGTTAAGATAAATTAAATATTTGGGTCAATTTGATTTTTACCTTTAGCATACTTATTACATAATGCATTTAATAATTCAATATTCATTTTTGGTCTATTTTTCTTTTCGATCCCATATGCCTTTTCAATGAATTTACTTACAGTTTGATTATCCGTAATATATTTCGATCTTTCAATTATATGTTCAATATTCGTCAATTTACAGAACATTGATGTGTCTATATTTGATAATTTATTTATAAATTCCCGATGATTTTTTAACATATACTCAATTCCACTATTAGTAAAATTTAATTCATGATCAATGTAGTCTAATTCAATCATATTCATTAACAGATTTTCCATCTTTTTACATAGGCTAGATGGTTCTTTAGGGGCGAAAGATAATTGACAATCTTTCTCGATATTGAATGTTTTGGGTAGTGTTGTTTGCATGTATAATATATATATAAAATAAATGTTTAAATAGTTAATTTATCAATTTTTTTATTTTTAACTAATTTTATCGTGCAATCCATCCAATTTTACTATAGTAGTATATCCCTTTACTTCTCCTTTGAAATCTACAATAAATTTATTCTTCACCTCCTGTGATAATTTTATATTGAATAATATATTGAATATTGTGGTTTTATTTTTCATATCATAATTCCATCCAGCAGCTATGTCGCAATCTTTATATTTGTTACATAATAAATACCATCCAATTTCAGTTCTTAAATTGGATGAATTAAATCCAACAATTTTTAATTGATTTAAGTAATAGGTATCAGCTGTTTGTATTAAATCATATACATTTTTACTTAATACAATACCAAAATCAGATTTGCATGTCGGACCATAGAATGAACAACCACTTGCAGCAGCATGACCGCTTCCGCCAAATAATTCTGCGATACGACGAACATCAGTTTTATTTTTGAGGGATCGTAAACTATAATTTGTAATTCCTACAGTTTCACTATCATCAAATGAATAGATTGCTGCAAAATCACACTCTGGAAATATTTCTGTACATAATATATTTCCTAATTCAGATTTTAATACTGTACTTTCTAAAAATGCAATCAAATAATATTTATCATCGGGTAACTTGCAAAATTTACAAACTGCATGTTTTAAACTTCTATCAATCATATTTCTATCATATTCCAATAATACTTTTCCTTCATTTATACATTCTTGGACATTCTTCTCATCCATAAATTTATCATATTCTGTAAATTCATGTGGTACAGATTTGAATTTAGCAAAAAATTCATCTGAATATGGAAGTGCTTTTCTCCAAATATCCCGATCTTCTATATATTTAATAAATAGAGGAGGTGGAGTATTAGGATGGAAATATTCCCATGTTAGCATAGCACCACTTTTATTCATATCAAATATTTTATATTTATCATCTAATTTTTCTAATGAATCTTTATTACCGATATGATGATCTATTACTAATAAACTATTGGCTTTGGAAATCATAGATATTATTACATCATATTTGTAAGAAAAATCACATAATACAACATTTTTTCCAGTTACATCGGGCGGGTCTGTATTGAATATGCCACCATGATAAGTCGGCTTGTCCCCAAGCAATTTCCAAACAGCAAAAGCCGAACCGAAGCCATCATTACAATTTTTATGAAAGATGACGAAATCAACGTCATTTGGTTTAAGCTGTGTCATTTTGAATTGAATAAAATAATGATATTTATTAGAAATAAGAAAATCAATTTTTTAGATAAAAAATTACCCTTAGCGGTCAATTTTTTGTTATTTTGTATGTATATTTTATTTGATCTCCGTAATAAGTATTTTTCGGAAGATAATAACCATTATATTTAACCATTCCATGTTTATGATTTATTATACCACAATTCGAACAAATATCAACCTTACATAATCTACATATTAAATCATTCTTTTTAATTTCCGCATTACATATATAACATGGAATATCAGATAAATATTCACATTCTATTGGTTCACTTATGGTCCATCGGTTCTTTCTGAAAGTTGCATAAGTTGCAGCTTCGAACTCGATAAAACGAAGATCGAGTGTGTCTCTTAGATCAATTACTAAATCCATTTTTTTTGCGTTATACCATATCAGATGAACATATATTGGTTTATCAAAATAATATCTGGCAGTATCATTTGAATAAACATGCAAATATAAACAAGTACCTAACCAATTTTCATAAAATAGATCCTTGTTTTTGATAATACTATCACCAATAAACTTCTCAATTGAATCATCTCTGATATCAGGTAAATCATTTAGATATTCATCTTCTTCAGATTCTATTTCCTCTTCAGATTCTATTTCTTCTTCAGATTCTTTATCCCAATCATATTGTTCGGTATCGTTTTCTGGTTCATTGTTTTCCTCATTGTTTTCTGGTTCATTGTTTTCTTCATTATTTTCTGGCTCATTGTTTTCTTCATTATTTTCCTGTTCATTGTTCTCCTGTTCATTGTTTGCATCATTGTTTTCTAATTCGGGTAAATCATCTTCTTTGTTTTTTGGTTGATTAAATGATATAAAATTTTGAACTGATCCAAGTAGTTCTTGTAATTGTAATGGAAAGTAGAGAAATGGTGCAGCCATTATAAAATAAAAGTATTATGGAATGATATAAGAATTATTTTTTCAATTTTTTATCTGAAAGATTTAAAATTACCCTTAGTGGTGCGATATTCATCGCAGAGCAATCTATTTATGATTGCTATCAATTTTTTACCCTTTTATCCTAATTTTTCTCTTAGTTTATTTGCTTCTTTTTTAAAGTAGCCGATATATTCTCCATTCATATCATTCTGCCATTTTTCTAATTGTTCTAAGATTTCATCTTTTTTTAAGAAGAAATGTCTTTGTATAACTTCTTCAAATCCGAAAGCAGGTTTTTCCAGTTGTCCTAACATCGCTAATTTTACGGTGTGATATTTAACTGGAATATTATATTTTTTACTGGCATAAATTCCATCTGAAGTTCCATAATTTCTTTCATGTCCAGGTTCATTAAAATATGGATGATCAATCAATATTAATGATTGGATACTAATCATAACTTGCAATAAAGTAGATGTAGCCGGATTCCAACTTTCACCTGGATTCTTTCCTTCCCATGTTCCTAATAATGATAAACATACCTTACCTTCAGCATATAAATTCGGATTAAATCTAAATGACCCAGATCCATTGGTATTAAAGTTTACCAAAGGCGCCTTATTCGGATATTCTACATCAGCTAAAAAATCAAAATCAAAACAACCATTTTCATATGGAGTATCTTTGGGTCCAATTATTAATACCTTCAATGCATTCATATATCTTTCATCTATTCGAACAAAGATTGATGATGATAATGACAAGGGTAAAGAGCGATCATATGATGATAATTCTTTACTCAATCTACTTCTAGCAGTTGGAAGTAGATTTGATGTTAGGTGTGTCCTATAATTATATTGCTTATCAAAAAGATTAATGATTTCTACTTGTAGGGGTTTCATATATTCACAATATTTATATTCTCTCTCTTCGGGAGGATATGCTGTTAAAATCATCATTTTATTATTTGATTTATTTACTTGTTTTTTAATAATTTCATTAGTCTTCTTAACAATATTAATAAAATCATTATGTGTTCTATCATCAGAAGTTTTCATAAACATTTCACATTGTTTATTCACATCTTGAATTAATGTAATAATCTGATCGGTAAACATTCCTGGTATTTTATCATATAATATCATCATAATATTGAATATTGTCATGTAATTTTTAGAAGTTATTTCAATATCATTTAATGTAAACATCTTTAGTTTTGTAACAATGAATGGAATTAAACATGATTCATTTATAATATTATCCATTTCCTTATCATAATTTTTAATATATTGTAATATATCATCCAATAAACTATTTAATCTCCTTTCTCGCTCAATTTCATTGTTTTTAGTGGCTTCAATATCCCAAGTTGTTGCTTTTTGTCCGGAGTGTCCATAACCAGTGCCTGCTGCCCAATACGTATCAGACTTTTCAACAGAATCTTTAATCTCCACATATTCTATTTTGATATCATATTTATTACTATCGTTTGGAGGAATTTCACTCAATGATGCTAATTGAATTAATACATCTTCCAATGGATTAGTTTTATCTGAATCATTAAAGACAGCATATTTTTCAAGTATATTTTTAATATTTGAAATCGTCTGAAACATTGTATTAGTTGGATTCCAATTGGAAACTCTTAAATATTTCATATTAGAAACCGCATATATAAATCCATTCGCTAATCTAGGTCTAAGGAATTTAATGGATGGAGGATAATATGGATATAGATATTGATGAATAATTAACTGAAATTCTATTTTATCCAATTTAATTATCCAATTATAAACATCATTATTAATCAATGATATGTTGAATTTCTTCGTATTTTGTTTTAACTCATTTATTATCAAATTAAGAGAAATTTTAGCTTGTGATTGTTTATTGGTAGGTAAAGAGTTAATTGTTTTAAGAGCTGTTTGTTTCCATATATTTTCTTGAAGCATGTCTTTCTTTTCCTCAATATCTTTTTGATAAAAATCCATAAAATTATCATCTGCACCAAAATTTATATATTTCCATTCATTAATTTTTTCATTTGTAACATTTATATTAGATGGTTTTATCATCATTGAGTTTACTTTATCTAATAATTCATTTAAGGAAATGTGTATATCATGGGAATAGATATAATCAAGTAGTTTTAATATGATTTCATCTTCTTGATTATCAAGTTTTGTAATTACAAAATATTCATCATTATTTGGATAATTTGGTGGTATAGATAATTTAAAACCGATATTATCATGAGAACGTATAAAATATATTGAGTTGTTATCAACTTGTAATGCACTGATATTTTTTAATACGGTAGATAGTTCCCAGGTAGTTAATATATCACTTACAGTCATATGGGCATCCATTATAAGATATATAATCATTATATAATCTATAAGTTGATTAATCAATTTTTTGAATCTATTAGTTCGCTAAATAGCAATAATTTATGTTTAAATATAAATCATATGGATAGAATAACAATATTGATTATTATAGGAGTGATAATAGTAATCTTTATAATATATATATTTTTCTTTAATTCAATCAAACCCGAGGAAACTATAAAAGAAATAGTAGAAGAACATATTGAAGAACAAAAAACTTTTGAACAACCAGAAGATACATTGACAGATACTGCAAATGAAGCAATAGCAGAAGCCTATAATGATATAGTACTTCCAAAACAAAGAAGCAGAGTATTTTTCGATATATCTATCAATGGAATGGCTCAAGGAAGAATTATAATGGAATTATTTGATGATATAGTTCCTAAAACTGTTAAGAATTTTAAGACATTGTGTATGGATAAATATAGAGGAACAATATTTCATCGAGTCATAAAAGATTTTATGATTCAAGGTGGTGATTTTGAAAAGTTTGATGGAACAGGTGGTTATTCGATCTATGGAGATACTTTCGATGATGAAAATTTTGATATCTCACATAGTAGTAAAGGATTATTATCAATGGCTAACAGTGGTCCCAATACCAATGGATCACAATTTTTTATTACATTAGACGAATGTAAATATTTGGATGGAAAACATGTAGTATTTGGTAAAGTCACACCACAAACATATGAAATAGTTGCTAAGATAGGTGATTCATTTACTCAAGATAATAATAGACCAATAGTTGATTGTAAGATATCAAACTGCGGAGTTCTAAACTAATTCAAACTTACCTATAGGATATGATATAGATATACCGCCATAAGAATGATAGATATCGCCACTAGTTTCATCAATATTTACATAATCCCATAATTTATTACCTTGATTATATTCTTTGATTTTTCTTTGAACTTCCATCAATGAATCATGCTCTCCATTCAGTTTAATATATTCAGATAAATTATCTATATATGATTGATAAAGACTAATTTCCATATTAGAACTGGAATCATTAAA